>ENA-UOTZ01000467-UOTZ01000467.1-compost-metagenome-genome-assembly--contig:-NODE-467-length-34013-cov-18.030852_pt1 | contig 34013 bp, 18 predicted proteins | sample MGYA00238144_ERZ746983 | MGnify/ENA primary metagenome ERZ746983 (study PRJEB28759, sample SAMN06268863) | compost metagenome | isolation source: single cell | place: USA: California, Emeryville, Joint...
CAGACTTTAAAAGTGATTGAGTTTGGTACAGGAAAGATGATTTACTACGAAAAAACACCAAACTCCGGTAACTACATCTTAAATCTCACTTACTTATTAATAAATATCATTGCAGATCCAGCTCAGTCTGTGTGTTTCTTTGAATCAGCATATTGAGAGAAAACAAAACAATTAAACAAGATAAATACAAGAATTGTGTGGCACTTCATGTCTGATGGACAATTTTCTATGAGTTCAAATTCTTTATTCCATATTCTTCATATTTATTAACTCCATTTTGAAAGCGCTTGTCAGGGATTAAGCATTTTCGATCTATAAAATACAATAAAATAAGAAAAATTAGTAATACTCATTTTCTACAATCACTTAAAATACAACCACACCCTAAATCTTTTTGAGAACACAATATTTGAGTCTTTTCTATTTCGAGTACCACACACATTCTCTCAATTTTCGGACTTATACAAAACCTAAATTGTTTCTAAACCATTTCTTAATTTTTTAAGACCGTTTATAATATGAATCCAAGAGGATACCGAGTACCCCCTCAGCTGTAAATAAATAACCAGGGAAACTTTTTCCTTCTCCCCTACCGAACAAAAGATACACTCATTTCCTACAAGCGTGAGATACATTAAAATGAAAAAACATGAAACGTAGCGAACTTTTCACATTTAGTTTCCTGCAACCTATATAAAAAATTATCCTTCATTTCATCGAACTCATCGACCCAACTGCTTCAATAAAGCCTGAAGCTTCCCTTTATCAAGCGGTTTCTTCACATACGTATCCATTCCTGATTTGATACATTGCTCCAGTTTATCAATTCCTTCATATGCCGTACATCCCGCAATCGCGAGCTTCGGCAGCGCTCCTTTTCGAATTTTTTCCCTTATTATCTCTGTCGCCATATACCCATCCATAACCGGCATATTACAATCCATCACCACTAAATCATACAATTTGCAGTGATGTCCACACTTCTCTTGGACCCTTTTTTCGATTTTTTCTAATGCATGACGACCATTGAACGCCGACTCAGTCGTATATCCCAACGACCTGCCAACCATCTCTGCAGCGACAGTATTGAATACCTCATCATCAACAATGAGGATTCTTCTGCATTTGCAACGCTCATTGTATTTGAGTTCTATCTGATCGAACATTGCTACTTCATCAGATGAGGTTTTGTATGGGTTGCCATGGAGTTTCTGTGCAGAGGAATTACCATTTTTCAGCACAATAAACGAGCTTCTGACCTGTTGGGAAAAAGGAGTGAGTGCTTGTAGCGATTCAACGACATCTTCATCAAGAAAAGGCTCAGAACCAATCTTTAAAGAATTTCTAAGGAGTAATTCTGGCTCTTCATAAACCTGATTTTCTACTTCCATTGTGAAGGTAGTTCCAATCTCAGGGTCAGACTCCACATGTAGCCCATATCCGCGAGAAGGGTTCAGGCGTTTGGTAATTGCATGTGAGATGATCAACCCAACGCCAGCGCCTGTTGTGTTTTTGTTCACTATGGTACAGAAGTTGCTTTTACTGAGCTTATTCCTTAGTATAAGCAGCTCTTTTTGGGAAATTCCGATGCCTGTGTCGCTCACCTTGATGATGCACCCTGAGCCGTCTGCTTTGGGCAGCATGCTGAGGGAAATCCCTCCACGTTCAGTGTATTTTATAGCGTTTGAAAGCAAATTATTCACCACTTGTTTGAGTCTATTTGGATCGGTTTTTAGAATCGTACAGCCTGTTGTATCATAGTCGAGACGCAGGGTCAGTTCTTTGATTTTGAGAGAAGAATCAAACAAATTCACCAGTTCTTCTAGTACCTTTTCAACACAAACGACCTTCACGTCGAGTTGAAAATCATGCTTTTGTATTTTGACGAAATCCAGCACGTCGCTTATAAAAAGCTTAAGTAACCGAGTGTAGTTCAAAGCAGGTTCCAGGTAAGTGGAAGCTATATGAGTTGTACACTCTCCGTCGCCAACTGCGTTTTCTACAAGAGTTTGCGAGATGCCCAAGGGGGTATTAAGCTCGTGAGAGAGCGAACTGAGCAGATTTGACTGCATTTCATATCTTTCCTGCAAAATAACTACATGCTCTGTAATATCCTTCAGGATAACGACGAGACACTTCTGATTGTCGTATGATTTCGCAAACAGTTGAATCGTAAAGAACAGTTCACCTGATCCTTCTGTAGCCTCTGTCGCTTCGAGAGCATCGTTTTCTTTATGAACCTTTCCTTCTAATGTGATAAATCGTTGCTCATTGAACTCTTCTGAGAGCTGCTCGTCAATCCAGATCGCTTGAAGCCAATCAGATAGAGTGTACCCTTCATGGACGGCCGCTAATGAATTTCGGATTTTCTGAGGGATTCTCTCTTTAAAGACGCTTGCGTCTGAAAACCGAAGAGAAGTGATGCTTTTCAAAAGACTCTCAGAGGGTTTGGCCAACGTTTCGGTGATCAAGCCAGCTTCGGAAATGCTTCTTACAGACATCGATCCTTCTGCGTTGTCTCTTGGGAATTTCGATTGGGTTAGATTCGAATACTTGATCTCCATTTTCTCATTTACAACGATGATAAACTCTTGGATCCTGTCCAGTGTAGCCTGGAATAGTTCAATTTTCTCGCGGCTTTTCTTCTTGTTCATAAAGGCAATCCGATGCGACCACTCATCGAGAATGATAATTATTCCAATTAACACTCCTACGCCAGCTTCAAGAAATATTGAGGAACCCACCGGAGCATGTGAAATTCTGAATCCAAGGAAACCAACAACAATGAACGTCAGATAGATGACTTTGTGAATCCAATACACGATAAATGATTTGAAGAAGAAGAATGCGAAAAACAACGGAAGCCATAAATTTGCAGCACTGAAATATCCTGATACGCCACTCGCATCAAAAGTACTATCAATTCTGATCAAGGTGATCCCACCTAGAACAACCGTAAGCACCATCCAAATTAATAAATAGAATGAATCATATGAGAGTGAGTTCAATTTTTTGAATTGCCTTGAACAGAATTTTATCCTCGAGGAGAGACAGTACAAAAATAGCCCTCCGATGACACCGGCAAGTCGGATTAAGTAATAACTGAGGGAGATCGAGCCCTCTTGAAGAAATAGGATATCACCAATCAGAAAAACAACGCCAAAACCTATAAAAAGGATTTCGAATTTCTCGCGGAACTTATGGCCGTCAGCTAGGCGTTCCTGAAGAAATTCTTTCTTTTCTTTGGCTGATTGGAAGCGAAATAAAGGTTTGTACTTGTTCTGATTGCTCATATAAAAATTATTTGGATGCCTAAATTCTTCCTGGAATTATTTAGTTCTTTTAATCGTAGGGCTTATACTTTTATTGGTGGATTTTTTTATTGGTGGATTTTTATATTGGTGCAATAGAATTTCCATTAAGGTTAGTGATATTTCAATCAAGAGCAGAGCTTCGATTTGGCAACATTGAGTAATGATGAGCTGTTAGTGATTCTTATTTTAAACCCCGACCTTCTAAGCTTAGTTCGTTCCCGATGAGAGGAATGAGTGAGAACCGAAATATTTCCCGAAATGAAAAATTTGAAAACTAGCTTGATTTGTATCTTGAATGAAATCATTTTTTCTGGAAGGCAGGCCCTCTAATATTGAATAGCTGAGAAAAAGATGGGATGAAAAGATGAGAAAATCTCCTCTTATGGGATAGTCTCTTAGATAACGTTTAGAGAAGCAAACATATTGAAAGGTAGAGTAGGTATTTGAAGTTTTGTTGCTATATTTAGGCTAAAAGAAGTGATAATTGCGTCTCTAGAAAATTTTGTGAAATTCTAAGTGATGTGAAACAGTTTGAGGTATACATTCAATTCCGCTGGTTTTCTGGACAATTGTTACAGAAAATTCAGAATAGCCCTGGGATAACTTTAAGTTTGGGCTATGAATTAGCGTATTCGAACATTAAAATTGAATAATTCGTGTCCACGGTACATTATTTCGAGCAGGTACTTTTATAAATTCTAATTTATTAACACGTAATTAATCTAACATAGATCTGACTTGAGATATATAGATTAGAAGAAAGCTCGATAATGCAAACAAAAACAATGTTCTGTTTCTAGCTCTCCAGTTAAATGAATGATCTAAATTTCACTTTTGTAGTGAGAAGATGATGCTCCCAATCCCTTTTCGACTTTCCGTGTGTGTGATCGTTTGTGTCCTCTCTTTTCGAAGTTGCCAAGCTCGCCATATTGAAAATTAGGTTATTTAGAGGATGGAGTCGTTCTGGACCCTGATTGTTAGTTTGCAGCTTTGAACAAACTTCATTTCCTTTTTTAGACTCTGAGGTGAAAAATTTGGAAATCAAACTGCCGTGATAGAAAATGCTTAAGACCATCTGCTAGTCCATCTCATTTGGTCATTTCTTCTTGCTCCCAGGAATTTTTCATTCCTCTCTGTTTCGAAAGAGCGTGCATTTTTTTAATTTATCGAAATAATGAGGGAATCAAAGTTCAAGCTTATTTATAAAGTACATATCAAATTTTCTTCCTCGCTAATTGTTATAGTTCACTTAAGCAAACATGAAAAAACCTAAAGGAGGAGCAGAAAGAAGTACAAAGTCGGATCTCTCCAAAACCAAATAATTCTCAGATGAAGAAACAGGGCCACGAAAATTGAGATCTGTCCCTCAAAATAAACTCGGTACTATCCCTAATTTTGCGAATGAGATGAGTGATGGCAAAGCTCTATGTGCTCTGACTCAAGAGAGATCGATCTTCCTATTTAGTTTGAGGATACTGGGTACAGAATACCTCTCGGCGGTTTATGAGCAAGAAGCAAAAGCATAAACTATGAAAAAGAAGTTCACCGGTTGAGAGTGATCATAATGTTCAATGAATCCATATCTATACAAGCCGGATATTTCATCGATTTATTTTGTACCATTAAAGAAAGCATCTCATAACTTGTGACGCGTGAATGTATGTATATATGACTATCTCAATTATCCCATCAAAACACATAGTGTGAAGGACAATCTGTACTACCATCTACTGGTTTTAACACCTTCTCAATATCCTCAGAAATACCTTTGAAAATAGTTGATATTGGCCCTAATTCTTTTACAAAAACACCTTTATTCTCTTTAATAAACCGTCTGATATTTTTGGTCGAAGTTGAAGGATCCGCCCCGAAAACGAACACCTTTCCCTCCGAATTCTTCCAAAAGTAATGCGCATCTTCAGTATTTATCACATAGATATCCGAACCCTCACTTATCCCATAATCCGAAGCGAATCTGTCATCTTCCAGCAAAGTTTTATTGCAAATCAGCTTCTGATGGCCACATTTGAGCTCTGTCTTCTCTTGAATACCCTCTTTAATCTTCCTGATCTGATCGGAGGTAGCCAGACATAATGACTCGTTGATATTTCCAAACAGAGTTTTCAATCTTACATCAATAAACGGCTTCTTTATGCAAAAAATCGTACCGAACTCCTCGATACCATATTCAGACAGCCTCTTCCGATCTTCAAGCACTGTTCCTTCATAAGTCATCATTTGGTTAGCCGAAGAAATTCCGACTTTTGTACTGATTTGCTCCTTTAGATCTTTCACTGTGCTTTTCAAATCAACGAGAATGGAACTTTGATTCCCATCCACAGTGTTGATAAATACTTCCTGGAGCGAGCTCTCAGTTTCAATCTCGGTTTCCTTTGACTCAACCGGCAAAACCAAATGAATGGTAGTTGCAGCTGCGATGTCATATTCATCGATTCGTTTTGAGTCTAATAGTGCATCTTGTTGGAAAACTAAAGTTATCCCTGCTGGTAATCCACTTAATTCTCTCAATTTTTCCTTCAATTCTCTCACAGTGCTAGTTGGAGCGATAGGTACACTCAATTGCTCTTGTCCTGTGATCTTAATTGTGAGTGTGATCATCTCCTCGCCTTTCGTATCACTTGTTGGGCCATCTTCGGTCTCCTTCAGATAAAGTATCTCTCCGTCTGTTACATTATAATCAGATAGCACTTTCCCGTCCTTCAATGGTACCTCATCTTCCGTGTATAGTGTTACAGTTTTCTTAATTCCCAAAGTTGCTTTTACTTCTTCTTTGAACTTTTCAATTGGGATTGAATCATCGATTTCGAATGACTCTACTGCTCCAGACTCCGTCTTTACGAAAATTTCGATGTTAACAGAGCTTGTTGTGGTTGTTGTTGCTGTAGTCGCTTCGTCAATGAGCAAGTGTATTGAAGACTCAGCTTGAAAGCCAATATCTTCCAGGATTTGATAATTTTCCAATAGCTTTTGATCAAAGATAAGCTTAATCCTCTCCTCAGCAACCTGAAGCATTTCTTTGAGTGCTAGCTTAGCGTCTCTCACGGTCTCTGAGGGAAATAATTCCAAATTGTAGGCACTGCCACCCACGGTCTTGAGATTTAGTACTTGAGATTTGGATTCAGACTCTTCCAGTAAGATAGTATCGTCATCCTTCACGTAGTAGTATGACAGTGTGCGATGGTTCCTGAGTTTCCTTGATCCGTAGCTTAAGATTTGGTTACCTGCTGGAATTCCTAGTCCGTCTTCGATCTTCTGCCTAATTTCCTGAAGCGAGCTTGATACATGTGCTTTGATTTGAATGGCACTGCCGGTTTTCTTATTTCTTACAAAGAATTGGATGATTCTAGAAGTTAGTTGTAATGTCTTCTTGAAATCGTAAGCCGAGAGTGGTTTTCCGTCGTCAAGGAGCTGACCATCAATCTTTAAGGTCTGATCTTTGGCTAAAATCCCACGTTCGCTCTCGATTTTCTCTTTCAAGAACTTCACGAGGGATTCTGGGTTGAATTGTACAATGAAAGGATCAGAGTTGTCGACTTTGATGGTGATAGACATATGGATTTGCACCCTAGAGATCTTCTATGAACTTGTGTAAAATTTTAATTATTAATTGGTTGCATGATGTTTGAAGATATCTTGGATCTCTGGGCCTAATATGGAATCGTCTGTTTGGAAAAGCAGCTAAATAAAGTTTTTCCTCGTCTTCAATCTTTTCGAAATTTGAAACTATCGTTCTCAATGTAAAATCGCACATTGCGGCTGGTTTGCCGTTAGAAAAGTTATTGGCGTTATTTTATGAGACGTTTACTATGAAAGCCGCTGTGAATTATTTGATTAACCACTGATAGCTGGTAATACCTCAGGCTTTTCCCTGATTGTAATTCGTAGAGGTGAGCTGGAATATCTATTTTGGAGTATCTCTGGAATTTCTCAATTTCAGGAATATTTAAATTAAATAAACGAATCAAACTGGGAAACAACCTCTTACTTGACAGCATCAAATGATAAAAGAACGTATTTTGCCCATTGCTTATTCAGTTCTGACGTCTTATCTAACTGTGTAGTAATGGCCGCCTTTGACGGGGCACATTATTTGATATATGACACAATCTTAAAGCTATTCGGACTGTCGGAAGATCGAGATCAACATACCTTCGAACTTGTAAGCACAATTTCAATTTGACGGACAATGTCTCAAATTACCCACAGCTATTTGCGCAATTATTCAGCTGTATCGTCTTCGCAGGACTCATTATAGCTCCATTCTTTGTCATTTCTTTAGTGCTACTAAAGTACCTCAGCTGAATTCACCTTATTTGCTCATTCTTATTGTCAATAGCGAATATGAAAAGAGTCAAGCAGCAAAAAAGAAGAAACAAGCAGAAAAAGAAAAAGAAGCTAAAGGTAAGAGATAAAAAAACCCAAAAAATAGGCATTGAAATTGTTGAAATAAAGAAGCAGACGAGAGTGCGCCTGAGAAGACCGAAGAAGATCAAAGAGCATCTGAAAAGAAACCTATTGCTCAAGAACATGCAGAAAGCACAGACAATTTATCCAAAAAGAAAAATAAAACGAAGTAATTTCATGACTGAGCAACGAAAAAAGGATATAACCGTAATAATCTTGCATAGACAAGGCAAGGAAGAGCAGACAACAGAAAACTTTCCTTCCGAAAGCAATGTCAAAAAGAGTTCTAATCAAAATGATAATCCAGACACCAACGTCCAAGATCCTAAACAGTCCTCATCTAAAAAAAAGAAGAGTGGAAAAAACCAAAAAGAAAAAACTGAATAGCAATAGTTTAGCTTCTCTCTGAGAACATAAGTTTTTATTTCAGCAGATGTTGTATGATTATTTTATGAATGCTAATAAACGGAACAAACCACCTCGAGTCCTCATACCTTCAATTCAAGACTACGGATATTAAAATGAATGCTTTTTATCACTTTCTCTCAGATATCAAAAGCTATTCCAAAAAAAAACTTTCAAAAAATGGATTATTTTCATCTTCGTCTGATTTGAAATATCATAGTTTTGTTTGATAATCAAATCTGGGATTGTATTTGCTTCGATATTAAACGTAGGATATTTTATCTCACATTGAAGAGACCCTTGAGCCACTTCTATCATTAATTATATTCAAAGGTTGAATAAACTGTCCATTTGAAAAAGAGCCATTATTCCAACTTCTCAATGAGCAAATTCCCAACGCTTGGTTCCCATCGAGAGTCATCAATTGATAAAGACCCTCTAGCATACGCAATTTTCATTACAAACAACCTTTCAATCTTTGGCTGCGTATTCAATCTAATCCTCACCTATGCCATGCGAAACTACAGAGAACCGCTTATTAAGATGGTCATGGGCATCTGCGTGATGGACCTTGTCTACTCTAGCATGAACACGCTGCTCTTCGTCTATCATGTCGGTGATTCTGATTTCATCTGCCAAAGCATGGTATTTTTAAACGCTTTCGGTTGCCTCGGGTCATTCATGTGGACTTGCTGCTTCGCTCATAGCTTGTACAAGTGCCTGGTGTCAGACAGCATTAAAGCAATACAAGAACTCTTGCCAATATATGCGATAATTTCTACGATCATACCGTTCATCTACGGGACGTATGCTGTTTATATGGAACTCTTTGGTTTGAAAGACGGCTATTGCGTCTATCAAGCCAGAATGAGCTTCAGCGTTATAGAATTCGTTATTTCAGTGGTGCCTCCGACCGCGGCGGTGTTGTACACAACGTTTATTTATATCTTGGTCATTCAGAAATTCTCTTTGTATGGTCGGAGCACACCATTGGAATTGTTGGCTTATCCAGGGGTTCTGATAGTATGCTTGGCTCCTACGGAGTGCTTGATCTTCTATAAATGGATTGTCGGGGAGTCTGGGTCATCTTTGGGATTAGTCGCGTACTTAAGTCTAACATTGTATTTACAAGGGTTCTTAAATGCTTTGGTTTATGGGTTTTCGCATCTGAATACGAAGAGAGCGTCTTGTTGCAATAAGAGGAAGGTTAATAGGAAGAAAAGACAGAAAAGAAACGAATCTGCGGAGATGCTAATAGAGGAGCAACCGACAGTCACCTTTCTACTAGTATGAGGAAGTTAAAGAGCATTTTGTGATTAGAACGTTTGTTGCAGTTAACGCATATACAGACTTTTAACGATAAGAACTTTTCTCTTCTATATTATTTCGTTGCTCTGACATCTTTTAAGTTATATTATCAACGTAAGGATATCAATCAACATAACGAGCAATTAATCTTCTTAGGAAGAAAATAGTTTGGTTAAAGCGAAAAAATGATAATTTAGATAGAAAGAGTATGATAATATGCACATATTCATTCATGAAGAAATACTCCTGGTAAGTTCAAAAAGAAAGGGATGTGAAATAGTATTCTCAAGAGCACCTTCCTCTCGGAAGTATTTCATGTTTTTTCACCGAAAACAGTCTCAAATTTTTCACGGCCAATAATTACTGCGTTGATGTTTTCTTTCTTTCTCTCCTTATGCAATTTCCTCCTGTTTTGCAACAAATAAATTCTTGATTCTTAGGTTTCGAATAAATTCCATTTTATCCAGATCCTCGGAAAGCTTCAATATCTTTTATCCTTTTATCAGTCAAAACGATATGTTTCTCTTCCGTCATGAAAAAAGATTGTTTTTCTCTTGACTGTATAGTATTTTGTTTAGGAAATGATACTTTGATACATGATTCATTATGGAGAAGTTGCGTTGATTAATCAACTACATCTTTGTTCTTTTGAATGATGACTACTCGCTTCAGGTCTAGTTAAGTTTATGATCTGGCTCTGCAACTGTCAAGAAGTTGCCAAGGGTTATCACCATAATTATCGAGTACTAATTCCAACATTGGAAGTAAAATAAGCTCTGAAGAGAGGTGGCAGCTTATTATTCCAGTCGAGAATTGGCATGCCAGTTCTTATTTGAAGGATGCTTGGGAGCTCAAGAGTGCTGAGTCTCTGCTAAGAAGTTTGATCCTTTGCTCCAATAACCTTCGGAACTAAATGAAAAAGGGAGATAAATTTGAGTGAGATAAGTTCCGTAGTTGGCGAATTGGGAGGGTTTCTGTTTAAGCGCCACTTTGATTTCGTCGGGTCATAGGCTTTGGCACCCAAGTGGTCTGTTGTTTGAATAAGCCTCGACTCAATCGCCTTTGTACGCTGGGAATAGGGAATCTCGTACACATAAATATTTGATCCCAATTTTGTAAAGAAGGAATGAGAATTGCACAGCTTCCCAGAAGAAAACCAACCAGATGAGTAAATGGTTTACTTTTTGAAGAAGAACTCATATCATGATATTGGTAACGTCGAAATTCTTTGTTTAGCTGCTTGGTTCATTTGTGAACCCTTCTAAAATCCCATTAGAAAACCTGTACGAGCTCCTGAGGTGGTTAAACCAACATAATTCAATGCTCCTTCAAGATTCAGAGCGTACAACTTAGGTCGTTATCTGCAGTGACTTGATGAATATCCTAGTCAGGAAATTCTGCTTAAATGATTGCTTTTTTGAACTCTTGCATCCTTGTTTCCTCCAACAAACGCTGCTGTTCAAAATATTTCATCAAGTATGCCTTGCCTCGAGCTTATCATTATCAGCATTTTATTCTCGATGAGTAAATAGACCTGGAAAGTCAAACCCTGGTTTTCTGAACACCCAGGAGATGCTTCGTCTAGATGATTCGAGAGTGTTTCATTCTGAGATATGCATTTTTTCTCGAGCTGAAAAGCCTTTTATTTGTGTCCATTGACTCCTCGGAATTCTGAAAGAAACCTCACTGCATAGAGGCGCTGAAGGAAAATTGCCAGCCTGCTTACTGCATTGGGAAGCACTATTCAATGTCTAACTGGGAAGAGCCTGATGTTTCAGTTAACCTGGTTGCTGAATGTCAGCTTTGCAAGAAGTAGTTGTTCTCTGTTCACGAAAAACCAACAACTTTCTTCAAGCGGCGAGCCTTTTTAGTACCCCATTATAGTCGACTTCAGTCCTGAGGGGTAGCCACATTTCCAAGTCGCCTCTCGAGTATTTCACCATAATTTCGGTAAATTTTTTTTTAGTGTTATAATTCTCCGTCTGAATCTGAAGCGTGAGAGATGGGATGCTGATATTTATCTGATTATTATCAAAACTGATCTCGAGCCAGGTGAAATTTGGGATATTATATGGCAGCATTCGATCTCTGGGTAAAGTAGGTAGTAGCGAATAAGAAGACTCGGATATTAAATTGGATCAAGGAACTTACTCTCCTCCTTTTTAAATGGGACTTTGACTTCGCTCTTCTTTGGAGCCAGAGCATTGGAAGAGTGGCTGGTGTTGCTTCGAGTACATGCGCACATGCAATGTTTCTGTACGTGTTACAATTCTATCTAATTCTTCCAATTTTTGTGGCTTCAAAGGAACGAAGCGAGAAGACCTGGACACTATGAACCAAGTTGAACCTTTTTGTTGACTGAAGAAACATGTTCCACTCAGGTCATTTGTTGGACGGGTTAAGTGGTTGTGTCGCACAAGCAGGCTGCTATCATCTCACTCAGGAAAATGATATCATTCCAAAAAAAAAGAAAATGTAAGGTTCTCTCTTTTTTTTTTCTCTCTCTCTTTTCTCTCCCTTTTTTTTTATAAATTTCATTAATGATTGTAGTTTTTTTCAGTAATTTTGGTCTCGTTGAGTCTGGCTCCTTCTCAGATTCATCCAAATGAGTTTTAGTCCGAACGATCCTTGAATGATAAACAAAGTTTCTCCTTCAGAAACTTCAAGTGTACCTCATCATTTTTTCATCTTACACCACCGATTGACTTGGTAAAGGTTCAGAGTCCCAAATAATGGTTTGAAGCAGGCTGACAAGAACTGAGTTTCTTCAAGGACAATAAGTGTTTCCTTCTTTGGCGCATGCGATTTTGAAAGAATCCGATCGATCACATTGAAATTTAATTTTCAAAAACTCGTGAAACTATTTTAGGAGCTAACTTTCAAAGCTCTTGAAATTTTTTTTTGGTGAAATATCTGAAGCATGATTATATCTTTCTAATGTAATTGCCAACAATCCTCTCATCGATTAATTCACGAGCTTCTGTTGGAAAATTCTTTATTTTTGTAGATGTCCCTGAATAATTGGATAATTTATTTTTCCAAGTCCAAATTAGTCACCTAGTACCGTTCCATTTCCCGAAATACTTATAGCTTGTGTAAAGTCAATCGTTCCAACAAGTTACGAGTCGTAGTTTACTCCATAGCGAAGTTCCGCGTTGGGATTGCTGTGAGAGAACACATAGTATTCTATCAAGGCCCTCAACAAGTAGATCATGGCTCAAATTTCCATTGCTTCCTTGTGTAGTGGAAAACACAGCAGTTCCGAGTTGGAATCTTTGTGTCATTCATGCCATCATGAAACCGATTGTCATCTTGAGATGACTGCTTTCTAATCTTGAGGTATCTTTGCCTAAATTCCCTTTTCGCTTCACAGACGATCGATTTTTAGCCTACAATGACCATTTCAAACTCAAATTTCAAAAATTATTTGCATTCAATTCCGATCACCTCCACTTTTCAGTAAATAGCTCTAAATTAATTCCAATTCGTTCTATCGACGTCTATAGAATCAAATTTTTTATAAAATTTATAAATTAAAAAACATTTGGGAATTAATTGAAAAGCTTCTTTTCGGAGAACGGCGTCGAATTTAAAAAGTTGCTCAAACAAACCATGAACTACCATAAAAGATGGAACAATAACTCGAGGTACCAGAGGCCTCGGGAGTATGAATACAACGAACAGCCTCCAATAAGGAGGGAAAACAGCTTGAAAACGCTTGTCAACCAACCTTCTTCAGGAGCTGATAGATACCACTCTAAATCCGGCAGCAACGGAGCTCAATCGAGCTCGAAGTCCATGCACAGTGGAGACAGCTACAAAAAGCCAGTCATAGTGGATGACTGGGAGGATCTCGTTGATTATGAAACTAAGAAAATTAAAGTAGATAATAATAGGTCTCACAAATCGCAATATAGGAGCCCGCCTCGCTCAAACGAGCGCAGGTACAGGGATTCCTCGCCTGGTTCTTATTCAAATAGATACTCTCATCATAAATCAAATACAAATTATCGACAGGACAATCGCTATTCTGACCATTACCGGAGATATGACAGGCCAGAGACAAAGGCAGATCCAGTAGCTCAGACACCTTTCAGCACACAAGACATCGAAGAGGACCTCAACATCCCAATAAAGAAATTAAAGCCTTGTGATCAGTACGAGGTTCGGAATCAGCTTGAGTTGTTTTCTATGGATCGAGGATACAGAGAATTTAACCAAGGCCAGGACCAAAGAAATTTTTATGAGCCAACTCAAAGGGACAATAAGGATGGACACTATCAGTCTGGAATGAATAGCATGCCTAAGCCTACAAATAATGGGATAACTTCTAACAGCCCAGTGGAGGGAAATAATGAACTTACAACTAAATCAAGCACGCCTAACTATACAGAGTTTCAGATTAAGGGGGAATATAAACACAATGGATCAATGGAGGCAAAGGAAGTAATTTCCAGTGAGGTGGTGGCTAACAAAAACACTCAAAATGAGATTGTGCCGATTGAAACGGCTCAACCAGACCCAAATACTGATATAGAGTTAGAAATCACGATGATAAAGAGTCTTGAGAGAATAGAGTCGAAATTGAATGATGATAGAGTTGAGGAAATCGGCTTGGAGGACACTGATAGTAATAAACTTGATTCGCAAAGCGAGGTGCAAGAGGAGAAGCCTTTAAAACATAAGGTGCCTAAGGAGGTCAGTGAATGTGAATATGATTTTCAATCCAGCCTTCCCAAATACAATCAGATTTTTCAGGTGAATCCCACGTTGATTTAAGGTGCTGGCGACTCCAAAGCGTTGGAGAGTTTAGTTCCTTAGTCATATATCGGTAGACTGGATATCTCTCTCTTTTTGTACATGATTATCAACCTAACTTAAATGAAAAAAAGAAATTTGTGAAGATTTTCTCCCAATAATTGCAGTCAAATAAAAGGAGGAGTTAAAATCTAAGGAGTGCCTTTCAGTCGAGTTCTATTTACATCCAGGTGTGAATTTATGGCTGTAAATTATGTGCATTGTGAATTTCACCACAACTACCATCATTATTTCAATTGAATTTTCGGTTTTGACGTCTGGTATTGGGTCATATTGCCTTGACAGTCTATGTCTTTTGAAAAGAAGCTGATTTTTTTGGGTTCATCACTAAATGAATGGATCCGAATGGTCTTGACTGTGCTTTTGGAAAATTTTGCAAAGTAGTTTGAGGACTGCGCCTTGAGATGTTTGGAAGGCATTGATATCTTGGAATTTGCTGATTTAGAGTGGTAATTAGTGGATTATTGAAAAGAGGGTAGTGTAGATTGGAGATAAAGTAAACTCAAAACTTCCTCAGCTTCAATGATTAACTTTTCAATGGCAACGCGTGTGGAGCTGATAGCGAAACCAAAAAATAATTGTCGTATCCCATCTCAGTGCCTAGGTGGCTGTCTTCTTGGAAAATGCTAAAATCCGGATGGCTTAGTGAACTTTTCAGTTGGGAAAATTGCGTGTCAGGTTATCGCATTAATGGTATGGAATCCAGCTAATTGAGCTAGCTTAGGAGCAGATAGAGCTTTCTCTAACAGAAAGTAGAGAAGAATGAAAGCAACATTGGGCAATGTCATCCGAAAGATTCACTTTTTTCGCAAATGATGGGCAATATTCCATGCGGGCAGTCATATCGTGCTGTATTCTTCACGATTTCCGAGCCTCGATGTCACTTATACTTCAATTCAATCTTCTCTTAAGATATTGTTGAAGTTCATCGCATTTCTCTTTCTTTCCGCCACTTGGCATTGAAATCTCTATACATTTTTCCCGCAAATAAATATTCTTTCCTCTTCTTAAAGGAATCGGTACTAATGTTAAGGAAAGGTGATTTTGTAATTTCTTGCCTAATTAATTAAAGTAGACTCAAGAAATAGCCTTTTTAAATTTCTCACTCCAAAAAAGATTATAATAATTGATGAGATCTGAAACTTTAAATCCGGAAGTTTAATCTGTTCCTGCGAATGAATGAAAATTACAAATTGTAATTTATTAGAACCCGATACCCTTCGTTCTCAATCAGCATTCCAAATACCATAGAAGACCTTAGCTAGCTTACTTAAAAGATAGTAATAGTATTTATAGAGTCTGATGGTAATAATTTTATTCTCAACTATAATGGGGCATTGTTTCCTGGTTGGATTGGAGGCTTCATAACAGCGTCCTTTCATAAAGTCAAAAATCTGAAAATCTTTCAAAGGGCGCATGATCAACTCGATTTGAGGATCCAAGGGCAATTAATTAAATCAAATTGCGGTTTAATTTGGAATGAGATCAAAGAAGTAATTAAATTTATCGAAAGCTCAAAGCATGCCAGAATTCTGCTACGAGTACGATGGGTAATTTGAAGGCAAGCGAAATCGCTATTCTCCTCGAGAAATATCAATTATTGCAAGAGAGAGAGAATTGAAGCTGTTGCACATGGAGTTGTTGCAGATAGAATTGAAAATAGAACTGAGCATAACGTACCCAAACCAAAAAGAACTCTTGTCACAATCAGATGAGCAAAGAGGATAAGAATGCTGCAGCCCCGAGACTTGGTAATTTCATTGATTACAGCTGATACAGGCATATTTTCTGAAGTTTTTATGGAATGTGGAGCTAGCAACTCTAAAATGGCTCACAGAAGGATACCAAATCGTCTCTGGTGCTCATGTCGCCGATATATCACTCCTTTTGCAACTCTGGACCTATACTTGGTTGATGAAACTTTCCAATTACTCCAATTCTGAAGAATATCGTTCAGGGCGGATTCATTGGCCTTGTCTGATGGCAAGTAGACGTGGGTATGCTTGCATTCATAGAAGGAGATAGTAACCGAGTTTCTCAGACGGGGAGAACCGAATCTTGTTTCATTGAGAAGATGTGATATTCAACATCAGCTTTGAAAAAATATTCTACTATTCAAAATGACTACTTCAGATGATGAGAAGAAGCGACTCCAGCCCAGAGTCACAACAATGGAGACCAACTTGTAAAATTACTCATCTAATTTCTGAAAATCTTTCTCAAACAAAGTATTGAGCAAATCTTCCTCTCGAGTGCAATCTTCGCTTGGGCAACTTCAGATTATTCACCTAATGGGAAACCTGGCCTAGCTTTCGGCGGTCAAGGATAAATCAGACGGACCTGGGATCCGAGGCTCCTATTATTTTCTCATAAATTCTGAGAGTACCATTTTGGTCATTGGGTATATCCATGGCTTTGAGAATCATGAATTTTTGCGATTCCCAACCTGGCTTTGCTTCTTAGGTTTGTGTTAGCCTTGATTAACACACGTTAAAAGCATCCTTCCTGCAAATAAATCCTGAATTTCACCCGAATTTTTCCACTTCTTATCCAATTTTTGCCAAGACTATTATCTCGAATGTTACACAGGCTATCCTGCTTCCATGCTACCAACTAGCCCGATTAATAGCAGCTGAATTGATCACCTTGTTTCTTGAGCTTGGAGCACCTTCCTGCAATGACATGCTTCATTGACATTGGTTTGTAAAACCATAGGTGGACCCTTGGTTTCAATTTAAAGGAGCCCCTGATGTCATTAATGAGAAATCTGATTGCCTTAAATTGCCTTATGAATGAGTTTGGCTTCTAGAGCTTGGATTGGAAAGTATTGATGAAAAGTATCTCAAGTTTAATCCAAAGTTGAAGAAGAGGTCAGTTGATGTGTTTGCATTTCCCCCTCCAGAGCTCTCTGACATGGACAACCGCCTTCCTTCTTTGTGATTTATCTCATTACTGGCTGTTCTCTGTGCATTTATGGCTCAGAAAGCACGGATCCAAACATTTTCGTTAGCAATTAGCTGATGGGAGACGCGGTTTCGCTCGCGCAATCAGCAAGAGCTTGATCGGATGGCTGCTCTTTCTGGTTTTGGTTTAATCTGCTTCTATTTTTAGTTTATTAGACATGGATGCCTGGAATTATGTCACTTTTGGAGCTATCTTTGCTAAAAATTCCAGATACTAACTGGAAAAATAAACAGAAATCAACTGGTGGGATCCATTTCTGCTCTGACATGGACATTGCCAGCGTTGGTTCATAATTAAATATCTTATATTTGAAAGGACATTGCGCTTATGGTTTTCGATATGAATCTTCTCAAAAAGAAAACATTCAACACGTTCCAATCCTACCAGCCTCAGCGAATTCACAATAGTTACATGAAGAATTATCAATTCTGGTGAACTACTTTTGAGAAGATTGTTGCTCAAGAATTCACAATCCTAAGAAGTTTATGAAAGATTCTTGAGATCTCAGAAAAACTTACCAAAAATTACATTATTATAAGAATCTTTTGCCGAGATGAATCGTCAAATTTTGACTACCATAGCTGAAAATAACTGATTCGGATACACTGTTGTTTGAGAAAAATACCTTGCTCAAAAAGATGTTTCATTTCATAAAATAGAATTATGGTCCAACACATTTTAAATTGATTCGAGAAACTTACCACCTGAACTCAATTTCACGGAAGCTACTTTTTATTACAAGAAGTTGAAGGAATAGGGGACTTTTCAATTAATCGGATTTCAAAAAATTTGTTACTTGCCCAGATTTTAGTTTATCATTGGAGCCCAAGCGATCACATCTTAATGAGTTGATGACAAGTGCACTGCAGCTGGAAATTTCTGGTATATTCTTTCTAATTGTATTTTAACACAAATCTGCGACATCCATTACTACCAATACAATCTTGCACTTGGACTCAATTTGTTGGTCAATATTAAGCACTTTCACAGATCTTCAGTGGCGACTGCGTGACTTTCAACCAAAAAACACATCAAATCTATGCCATATCTTGGTTCAACCCTTCAGCAATCAGAGTTCAAATTGAAAAAATTCAGAGCCCTTTCTCCAACTTGCGATCTATCGAATCCTGAGGAGAACTTTTATCTGAAGGTCTTGGGAAGCTGTTCAGGATGATCTCTTGATGTAGAGTTTCTCCAGGGTTTCATACTTACTGAAAGGCTATATTGCAGCAAATGGTATGACAGTATGACACGTTTAATTGATAAAAACATCAATGCTGATGCTTATATTTGAAAATATATTTTTCTCAAAGCTGATAGCATAAGTTTCGATCAAGCAGATAAGCAGATGCAAAGACGCACTTGCAGTTAGCTAATGTGACACGAAAATTTCCAGCAATTATTTGGTCTTTTTGAGCTTCAAGAATAATGAGAAAAGAAGCATGAGGAGTTGAGCAATTATGACACGCGAAATTAAATTGAGGCATCATCGACGGCTTTTTTGTGAACAAAATTCCCTCATTCTTGCTGTTGATGACGAATTTACAAATATCATGCTAAAATGAGCATCGAATCTCAATATCCAGCTCGTTGCTATCAATCCTAGCATCAAATAAATATTCAAAACTTTCTCAAAGTACAACAAAGGAAGTCGGATCGTGGAGAATTATGTTTTGTCGAGATTGCCGATGAGTCAATTTAATTTTTCGCCAGACCCCTTGCAGTAATCAAGAAGTTATAATGTTTAGGGTCTTCAATCTATTGTATTGTCATTGCATGCAGAAGAAATTCAGAGATCAGAACGAGCTATAGTATCCTCAAGCTCGATTCCTGTGGAAACTGATTGGGCGATTAGTAAAAAGTAGGAACGAATTCATATCCTTGATTACAAATGGGACAATGCTAATAAAATACTCAATTTACAATTTGTTACAAGGCGAAATTCAAGGGGAAGCTTTTCCTCCCAGAGTAACGAAGCGCCAATCAAAAGAGCAATCCAGAATCAACAGAGGATTATATTAGTTCATTGCAATCGTAGGAGCTATCAAAAAGAAATTGCCTGGAGATGTAGCTGAATTCTGGTTGTTTGAATAGCAGTTTTAAAAAAACTTTTGATCGAATCCCCTATCATACCGTAGACTCGATTGGATTGAGCTGTTTTTACCAGGTCCCTCGCTCAATGGTCTGAGAAATTGCCATTACCAGTTGGAAACAACAAGGTTTCCTTTAATTTAAGGTAGTCTTCTATCAAATATTTATTCTCTGAGTAAATGACCCTACGCATTCGATCTTCCAGCACTATCCTTATCCTTGAAGTTTAAAGTTGATCCCTCGAAATATCTACGACTGTCTCTGATCTAGACCGGAACAAGACATGGATAAGCAAATATCATACTGAACAGTCAAGCTTTTGTGATCTGTTACAGGAAAGAAAAACCAAAACAGATTTTAGAGCAAGAAAATGAATAAATCGTAACCATTTGAAAGAAAAAAGCTATCTGACCGTCCTGACCGTCCGAAAGAGATTGCTGCATTAAGTGGGCAGATGCCTTCTTTTAATAATCTACTCCTAGTTTGACGAAACCCGTGTTACTCATCAAGCAGTCTGAAAAAATACCGCTCAAGAATGACCCCCCAAATTGCTATTCATCGACCACCTCAAAGAACGGTTTTGCTTTGTAATAGAGGAGTGGCAGAGGTTTTCTTATATTTAGAATCCCATATTCTTTCTTAGGGGTCTGCGCAATCATCGAAAGCTTCCTCAAGCTCAACGAGAGATGTAATTCTGAAAATGTGTCCGCAGACTTAGTAAAGAAGACATCGTACTGGATATTCACTTAGATTTTCTTGTTCATTCAACTAAACCCTCAAAAAATAATTCAACCCTCATTATCTGATACCCCAGCCAAGATCAGCATCAATAAGCTATTGGAACTAGGACAAGAACATACATGAGGCTTTTCTTTCTTTCACCATAAAATTTGTAAGTGTTGTTAACCTTGGTTCAAAGGGACGTCTCGAATTTTCCGATCATTTTTGGGCTTTCATTCAAAAAATGGTCAAAGTACTTCCAGCCAACCGTAGGCAAAAGTGTAGCAAACTCCTCTTTTTGGATTTTGGCCCCATGCATGAGATTCCAGCTGCTGGAGAATAGGCTCTCCAAATTTGTTCTTAGAATTGTCTTCGGCTTCGATGGGTTGGTTCTCCTCTTCTGATACGAATTTCACGTTTTTCACGTTATTTTCTCCATGAACGACTAATAGGCAATCCACAGCCATTACCTCGTATGGAAACATAATGCGATCTCTGGAAAGATGCCGTTCTATCTCCTCTCTAAATCACCCACAAGCATCCAGCCACTGGTGACATAACCCAAGCCCGCCCCAAAGATCAGAAATTCAACAATATTCAATCATTTCCTGTAAAACAAAACGAATCGCTTTCATTGAAAAGTCGGAATTTTTGTCATTACAAACACTTCAACTGCTGCTAGATATCTGCGATACTATTGTCTGCCATTCCTTTTCAAGCACGATGAACATCAGAAACATAACACCATTCACTGAATGGGCGAGGCAAATAAGATCAAAACCCAGTACATGATTAATGGCAGCACAATCCATATATAATTGTGCTTTTTTCTGTAGCTCTTCTAGATTTAAACAATTAAACAATTCCGATTTTCCGAAATCTCAAGGATGAATTCTTTGAAATTAATTTTAAATCACTCAAATGTTGCATGGAAAATACAAGAAATCACCATTATCTTACTTTCTGTAACAAAGCAAAATTATCCCGGTACAATCTAAATAATTTTATTGTATCAAAATTGATATAATCAAAGATCTCCCATTCTTAGAATTTGTGTTTATACTCACATTTCAATCTCCTCAAAAGAATCTTCAGCTTCGCTCTCACCAAAACGCAACAGAAGAAACTAATATTGAAATAAAAAAAAAGCGTTCAGCATATGCCATAGATTGCATTTATAATATTACCATTGAAATCAAAATCAAAAGCGCAGAGTTCTCGAGTCCCTCTTATATCATATATTTTTATTCCACTTGAAGTAGCAGCAGCCAGCAAATGTCCTTTATTGTCCAATTTAATTGCGTTTACTTTTACAAGCAAAAAATAAGCCTACTTCCAATATGATATTCTCACCATTTTCCATAGCATGAACAACCCTGACAGTAGTTCCTTTCCGAATGTCAAAAAACTTAATTTTTTTATCCTCTGATCCTGAAACTAACACATCACCCCTTTTGATCCATTCAATACCACTGAGAGCTAATTATCATTATTCAATATATCAGACCAAAAAACCATTTTACCTTTCCCATGAAGCAGATAATTTGATTTCAACAACATCTCTTGCTTCACAGGATCAATCAGATTAATTTCGAATTGGTTTGTGCTGAAAGCGATAATCTCAGGTCTGTTTAAATTCCATCTGGTTTTATTCATCCACCCTACAGCATAAAGAATCCACATAAAATTCATAATTTACTGAGAAATCGGTCACTGGTTTTAAAAAATGTCAATGCGCTGCTCTCGCCGAGATTTGATATGGCCAAAGTACCAACTTCATCAATCGTCGCAAGTTTTGCTCCTTCAGGATCGAAACTCATACCGCTGATGTCACCTGTACTCATAGTTATTGTAACACATTCGAAAAGGATGAAATTTATATACAATGATGACATGAAAGCCATGAGACGCTTCGTTTAAGACCCCAGGATTTAGTATCGAAAATGGAATACGTTGACTCGCCTTTTGAACACAAGAACGCAGCATGAGGGCTTTTTGGACTGCAAGCGATATCGTAAATATCTAAGGTCTGATTTATAAATCATTTGCAACACGTTCATTACAGCCTGCTGTATCTTTTTTTGTGACTTTCGTATTCAACCCATTCGAGCTGTCAAGGATTCGCCAAGCAGATTTATTTGGGTAGATTGATATTGCTGCAATGATTTGCTTCGAGTTCGGGACTAGTTCAAGAGTATGCATCTTTCTTTGGTTGCCTATAAGTTATTTAATGATGAATATTTTGCAAAAAGAAATAACAACTGGGTGTTTTGAACGCTTGACTTGGAATAGATGCGATCCCTCGCGAATTAGCGACATATTTTGTATAATAAACATCTGAAGTGAGGTGGTTGCTCCAAACTAATCTGAAATTTCGTTGTTCTTCTTGAGTCTCCTCAGCTTTCTTTAGAGAAACCCAATTCAGTAATTTTGACAATGCCTCCATTAATCAAATAAATTTATCCGAGATAATGCTAGGCGAATTACTTAAGGATTTATGAGTCAAAAGATGATTTACAATGTGCTGGAGAGCATGCAAGCGAATTAAGTGCTGATGGTGGTTCAATACTTGAACAGCAGACGTTTTTGTGGATGCTGATATCCAAACACTTTGAAAGCTGCAGGCAATATTTCACGATACAAAAGCAAATCCAAACTTCATGTTCTTTTCTGTTCATCAAGCAAATTCACTCATCTAATCGAAGCATAGATGCTTCCGATATATAATTTTGATATTTGATTCAGTATTTATGTGTGAGTCCACAACATCAGATAGCAATTACAATTAATCTAAAAGTCATTTAAGAGGCTCAAGAGAGCAAATTAAATAAAAGCTTTAGAAAAGAGGTGCGAACTTCATGGATTATTGCGAGAGAAGTTCGACTTCAAATGCTCAAGGTGAATGGTTTGGCTACTTCCACTATGAAACATTATTCAAAATAAACACCATTCGATGCGATTTGATCGTTTTTTACCTAGTTTTGCTGTTCTCTCTGCTGATAATCGGTGCAATATTCTTTTTTTGGAGAAGCCTACAACGAGGCTCGTGCAAGCAACTTCACCCTGCTTATATCTATTGGAGAATCAGACAGCTCTCAAAAAACTCACTCGTCGATTACCTCACAGACTCCGCTCATTGGCGAGTGACCCTTTACGTCTTCAGCTGCCTTGGAATCCTATTCGGATTACCGAATTTGATCTTATCTCCAGAGATACATTCATCTACCAACGACGGATGGTCGCTTCGGCTACATATCTACGAATTACCGCTGAGCTTATGCTACACTATCGCAGAAATTTTTCTTCTCACCGCCATTGGATCTCAGGTAGAAACTCTGCTATTCACAAGCACGCCAATACGAAACAGAATACTCACGAGAGAGCAAAGAAAGACAGTAATGAGATTTAATCTAAGAAGATCGTTTTTGGTGGTTGGGCTCTGCGCCTCGTTGCCACTAAGTATGTTTATGATTAGTTTGGTCGGAAACGTTTCTTTGAAAGTGTTTTCGAAGATGATAGAAATCAGTTGGAGCTTTTGGGAGCTTTGCGTTGGATATTTCATCATTTCTAAGTTGCAGTTCTTTACTCAAGAGAAAGTTGTGTTAAAAATTCTAACCAAGTCACAGAAATTGGATGACCGGATGCTATTGCTACAGAAGTTTTTGCTAGACTACGGTCCAAAGACTCTCGTGAGGAATTTTCAGAGTCTGAGTGACTTTAAAACTCAAGAAGATTTACTAAAGTTATGCCAAACTCAGCTCAGGCTCCTTGAAGAGAGGTTGGAACTGCTTAAGGAAGACGCATCGGTCCCTATCCCTAAGGCCGCACCTGGGATTGTTCTAATCGCGCCAAAGATTTACATGTTTCTGCAGTTAGCTGGAACGTTGCTGAGGAGAACTCTCACGTTAGGATATTTCTTTGAAGCGAGCAATATTATTTCCTTATGTTGCATCACAATAAGCACTGTATTGAGTCTGCTGGTGATTCCAGTTTTTGCATTGGTAATCTTAAACTCAAAAATACTGCTTGGAGAGGAGAGAAAAGAGGAAATCCGCGAATCAGAAGAATATGGAGAAGATGAAGACCAACAGATCAGCGATGATGGGCGAGATTTGACTCGGGGCCTACTTAAACTATGAGCTAAATATTTTTTCAATCTTTTTGTGTTTTTTCATTAAGATAAGACAGTCCCTGATTGATACAACCTAACATTTCTTTGAATTTTACATTTCTTAATTTTTACTTAGGATGAATTAAACAAATTTCTAATGACAACTTGAGATGGTTTTATGAGAAGATGGGCGGCTTTTATGAGAAAATCAACATCTACTGCGTTGACGTAGCCACTGGCGTCTTAAATAAGGTTTCCCACCTGTGTGAGTTAAGCATTATTGATGCCAATAAGCTCCTTGTTGTTAATTTTCTCTTGGAACTAGGTGAGAAATAAATAGCATTCGGGTTTTAATCATTCTTTAAATTTTAATCTCATGAACTACTGTAGAAAGATTGATCTCTTCGCTTATGGTCATTACCAAAATAGCTACGCCTCTCCAGAAACCGTTCAGGACCTATTCATTTGGGGCTGCAATATGCTTTCTCTCTATGCCGCATTGCTGCTAGCGCTCTTGCTGGCCGTTGTCGGTCGCTATTTATGGAAAAACCTCAAGAATAAAACCTACAGCAACCTGTCTCCTAGCCACCTAATGGCAAACCTGCGCGTTATATCGAAGGGCTCGTTGGCTGACTACATCACAGACTCGCCTAATTGGAGGGTCTGCTTCTACTTATACGGCGTCTACGGCATAATCTTTGGGTTGGGTGGGATTGTGGTCGTTCAAGTCATCTTATCAATGGTTGACCTCTCCAATCCTCCTCTCGAAAAATACCTAACGATGATTTTTACCTTGGTGACGTTATTATTGGGCAGCGGCTTCATAATCATCCACATATTTCTTCTCAACACCATTGGTGCTCAAGTCGAAACGCTCTTGTTTACTCGAGGACCCCTACAAATGTCTAGCCTATCGCGAGAAGAACGCAAAGTCATGATAAGATTCAATCTGAAGAGATCTTTTATCGTCATAGGGCTCTACTGTTCAATCATCCTATTGATCATTTTAATCACAAAACTGGGAGGGGTTGCTATTTGGAGTTCTTTACAGTTGATCTCTACTGCTGAGGACCTCTGCGAGGTTTGTTTCGCATTTTTCATCATTTCAAAAACCTCGTTTTTTTTCCACGAGAGAAACTCACTTCAACGTGTAAGAACAACCCTCAAGGCGCAATATCAGTTCCTGACGATACAAAAGTTTTTAGATGATTCAGGACCGCGTATACTGATACAAAGAGCTCAAGAAAACAGAGCCTTCTCTGGCAAAGTGGACCTGAAGAAATTAAGCAATCTCCAGCTGGATATTCTCGAGAAAAAATTGGATTTGCTGAAAGAAGAGGACTCAATTCCCATGCCTAAGAGTACTAACGGCATGGTGCTGTTAATACCGAAAATCTATTTCGCATTGGCAGCTGCTTGTATATTCTTCAAAAGATGGTTCGATCGTTCGCAGCGTCACTCGCCTGATCTGAGCTTCGTGATCGGAATAATTGGACTGGCAGTTTATTTCTTCTTGCTGCCACTATTCGCATTTCTTGTTTTTCATTCGAAAATTTTGCTGGGAGAAGAAACAGATGCAGACTCTGACGGGCTGGGAGGAAGTTCACATAAATCATCTGTGATGAAATCATCTGTGATGATTGAGGTGCCAACTACTTGTGGTCATGAGAATTTTTTATAAGACCGAGGAGTATTGGTAAGTTGCTTTGCTATTTTTTTGCCTTAATCAAATCTAAAGCAATTCTCGACCAAACAACATTTATTATGGCCGTTTATCAAATATAGTCAATGATTTCGTCATTTAATCTGCTTCCCAAAGGAAGACAAAAGCATTTGCCTTCAATCAGTTTTTTTATATTTCTCTATGGAATCTAATTTTGTCCACAATTGAAAACAGGTGTTGTGTCCACATTAAGAATTTTTTAATTTTCTCATGATATATTTTACAAAAAGCAAATGATTCATTTCAGCAAAGGCCTTTTAATCCTCCTTTTTGTTCGATTCTGGCTTCATTTTAGTCAGTTCGACTTCAGCAGCAGCTTTTTCAGCCTCGATGTACTTTTTTTTCACACAAAGCAAAACGTATAACAAATAAATGAAGCTTGACGCCGCAAAGATAGCTGCTGCAGCCAAAATGTATATCCAATAAGCGTAGAAGAAGATGAATAACTGGCCAGGTATCTCTATAATTTTCGCGTTTTGGTGCTCTGTTTCGTAGAATTTAACGAAATTCTGGATTGTTCGCTCTCCTTCAAACTGATAAATCTTCGAGTCTTTCTTTAGATATATCGTCGGGTATGATCTCACACCAATGGCTTCACAAAGGTCTCGACTAACCGTGCTAATGTTGTGAAAAACAGAGTTAGAGCTATCAATACGTAGTAATGTGCGGTTTTACCAATCAACAGCACCGACATTGACTCTTCCTCTAGCAACAGTGGAGAATTCTCGCCACGTTGGTGCCACTCTCTTGCAATGTCCACACCAAGTCACGTAGAAGAGAACATACCAATCATTATGACGGATCGCTCTTACGAAATTGCTTCGGTCAAGGATTATAATGTCTCCCGTATCGATAGCCTCGCCTTCTTCAGTAATGACATCTCCAGGAGCATCAGCAAGATGCTCGCTGTGCTCATCGACCATATACTGACTGTGATCCTCATCAATGGTATCATCATGCTCATCGTCAGCGAAACCGCTGGAAACCAGCAAGAAAATAACCAATAGGGAGGCGAATCTTCTTTGCATTACAAAATTATTTCGAAAATGAGATTTATTTCAATTATTTGATCTTAGAGAAATATCCTTAAATTCTCAACGAAAAGTATAATCAGTTAAACAAGCCTCTTTCTTTGAGGCAGATCAATTAAAAATCATGGATAATAGCTAAATACATATCAATTCTCATACAAATCTACGTGGATTATCACTATTTAAAGGTAGGACAGGCCTGTCAACATTAATCATTAAGATTTTACCTTACGTGCAATAGTTTATATACTATATATATATCTTCGTGCCATTAGTCTCGATCAACACTTATTTGAGATATTCTCAGCGCAGTACTTATAAGCTTTTGATACCGCAGCTAGTGCTTTGTCAGTGAACTCTTCAATTGACATTTCCGGCTTATACTGCAGGAAAGCAAAGTTCTGGAATTTCCTCAGAGGTATCTCTGCCTCGAGCTGCCTCATTTTGAGCCAAGGGTCGTTTGGATACTGCTTATAGTCGCCATCTCCCACGCCTATCATGAGAATTACCAAAGGATAATTCGAGGCTTCAGTAATTGCTTTCGATGTCTCGTAGAGATTCGTCACGGCGCCGTCTCCGATAATAACGAGGACCTGGAACTGCCTCTTCTGCTCTGAAATTTCAATAGCAGCACGGATAATCGGCTTGAAGGACGTCGGTCCCGATAAATCGATGCTTGGGATTTGCTTTCGGTACTCGGCCATCGCATGTTTGATTCCAAAGCATTCGTTATAGCCATTCTGGTCTTGGTAGAGTGGCCGCACCCTTTTGTCGGTTGTCTTACTATCACCAAAGATAAATACGGGGAATCGATTATCCGGCGTCAAATGCAGCGCAAGGCTTCCGATCATGCCAAGCACGATTTCATAAAAATTGAGTCTTGATTTCGAAATCTCATGGAGTGGACGGTTCCCAAACGATTTTTTCCCTGTAGCAGTATTTGATTCCGTACAATCAATCCCAACGATGAAGCCGCATTCCTTAGCCCCGTGTTCTCTAAACGATAAGACTTTGCTTCGTAGCTTTACATTAATTTCTTCAATTCTTTGGTCGAATATTTCAACAATATTGAGGGGTTTGTGTGTCGGACGGACGATTTGAGTCTTGGCTGGCTTCCTTAGACTCCTTCTGCTGCTTTTCGCTTTCGTATCTTTTTTTGTTTCTTCTCCTGCGTCCATGCTGAAGAGCTCCAGACTGGTTTGACTATACATAGAGTCGCCTTCAGTTAGAGGTTTTCGATAGGAATCAAGAGAGGTCATGCTATGGTAAAATGGAGGCGAGTTCATGAAATCTACGCCGTGGAGGATAGATTCACCAGTTCTGCAATTAAGCGATTCAAAATCTACTGCTTTTATAGGAGTGGCTACATCTTTAAGTTTCTCTTCTTGAGATTCGCTGCTGTTCGATCGCTGCTTTGCTTGGTTTTGAAGTATCATCGCTTTTATCTCTTCCAATTGCGCTTGCATCGCCTCCATCTGACTCTGAAGCTGAGAAAGTTGGCTATTCTGCGGACTAATGGTTTTTATCTCCTCTCTTTGCATGACTAGCTCTTTATATTCGCGGAGATGTCGGCGCTCTGACTCGAAGTAATCGGATTTGAGCTGCTCGTAAAGTTGCTTATATTCTCTCAGTTCAGACGCTAGCCTCTGGTTCGTTTCCCAGAGAGAGCGTCTATCGACTGATTCTGGTTCAGTTTGCATTCCTTTTTCAAAACGTTTGGATTTATTAGCATTTGAGGGGGTTTCTCTGTCAGCGGAGGTTGAGTCTACCTTCGGGAGGAACAATGAGTAGCTATTATTCAGGTTTGAGGAGCTATTGATAGCGCTTTCTGATATTAACCTCTTCGAATCAGAAGCATTAGTTTCGTCCTGAGAAAAGCAATTGATTGTAGGCATTGAATTTAGGCTTTTTAGGTCTTTTTCTTTTGAATTTCCGCCGCTACTTTCTATGTTGCGCAGACCTTGTTGCATGCCTTGGAGATGGTCCAGCAATTTGCTCAATGTTTGCAGAGTTTTCGAACTTTCGGTGTTCTGTTTTGGAGTCTGGGGGAATTCTTGTTCAGATCCCAATATAGACCCATTAGACAGTTTTCTTTTTGATGGCTCTGTTTTTGGTCCTTTCATGATGTTTAGGTCGAGAGAATTTATTGATTGAAGTGGGTTGTCTGTTTCTGCACGGTCTTCGGCGTTTATTTTACAGGCGCTTCCTGGATTCATTTCGCTCAACGACAACAGCGAGCTCTTGGCTTGGTAGTCTGGATTATTTATGTTATTTATCTCCTTCGCAAATTTGTTGATCATTTGAACCATATCGCTGTTCTTCTTTAATAGTGTCTCTCGCACCTGGCTGAAATTTTCTGGCGATTGCTCTGAGGATAGCGCAATATTGTATTCGTCCAAGCTTCCAGCTATCTGAGACAGTCGGAGGCTGAAAGCTTCACAAATATTGTCAATATTGCATTTAAGCATTCTATTTTCTCGTTTATACTTCTCAAGGCTTTCTTCTAGCCTTTTCACATGAAGCTCCTTTGCATGAGCAGTCTTGCTAGCAGCAGACAAAGAAGGAAATTCATAATTGGCTTCTGGAGCGTTTTTCTGGCCATTAATATCCTTCGGAGTTGAAAAGCCAGCTTTTTTGTTAGAAGCGTGAGTCAGACCAGATTCCACACCAATGGGACTCTCGTCCTGATAGGGGGCGCTTATTCGAGGACTAGCAGAATTTGATCGATCCATTCTTTGATTTTGGAATGAATTAGAAATAGAGTGCGTAAAGTTCGTATTTTTTCCTATCATTTCAAATAGAGTGAAACTCCTTTGCAGGTTATTCTTGATGTGTAGGGGAAATCGAGCTTTTAATTAGGATGAACTTCGACGTTTAGTTTCTGGTCACGCAAAGTTGTCAATTATAACTAAAATGTTAATTTCTGGGATTATTCGGTGATATCAGCGCTCGATGATTAGTGAGATTTTTTCTCCGAGTTTCGATAAATTTAATACCGGCTAAATCTGGTCAGTTATGGAAGAGGGTAACGCATCAATTGTGAAGGATTAGAAATTGATAAACTGAGCCAGTTGAAAATTATTCTAAGATCTGTGGATGCTATAAATTCGAATCATCTTCCAGTAGAACTACGAATTAGCACAGAAGATTTGAAAAATTCGAAGATGAACACTGAGACAAATATTTTTTTCGATGAGATTTCAGGACTAGTGCTCATATAGACGAATTTTCGTGTTGAATTATTGAAGTATTGCATTTTATGAAGTAGAAAAGAATTAGATTAACCTGTTACCCTATTTCATGAAATAACAAGTGCTATTCAAAATATTTTGAAAATTTCATGCTTTCTGGTCATACATGGGAAGGTACATGAGGGCAAGACTGTGCTATCATCTCATATATTCACTAAAGAATTTGTTGAACGTCACAATCATTTCTGAAAAACCATATTAATATAACCAGAGCACTATGATGGGAAAATTCTAATTTTTAATTTTCTTCAATTCAACAAAATTAGCCTGGTTCCTAATACCTTCTAATTCTTAACACCATATCCCTTCTATTGAACTCTATGAAATTCCCGGGGTAGTAACACCCACAACCTAAGAATACAGGTCTTTTATCCTGAATAAAAAATTTCTAAAACAACACCCAATAACGACTGCTAATGATTCAATGTGATCTCACAAAATATTTTCAATTCTCAACCCAGCAAACACCTAATGAAATAATTGTTATGATTGGTAGTAATTCCCGCAAAAAGCGAGCTCTTTATAAATGTTTGCTTCAGTATGAATACTTGAATAAAGTAAAAGTGAGTCTTTCATAAAACGGACGTTCTCGAGTAAAAAAAAAAAGTTATTCAGTAGTGTCCTGCCTAAAAGTATCAGTCTGCCTATCAATATCCTCCCTAATACTAATTGAAAACCTACTGTTATATGCTCTTTGTAAAAAAGTACATATTATTCTCTCATGATTTCACATCCACATCAGTCTATCAGAGCTGCTTGAGGAGCGCTTCGATTTTATTATCTTCGGTCGTATCTTTGAGATACCACGGATGCTGCTTGATCTCTTTCAATGAGAGTCTTTTCTCCGGATTCGGATGAAACATTTTCTCCAAAAGGTCTCTCAACTCCGCACCAAACACCCGCTCGCTGCTTCCACAGCAAACCTGCTCATGGAAGCTCCAAAACTCTTCAGCATTTCCTTGAATGAGTTTCTTATATAATCTATCTTCAGGCGCAGCTTCATTAAACGGCATCGAGCCTGCTATCATGCAGAACAAGATAATCCCAGCTGCAAATAAGTCAGCTTTTTTGGGATTGAAGTCTCCATTTGCTAGCATTTCAGGAGCGAAATACTGCGAAGTCCCTGCTCTTGTCGTGCAGTTTGACTTTGCTAAATCCAGCGAATGACCGAAATCAGCTAGCTTGATGCAAAATTTCTCATCAAGCAAGATATTTTCCGGCTTTATATCACGATGAGCGATGTTCTTATCATGCAGATACTCTATCGCATTGATGAGCTGATGGAAATACGTTCTTGCATGTATTTCGGTCAGCGCGTCGAATGAGCTTAGGAGATTTAAAAGTGTGTTATTTGAAGCGTTTTCTAAGACCAGAGCCGAAACTTTGCAGATCTCCCCGCGGTAATCTTTGAAATCGATATCATCTAAGAATTCCACGAGAGTGATTAGGTTCGGATGGTCAAGATTCTTCATAATTTCGGCCTCGTTTCTAATGCTCTTGGAGGTCACATCACATGAGTAATCAAATATTTTGATCGCAGATGTGAGTCCAGTTTCTGGATTATAGCCCAGATAAACGCTAGAGAGAATGAGATTATTATAATTATTAAGTGTTTGGGTACTTTGCGGTTGATCCAGTCGCGAGATGTTCGAGCAATCGCCACTTTCCGACCGTAGCGTGAGGCATGTTCATGTCTGAAGGAGTAACTGTTTGAGGTGTCGTAGCTTGGTGAAAAATTCAGACTTAATCTGAAATTTATGAACAATTTTCCACCCAGTTTTATTTGATCTGTTAGCGAGTTGAAACGTACTAAATGACGTCAAATTTTTATTTTCTTTATAAACTCATTTGATGCGAGGATAAAATGGTTTTAATGCTTCTATCTCAAACAAAGTGTTGTGAAAAGCTCTGAGAGCTATTTAAGAGAAGACACTCTAAAATAAGCCATGTTCTTCCATTTCCCACGTTTACAGCTATTTTTAGCTGATTTTACTTTTGAATCGGACTGAGAAAAGCCATAAGAGATAAAGCTCGTTTGTGTGTAATTTAGAATAAGTATCAGGAACACTATTGTTGTACTGAACAGAGTATAGATTGTTCAAACTCAGTATTACTGAATCGAGAAAATAATCGAATTTTATGCGTGTTGCAGCGCATACCAAATGGGGCAGGTAAAATATAAGTATTTACCTCATTCAGTATTACCGACTTGGAGATATTTGGGAGGGTAATAATTTCATAGACCCTAACAAACTGTTAAAAGGAACCCCTAAAATGCTACCATATGCAATTATAAAGGAAAGTATGATAACAAAGTTTAGACTGATCATTTAAGTTGTGAAATCGAGTGAAAAGATGTAATATTCAGAATAAAAACTAGTTATTTCTGTCATCTTTTCGGTATTATGCTTTATTTTTCCATCCTGATTTAGCTTAATTTCTTTGAAACTGTAACTTCTATTTTTCGAAATTTGATTTTCAGAGACAGATACGTCTTTCTCATGAAAAGTGACTAAGGGCAAAAAGTACAGTTATATGAGCCATGAGTAAGTATGCTCCGATTATGACTTATTAGCGTCACTATCCAGATTTTCTACAATAATTCGATGGAAATTAAAAAAACGAAGTGCTTGAACAAGTTTCTTTAAAGGTCTCTTCATGATAACAGTGTTGTTCATGGCTAATGAAGAGATTCTAACTTCAAGCTAATCTTTGTGAGCATTTCATAGCTAACTTTGCTTTGCAAATGAGAATCCAGCATTTATTTCGTAAATAGTTCATCATTTGTACGGGATAATGATCCTAGTGCACCAATCTACTTGTTTAATGGCCTCTCATATGTTATCCATATGTTAGTCTGAAGTTACATGAGACTTTGTATGCGAGGTTAGACATTCTGGAAAGAAATTTTAAATTTTGTCACGGATTCATTACATTCTACCTTCTGTAACTCCTATCATCAAGCATTTGGACCCTCTGGCTCTATGAAAATCTAATAATTGAGCGTAGCTGTCGGTTGTAACGCTTTCACTTTGGACATTTCTTAAATATCCTTTAGAAGTTACAAAAATTATAATTCAATTCTCCAAATCTATTGAAAAAACTAACACAATCAGCCTCTTCGTTTTCCTCTAAATGGGTGGAGCCTGCACAACTTCCAAGAGAAACAATATCGCGAAGATCAGAAATCTGAAACAGGTCACTTTTGTCGACGATCAAGAGATCAACTTTCTCGAGCAATCAGAAGTCGTAAAGATCTATTCTGTGTATCCTCGTGAGCTAAACATCTCGGCTATCGAGTCTCTCAGAGCCAAGATTCCAAATGAACCTTTTGTGAAATACTATTTAGCAAAAGCTTACGAGCAAAAGAATGCCAGTCGAGACGCCCAGCAGCTCCGAACCTATGATCATCCTGACATCTCAACGAGCGCGCCGGTAGGCTTGAAAGACAAACTTCGAGACGCGATAAAAGAGTCAAAGGTGAACGTCGTAAGAGCATGTTTAGCAGAAGGGATAACTCCTAATGAAATGATTGGAAGGGTTTCCTCAGGAGAGACCGCCCTACACTTGGCGGTAAAACTGAACAGATATGAAGTTATAAATGAGATGCTGAACTGGATCAAAAAACACAATCTGAAAAAGTTATCTTCCTTTATAAACATCCCTGATATTGAAGGCAATACGCCGCTGATGGTTGCAGCAATCTGCGATGCGCCTGAGTCATTCTATGTGCTAATGCGCGGTGAAGGAAAGATAAACAACGAATTGAGAAATAAGGCCGGAATGACTTTAGAAGACGTTTGCAAGTACTTTAATTCAAAGTGCTGTTCGCTGCTACTGGAGCCACAGTTA
>ENA-UOTZ01000468-UOTZ01000468.1-compost-metagenome-genome-assembly--contig:-NODE-468-length-33983-cov-10.149885_pt1 | contig 33983 bp, 36 predicted proteins | sample MGYA00238144_ERZ746983 | MGnify/ENA primary metagenome ERZ746983 (study PRJEB28759, sample SAMN06268863) | compost metagenome | isolation source: single cell | place: USA: California, Emeryville, Joint...
CAGGTTCAAGCGCGTGTAAATAAGAAAGAACAGATGAGGCATCAAAACGAGCTTCAACCTGAGCAATCAAAAGTCGTGCAACAACAATCTCCAGCCATCAAAGAAGGGAAACATACTAGCCCCTTAGTGTAACTCAATTTGCAAATTCCGTGAATTATGCTTTTCTGTAAACACAAATAGTTCTCCTAAATACGGTGGCAACCAAGCAGCAGCCGCAGCAGAACAAAAAAGGTATTCTATTAAATTCACCATGCTTTCAGCTCACGAACCTCTCTAGGGGATTTTCTTCTCCAAAACAAATAGCAAACGTTCGAGAACAAGCGAGACCGAAGGAAGAAAGCTTCGAAATGAAAAAACAGCTGCAGCAACCAGAAAAATCACATGGAATGAGAAATGAATCCAAAGCCAAAGTTGAGGTTCCTGAGACAAGGGAAGTTGCTCGTGGAGCATCTGCTGGTGGCCAGGCTAAGATTCGAAAGGATATGGCATCACCTTCTCAGAAAGCAAGACCGAAGTATGCTTTAATGACTGAAGCAGTGCAAAATGATAAAATGATAAATTAGTACCGGCGCGGAGTATGGTTTTGATGGCATGGGACATCAAAAGGGTGAGAGTAATCAACAACCTACTGAAAAGAACCGAAAGAGTAAACAAGCAGAGATTACTGCAGAAGACCTTCAATACTTGGCCATGGAAGCACAGTAATCACTTCTTCTTGGTATGCGGGAGATAAATTATGGTTTGATAGCCCTGAGATGGATTTTGAAATGAGAAGCAAGATTTGGGCTGCTCAAAGGAAAGCGAAACTGATCATCGGAGGAGTAAACTAATTCTAATAGCCATGATTTAATGTGTTCAGCGCGACGCCAAAGAGAAAGAGATCCAGAACTGCACATTTCAACCCCAGATTAGTCGAACAACAGAGGGAAGCAAAATGTCTCTAAAAGGCAGTGATGATTTCTATAAAAGAAATCTCGAATGGCAGAAGCAGCGCAGAGAGTTGGCAAACTTGAAACAAGAAAAACGTTTCCAGGAGGTAATTTATGATTTTTTCTCAACCGTATTACAGCACTTAACAACAGTTAAGGGGCGCTGACAAAGAAAAACCGAAACGCGTTTCTACGGCAATGAAATCATCGTTGGTATCACCCAAAGCCGCTGAGGAAAAAACTCGTGGAGGTGTTACTGCCTCTGCGAAGTACGGAAGCAGTGATCGAATTCCTTCGCCGATTCTTGATAATGTCATCGCGCTTAATCCAGAGTAATAATATTAAGCTAATAGTTCCTAGAGGCTTATTTTTGAAATACTTCAAGGGCAAGCGTCGAAATCAACAAAGAAATCAAGGAAACGCTGAACTTATTCACAGGGCTCAAAAGACAATTCGAATACAACGCACAAAATCTCCTAATCGAAGAGAGTATACAGAAATCAGTTGCTTCTCAGTCTATTGCTGCTTTGATTCCGAACCAATCCTTGCAACAATCCGTGCAACAATCTTTGCACCAATCAATTCGATCAACTACACCACATAGCCCGAAAAGCTTTATGGGTTCAAAATATTCTCCGAAAGCTTCGAGGTTCTACACCGCGCGATCGCCAAAGGAGAAGAAAACGCATCAACCCATCCAAGAAGCACCGAAAGTACTCGACCGTATTGAAACGCTTCGAACTTACTTGAGCACTCAAGTAAAATAGCTCTAACTTTGTTGAAAATCATCCTACTTGCTTACTAAGCGTCAAAGAACCGGCAGCAACGAAAGAGACTCCAGGAGACCTGCAAACGAAAACACCGGCGTGGATGAAGGCTCTGAGACGCTGATCTTGGCTACTGAGCATCCTGAGCTTCTCGATAAAAGACTCAAAGACGTTGAGATCAGAGATCATAAGTACGTAATCGTGGGGCACTCGCCGTCACCGATTAAAAACACCGAGCAAGCAGAATTCTTCAGCGCTGAATCACAGCCAAAAGCGACAAGTAACCTACTTTTGACTCATAAAGTCTCTAAATTCCATGTAGTGAACCCAGAATCAGTGCGTCCATTTGAAGGGAGTAACCAAGTCCAGAACTAAACAGAGGACTTCGTCATAAATTTTCCGAATATTGATAAAATCAATATAAATTTACAATTAAGCCCATTGTACTTTTTTTAGGCTGATTATCTATCTCACCCATTAAAAATTTCATTGAATTAAACAAAACATTTCTGCATTTTTCGATTGACCATAGCGAACAAATAAAAAGCACCTTCAGGTCGGTGGATATTATCAAATAAAGCCGAGTTATTCTCCTTTTTAGGCTCTGAATCGCATACTTTGATTATCTGAAGCTAACAGAACTGTCTCGTCGCCTGGAAAATTTTCCCAGAAAAATCTGTTGGATTAAAAGAGAATAATTAGAACTGAGACTCAATTTTATTCTCATCAGCTCTTTATTGATAAAAATCATAAGCCCTCAACTCCAACACAGCATCTAATGAACGAAAACACGTTGGACTTGCAGTTCATATTCAATTATCTTAACGGCCACAAGACCGGCCAGATCGATGTCAACTATATCAACAAGCTCATCAAAACAATAGATAACCTGAAATTCAAGCAGCGAGATTCTCAGGGTGCGCCTATCGAATCAACATGTGCTGATTCACAAAAGACCTCTAAGCCAGTCGCGCCTAAGCCCTTACCGACCACCAAAACTGCGGTCCAGAAATCAATCTCTAGCGTCAACGATACAGATTCGAGTACACAATTGCGCAGTAAACGCTCTATCGAAATCAATGAACCGTCAGAAGAAGGAGAGGTGGAATCTTCAACTGAGATCAGACAGTTCCCGAACAAAAAGACAAAGCTCGATATCACAGAATTTTCCGCTCTATTCAAAGAGCTGATGTCGAAAGAAGAGTCAGAGGAAGAAATACTCAAGAGCTGCTTCCAAGTCTTTGATTTCGAGAGGTAATACTAAACTTGTCATGTCAGAAAGAAATAAAATGCGGTCATTTCGTAGGAATGGAGTCGCTGATGCCTACAACATCCAGCAGGTGCTAGAGATTTTCGGAGAATCTGTGAGCCTTAATGATATTCAAAGTAAATTATTTCCTTTGGCCTCGAACTTGCTAATTATTGCAAATAGATGTATTGAAGTCCCTTGATTGCCAAGAAGACAAAATGACTTTCGAGAACTTCAAAGATTTCTATCAGAAGATGAAATAGAATTGGTTTCTTAGGCCAAGCTTTGTTAGACTTACTCTTAATATTTTTTTTTATTTTACTCTAACCATTGAATTATCAGTTTGGGAGGATATTCCCGTGCGTTTTCCCTTTACCTTAGTGTGATAACATACAAAATAAGAAACTTTTCTGCTGTATGGAAATGTTTCAGGAGAGCTTTGGTTAATAATTGAATTCTGTTCATTACAACAAACAAATCTATAATTTTAAATGGAAGTATACAAATCTTTTCGAAATGTTTCAGACCACTCTATGAAAGAATAGTGCTTCGCTTATATTGATTGCTACACTATAGAAATCATTTAAAATTAAAATAAGTCCTATAAGTGTATTGGCTTTGGAAATTTGGTATTGGAAATTCTCTAAGGCAAGGTAGCTTTGCTTGAAATCGTTCGCATACCAGTAAGTCCAGTAAGTGCTGCGAACGCGCTTGTCCTCTCCTTTTTCTCTAGCTTCTTGCTCGATTCGGATTTAAGACGGCCGAACATTTCCGTCATCTGTCTAAGGCCAGACTTTATCTCTTCCAACTGAAAATTATTTATCAGGCTGAGAAGTCAATGAAGTAAACTTACATCATCAGCAAAACTATGATGAATTTTTTGATAATTTGCTGCCTCACTCTCTTGGATTCCCTTCAAAGAGCGCGCTCTATAAATCTGATAAATCAACAGCTCGCGCATAAATTTACCTATGAAGCGGGAACCACGAAATATCGCCTCGATCTAGCTTCTCGCGAATATAACTCTCCATGCCTGTATATTCCGTCGTATCCTTCGACTTGATGTAATCGATATAAAAGGCATAGTTCCACATATAATGCTCGAGCTTGATGTGTGTTATATAGCCCGTCGAGGTATCTGCCTGCCTTTCAAACGTCTCTCTATTGCTGGTTCAAGCACTAGGAAATCACTTTGATTTTTACCTTGAATGTCCACAAATGAAGCAAAATCCATCGATATCTCTCTGTTTGTCTCCCTCGCTCTCTCTCAGCGAGCCGAAAGTGTCAATGATAATACCTAATATCGTCTTTAATACTGTTGAATCACTAATACTCCTTACCTGCCAAGATACTAATCATCAGAAAGAACACAAGCATTGTCATCAGATAATCAAAGATAAATCTTCCAGCATTATAATATTCCGCTGATGTCGATAATAATTAGAAATAGGAAGATAATCGGAAGTAGTTACTGCTATTTTCATTGTTGTACTCTGTGAGGATGCCTCCGACACCTCCGTTTCCTTTGAAAGTAAAATCTATATTGGATAGGAAGCACATCAGTGTTGAGTTGCAATAGCCATCGAAGTCCTTGAACAAGTACTGAAACGCGAAAAGACTGAAGACGTATTGGACAATAAGCATCAGAATTATCGTAAGGAGAATAGCTTCTTTTGGTTCCCAGAGCGACCGCAACACGTTTTTCAATGTAGGGAACCTGACCAAAACCTCGAGCAGATGGTACGCGAAGAAGAATTTATGGATGGTAAGCCCAAAAATCGCAAACAAGCTATATCCCAGGTAATACATGACTTCCGCGTTCTGAACGAATCTGAAAATTGTGATGACGAGTCGGGATATAAATTTCGCGATGCGTCTGACGATTCCTTGCTTTTGCAGCGCAGTGCCTGGCGAATCGACCCAGATCTCTTTGAGTAGCAGAGGAAGTTTCTTTAGCATGAAGAAAAGACAGACGAAACATGAGCAGAGTAGCATTGAGATACCCATCGAATCGAATATACGGAAAGTGTCTATGAAAAGCATAGTGAGTTTCAGCTTGTTAGTAGTAGTAAAAGTACCCTCAGGAGTATAATTCCAGGGCTGTTGGAAGAATACTGGGGAGTAAACTCTTGTGTGCTCTATAGTCTCGCCTTTCAATTTGAAAGTGGAAGAGAACGAAGCGAGGATAAAAATGTTGAGCACGATGCTCTATGAGATTAATTGTTAGTGTATTTCGTTACTTATGTATTACCAGTAAAAACGCCAAATCTTTCCAGAGGTTGACGAAGTTGGTAAAAATGGCGATGAATTTATTCTTTGCGAAAAATTCTTTTAAGCTAACAGAAAAAAGTCAGGAAATTTTAAAGAAAATAAGATTTACGTGAGTTCGTGCCTTGCAACCTTCATCATCTCTGGTGCCGCCTCGATGAGGCCGGTGATTTTGGATTTTAATGAGATTCTGTCAACTTTTTCATGGAAGCGTGTTCTGACTTCTTTGGGGAGCTCCTTGTGATAAGGCATGAGAATAAACTGGACTTTTTCAATATTGTTGTTTCGAATGACTTCGATATGCGCGGAGTTTTTCGCAAAAAATTCGAGGCCCTATATATTTATTAGATTACAAGGCTACGCAGTGGTCTATAAACCTCTTTGATTCTTTCTCTGTACTCAATCGCGTTTTTCAGCTGAATTGCCTCTTGTAAAGCTTTCTTCTCTTCTTCTGTTTTCGCAAGTTTGAATTTGATAGCTTTCTTGACTCCTTTTTCAACATTTTTCTTCACAGCTGTAAAAACGTCCGATTGTTAAATAAATAAAAGAAAATCTGGAAAAGTTTATACATGACACCGTAGATAAGCTGGATTGAAGTAGCTGCACACCGAATCTCCCCAAATCGCTGATAATATTGTTTCGAAGGAGACTTCCAACACCTTTCACGGCTTTAGTAGTCACTCTGAGCTCGTCTTCCAGTTCATTTATTTCATCGAGGAAATCTTGTTAAAAAGTGACTTTAAACGAAATTTCAAACTGGAAAGCTCTACCTATATCTGAATCTTGCACGTTCGCTTCAATGTATGTTTGAATCAAGAAATAGATTGAAAATCCGGTCTCAATGATCAGTTCGAAGAATTCTGGAGTTCGATTTTTGTCATCGTCTTCATCAGGATTGAAAGCATGCTATACATTACAACATAAGTAACCTTTGCAAGGAAAAAGTCAGCTTACATGTCCAAATGCTTTCAAGGTGTAGTTTGTTCCATACATATCCTTGTATTGTTTGTAAATCTCAGCAATATTCCTCTTTAACACATCAAGAGGGATAGCTCTCATGATCTGACCGATTGTTTTCGTCTTTTGATTTGACTCCCACAGCGAGTTGACTAATATCATGCACTTGTACTTCAACTGCGCGATTTGCCACCCAAGCATATCCGAGGTTTTATTATCATTCCTCATGATCAGTTTCGTATAGACTTTTGAGATCGACCGTCTCGTCGGCAGAGGAGATATTAGCGGCGTTTGCGTATTCAAAGTCGGTGAAGAAAATGATGTATTCAAAGATTCATATTCGTCTTTCTGGGCGGTCTTCTTGGTCTCCTTCTACAATCAAAATTTAAATAAACCGGTTGTATCGGACTCGTTATTACGCTTAATATTTTGTAAGCAACTTCCAGGAATTTCCCATCAATCAACGCGATCTGGTTCTCTGGACAAGGACCTTGAACGAACTCCGTTAGCGTGTCTAAGCATTTAATGATGTTCTCGTAATCCTTTTGCATCATATTAGAAGAATAAGCGAGCAGCAGCTCGCTGATAATGGCGACGAGGTTGTAACTATGTGCGTTGTTTTTCTGTGAACGCAGGTAATTCTGAAGCTCCAAATAATGTCCTTCAGTAAAGAGCTGCAGGAATCTCAGAACTTTCTTCACGATGTCATCGGCGAGCTTCTCTTCCCGCTTTGTTTTTTCCTCGAATTCCCTTAAATAAAGACTATCTGTGAATCTTTTCTCCTCTTCGTCTTTGTCATCTTGCTGTGATTCTTGGACGGCTTTCAGTTTCGTGATTTGATCTTGAATCAGCGTGTAAAATCGTTTAAACATGATCTCTGACCGAGTGACTGCCAAGCAATGGTTGTAAATTGTCTTCTGAACCTTGCTATTCCCTCCGTCTAGCAACGTGATTCCGAACTTAAGGAATGTATCTAACAGCTCATCAGGCATGTTTAGATAGTTTAAGTCAGACAGCACGCTGAGGATCGTCTCCATAGCCTCCTCTTTATCCATAAAATCCTTTCATTAATTAAATTTGTAAGGTTCTTCAAGAGAAAAAAATAGTTTTTTACTTGCATTGATTTTTTGTCAGGCGCTTCCTCGATAATCTTGATAAGGACATTCATCGTTCTTATCATCGTTTTTATATTCGCATCTTCTGAAAGTCCGATCTTCAGATACTTAATCAGTTTTTTTGCAATGTCTTTCAATGTGATAGTTGGTAAACGATATTTCCTCAAGGCCTCAGGTGAGATATACTTCTCAAAGTTGACAATAGCCTCGCTAAGGGCAAGTCGCTCGTTTTCTACTTCTGACTGATAGATTTTATTATTAACAAAAAGTTCCACAAACGTCTGCCATTGGCTCTTCACGCCTTCGTTTGCTGATTTCGATTCTTCAGGATGAGTGGTGACTTGCTGTATGGTGGCATTTTTGTCAGTTTCTAGGAAAGCGTCGAAGCTCTTTTGTTCCGCTTGCAAAAATTTCTCATTGAAAAGCGCGTTGTAAGTCTGTTCGTCGTTGATTCTAGCTATCATTTGCAGCGTTGACAGCGTTCCTTCCTTGAAAAAGCGACCCACTATATGCATCTTGTCCAAAATAGTCCTCACAAGTTGATTGAAAAGCTGAGTGTCGACTCTTTCGGTCAGATCCGAATGCTGCGACTCAAGCAGCACTCTTTGGATATAACTCGCAACGAATGGCAAGAACTTATCGAAGAAATATTCCAAATAAAACGTCATGTATGGATTTTTTTCGCTGAGACTAGATATCCGCTTGTGTTCAAGCACAAGAAGGTTAACTAGCAGTTCATGACACATATCCCATTCCACGATGACGCGATTATCTGAACTCAAATAAATAATTTGTATCAGCTCAATAATTTTGTCTCGAAGCATGCTTATTTGCTCCGGTGAAGGACGAGGGAAAGACTCGCTCTTAAACGAGAATTGGTCGGATCTGTTGGTTTCTAAATGCACTTCCCCGACGCCAGTTATCTCAGGGTCATTTGACTGTTGGTTTTCATCAAATACGTCGCTGCTAGTAAGCAAATCAAGCAAATAATACAAGGGGAAGGCTTTTCTGAGACGAGGATGACTGAATTGCATTTTTTCACTTCCTTTGGCAACGAGTAAAAATACCTAAACAAATGGCTGGTAAAAACACGTTTCTGTAAATTATTTTACATCAAGGAGCTTTGCATGGTATGCGCCAGGCTCGTCGGCTAAGACATCGTCTCCAGAAGCGATGAAAGACGCGGCGTTCTTTTTGAATAGGAAGTATATATCTTTCGCCACATCACGCTCTTTAGCATATAAGACTTCCTGTTCTCCCATGCTCAGTGCCCTGAAATTTGGTAGAAGCTTATTGAAAATAATCATTTGATTCTCGAAAATCGGGACTCCTTTCACGCATTGAAGAGTCTTATAGTAAGTAAAATGAGTATATCAAGGGCAGGAATCAATGGATTTACAATTAATGGATCGAGGTAGTGGGGTTTGCGACCTTTCTTTTCAATCAGTTCAACGATGCAATTTAATATTTGCTCGCCATATGCTTCACAAACGAATTTGTTATCCTTGCACATTTCGCAGATCAACGGAATTTGTCCAAGTTCATAGTCAAGGTTCATGAGGAATAGCTTGAGCTTATCACAGAGGAGTCTTTGGTTCGTTTCATTTTTCTTGCAGAAGAGCGTAAGACAATCATAAGCGGTTTCAAAAATCTGCTTCAACTTGTCCTTTCTCTCTGAAGGAGTGTTCTTTTGCCGGCAGGCCTGCTTGAGATGGAACATGCCGTTCTGTAGGAGCTCAAATATTGTGACGTGTCCTTTGAGACTCCTGAAGATGTTTTGGTGGCTCCTGCTGGGTTTCATCCCTTTGGTGCTTGATACTCTCTGTTTCATTATCGCTCTAATATTACGCATGCAAAGATATATTAGCTCATCAAAAACTATTTGAGTGTAAACCTTTGAAGAGGATTGCTAGCATCTGTCCTGGGTTTCATGAACAAAAACTTCATTTGGTTCAATTGATAAATAATCTCCTCGACTTCTGTTTGTTTCTCCCCTTTGAGTGCGTAGGCAGCAAGCCAGATCTATGTAGTGGTAATTATTTGTAACTAACTCGAGTGATTCTCAAAATACCTCAGATCTTTCAATCAAAAATCTCATTTCTTCGACCTGAGCTTTGATGCGGTAGTATGACTGTATGTCGTTCTCGCTAAAAAGCACATCGAGATCTTTCAAAAAGTTCCCAAGCTCCTCTTTCTGACTGAAAGATCTCATTATCACATCTAATAAATGGTGCTCCAATTTCGTATCATCAGCATGAACGAATGTAGCTAGTAGCACAGGTAACGCTTCCATTCCCTTCTGCTTGTTATCCTGAACTATTGCTTCTCGGATCAAGCGATCCAGGTCAGGGAATTCGTCGCCTCCCGTGTAGTTAGTAAACGAAAGAACTTGCGAAGCTCGCGTTCCACCGACTTTCTTCACAAGTTTTTTCATCCCCGAAAGCAAATTTTCAGAGCGCCCTTTTGTGTATTTTTCATCGATTTCAGGCATTCCCGTTTTCATCGTCGGTGGCAGCACCGAAAGCGCTTGAGCGTCAATATATCCCATGAGATTTTCAGTGAGTTCAAGTGGAGTCGCGTTGCTCAGGCGCCTCCCTTCCTTCACAAGTATATCATCAAACCAGCATAGGAAGTTCTGAATGAGAAAATCTTGGCGCTGGTCGATCGTATGGTTGAGAATTTCAGAAATTTGCTCCTTGATTTTGCTTTCAACAACAGAAGTGTTGAGCTTCACGCCTTTAACAGCCACATCGATCGTGCTAATAAGACTTAGCAGTCCTTTAAGAAGTGGATTATTGCCCATATTTGAATCCTCTGCGTCGGTCCCAAGAACTTTTGCGGCTTTTCGCTCTTTCTTGGCGCCGAAGACTGTGCTGGTGACGATACTCGCCAATCCCTTACCGAGGTCTGTAACGTTATCAACGACTGAACTGAACGCTCGAAGGACGCTGTTTTTCTTATTCGCCTTTGCAATTTTCTTGAAATTTGTGTCTAGAGGTAAAATTAATGATAAATTTTCAATAGGTTCTTTTACTTCGAGTTGTTGCAAGCAAGTAAGTGAGAGCAGGGTGAACCTGATCGTACTCAAGCAATGCGAAGAGCTCTCTGATGAATTGAGGGTACATATCGATCTTCTTAATGAGCCTGAAGACGTCGAATTTGGATAGTTTGAGCATTAGGTAAACCACTTTCTGCACAAGCTCATTGTTGAGGTAATCAGTGACTTGAGCATCGATTGCATTCTCATCTCCTGCTCCGAATTTTTGATTGAGCTCTTCGCGGATCTTCTGCTTTGTCGCGCTGATAATTTTCAAGATTTCCTCCAGGAGAGAGGAGAGCAACACCTCTTGCATCATATCGAAATTGTTGTTTGACTTAAATCTCTCCATTGCAGGGTGCGCTAGTTTTACGGTCTCGAGAATCGATTTAACCTTGAATACTCTGCATTGGAGAGGCTTCGTGACTTCGTACAATGGTTCATGGTCGATGTACAACGCAACGACAAGCTGACAAAAGACTGCCCTTAAACCTAAAGATGAAGATTAGTATTGTAGGAAGAGAGAGCTTGATAGTTTCTTACTCAAGGACAGATTCTGGTTATAGATTTGCTTGAATACGTATTCTATGGGAAAGCTGTCTTCGAGATTTGATTTCCATAGGTAATTTCTGTCAAGCAAGAGATCCGAAAAGAATTTCAGTTGCTCCTGGAAGTATTCGAGCTCGACTTCATACTTGATAATTCTTCCATCTCTGCGTTTAACATGTTTAATGGTTATATATGGTCAATCGATAGAAAAGTATGGGTGATTACTTGAAGCAGTCGTTGATGTCAATGAGCTCGTTGTTATCTATCTGAATCATGAAATTCCCGTTTACTCTACACGGAAGAGATTAATAATCGTTTAGAGAGGGGCGTTACATTTTTGAAGGAATGAAGAGCTTTGCTCTGATCCTTTCATTTGCGTTGAGGATGTTGTAGAGGATTTCCTGATTGATAGACATACCTCTACCTTCGCATGAGCTCAAGCAACTGAAAAACCGTAAAAATCGCATGATTTTCTGCCTATCGGCAGTCTTCGTAGTCAGGACTTTCATCATGTAACGGACTAAGTTTTTATTGATGTCGTAGTGGGCCTTTAGAAGTGATGAACAAATGAAACCCTTGAAGATATTTACCTTTTTGGAGCTTGTAAGCCTTCTGTTATGTCGGTGTCCAAATTCAATCTCGACATTGAACACGCTTACTCTCTTAATAGAATGTACACCTTCCATGTCCTCACAAAAGAAATTATCTTTTTCTTCTTCGATTTTAAAGCGCTCAGATGGATCTGCAGAGAGATCGTATTTCCAATCCTCTGAAATTTCTATGAGTAGGTCTTCATTGTTACCGATGACATTTATGAGGAAGTCAACCGCTTCGTCAAAGTATTTGACCTGATTGTTTGATATAATCTATATTAACAATCATAATAATGACGCAATCGCTTACGAGGAATTTTATCTGAGGTAATAAGTCAAATAAATGTTTTTGATTATTTGGGTTCCCTTGGCATATTTTAGGTAGTATCGCGAATATTTCTTTTATCACATCGGCTTTCAGCTCAAGCAGTCGAGCTTCCACAGAATTTTTTTTACTATCGCTGGCTAAATAATGCGAAAATAATGATTACAAATCGTCGAGAGTATACAAAATTTACCCACTAAGCCTTTTTTTCTGATGAGCTCAGCCAGGGTTGCTTTCTTTTTGCTTGGCGGTTTCTTTCTGGTTGATCTTATCTCAAGATGCTGGGTGAAAAAAAAAAATGAGCATCCACTTATTTTAGAAAAAATTAAAGAAGCTTACCCTCTGTATCTCTTCTATTGTCATAGATTTATTGAGGATCTCGACGAGCACTGAGATGAAATATTGCTCTCTCAGCAGCTTCTGTCGAAACTCATTCGGTTGACCGTACTTCTGATCTGGTGAACTTAGCAGTGACTTGTTCAGGGTAAAATTGCTCAGAATCTCCAGAATTTTCAAGATTTTTCGAATTTTCTTGTCCAATTTATTTGCAATTTTGTTGGTGGTGTAAACTTGATCATTATCCTAGTCAGAACATTAGCCGTTCATTTAGTTATTACTTAAGAAAAAGCAATTTCATTTACCTTTCTGTGCAGGTAGACGAAATCGAGATATTTTTTGAGTCTCGGGAAGCAAGACACTAGGAAATTAGTTTCCCATACCTCATTCATATTCGCTTTATTTATTCTGCAGGTATCGTGTTCGTCAAGTTCCTTTTCTAATATAGGCTTTAAATTCGACAGCCGCAGGTAATAGGGTTCAATTGGCACACTAAATGCATCGTTTCGCAACAAAGGAGAAGTTGATTCCGCTCTATCAGTCAGAACTAGCAGAAAAGCGTCTTTAGGTACGAAGGTTTTTCGTTTGGCTGGGTCTTTTCCAGAGAAAGTCGTTGGAACTGGCGCGAACCTCCATAAATTGTTGCTATTATCATAGGAATCAGGGCAGACTAGATATCTTCCATTGGCATCCCTCCTAGCCGATAAATATAACCCTGACGTCAAGCTCTTCAAGCGAAACGATTGCTCCCACTTGACGCTGCCACCCACACAAGGGTTGACATTTTCGATAATCCACATGCCATTGGTATGGCCAACATAATGCTGGAATTGGTCTGTATGTATCGCTTCGATAAACTCAACGACGGGGAACTCATTCGCATCTTTTCTAGTGATCAACGTGCAATTTGCATCAGCGTTGTTTATCCAGATGACGTCTCCATACGCTAGAAAATCTGGCTCGTAGTTCGGCTGCGTAAAAATTTGTATCTGCCACCTGATCGAGGTTTCTATTGAAGCGTTCACTTCTCTTTTCGTTATTTTGTTCTTGGTGCTCGTTCCTGTAGCGTTCTTTGCTGCGGTTTCTACCGGCGTCTCGATTTCTGCTCGGCCTCCTTTAAACATTGGGACTAACCGAACGCTCTTTTGGAAATCAGGACTCTCGTTATAGTTTTCCTCCAGCACAGTCTTAACAGCAGAGTTGGTGTCTTCCTCTGAGGCCGTTGAAGTGTGGAGATAAGGAGTTTTCTTTCGGAACATCTGTACACTAGTAATATGCACAAAATCGCCTTGGTAGATGACTCCTTCGGATTCTTTTTGATGTTTGAAGCTAGGCGAGAATTTGAAGACCGTCCAGTCCGAAGGGTACTCCACGAGCTCGAGCTTGTAATTCTCGCGTTCTATATCAGCTTCTTTAGAAAATAAACATAAAAATTTGTTTGAAGCGACATGCAAGAACTGCACGGGCTGGTCAAAGGATATTGGCTTTCCTTGTACTTTCTCAAAGGACTCGACATTGAATTTGAACTCTGATGCTAATCGATCTTTCAAATCTTCTGCCATTTCTTGCTTCTTGGCTTCGCTGTACGCGTTCTTAGAGAAGAGCTCATCGATGTTCAGAGCTTCCTTTTTGGTGCTGTTGCTGAATGAAGGGTAAATTTTGAAGAGACAGCGATTAAAAGTCGATCCAGGTTTTCCGCGGTCATTTAATCTGAGGGAAAGTGTTGTTTTGACGAAACCGTCTGAATAAACGAAATAGTCTGCATCTCCCTGAGGACTGAGGTAGATTGTGGACCCGTAGGTCAAGGGAATGTTAGAGTCGTAGTTATCGTCGTCCATCACTCGGAGAGTGTATCAATAAAAAGGAATTTTGCGATTAATTTCAGCAATAAAACGCTCGATTCATGCACTTCCACTAATGGGTAATTTCGATTGCAATCTCTAATTTGTAATAAGGCGCATTAATCTCTTAATGACGAAGCGAGTTAAATTATAAACTTCAGAAATGGAAGCTACATTAGCAAAAAAGTTCATATACTACCTCTCTTTACTTCTAACTAAGAATTTGTAGTTTTTTTCGACCTGAATCCAACCAGATTTGAACAATAATATTCAAAAAATAAACGTTGTAACCGCAGTTTCCTACAATACGCTGGACTTTTTTCAAATCACAGAAAATAGTGGAAAAAAACGTTGGAAGTAGCGTCGTCTAGGATAGCTTCATATATCTGAAGCTCATCCTTCAAGCGTTGTAATTCGGCCTAATGAAGAACCAGCACTAGATATTCAGTTAATTGATCAATTGACGTAAGAAAAGATAATCTTTACTTGATGGAGAAGAAATCCCACAATGAAAGAAGAAAAAAAAACAAAAAAACAAAAAGCATTAACTAAGCAAAGCAATCAAGCTAGCAACCCAATTAGTATTGATAAACAATTTCGAAAATTAAATTTATTGGCTGAGTGAAAAGGCCATACTATCGCTGTATTAGAGGATTTTAAGTTGCTTCTTCTTGGTCATCCGATATTTCGGGAATTTTTGTGTGCATTCCATGCAGGAATAGAGCTTAGGATCTCTGTTTCTATTTACAACACCCGTCAACGTGACATCATATGGTAATTTCCCCTCTGATTTTTCGCGTTCTTTCATTTCATTGCGATCTCTGATTTGTTTCTTTAAAGCTTCAGTGTGATCGTGTCGAGCATTCTACACACGTATTTAAAATTTAAAGAGACATGGACTTTTCTTACCTCTTCCTTCCTGCGGCTTCTGTCTAAATCCTCTCGATAGCTTTGATTTAATGCGGTGACAAGTTCTAAATCTTTTTTCTTCTCGGATTGTTTAGATTCCTTTGAAGGAGCATTGGTGTTAATGAAAGAGGAAAGCACCGCCTTTTACCTTTAGTCTCTCTTTTGAGTTGATTTCTTGCAAGAGAGCGTTTTTCAGAGCCTCTCTTCGTTCTCTATTTTGCTCTCGGGCCTGTTGTTCTATCTAAATAATATATTATTAAACACATCACAATTTGATAGTATACATCTTGTTGCATCCTCGCAGCAGCAAGGTCGCTTTGTCGAGCAAGTTCTTTCGCTTCCTAAAACATTTAATTTTATAATCAAATCTCAATAAGCGTCGTTAGTTTACCCTTGCCTGTCTTTCTTTCTCTTGAAGCTTCGACTCAATCTGTTCTTTTAAAATCTGCGCTAACGGCTTCGAATAGTCCAGGTAAGGATTCTTATAGTTGTTTTCAATAGGAATCGACACTCCGGTCTGAACGTCGCGCTCTTTTTGTTTCTGACGTTCAGCTCGTTTTTCCTCAATCTGATTAAGTAGCTGATCCTTTAAAATTTCTCTTTCAACAGCCTTTTTCTGCTGGATAAAATCAGGACTGTGATCCACCACGCCACGGATCGTAGTCTCATACGGCTCTCGTGATTTCTCTTTTTCTTCTCTCTTCTTCCTCTGAACTTCATCGATCTGTTTTTGCAAGCCTCTGAGATGATCATCAAACCAAGTTTTGCGAGCTTCCTTTTGTCTTTCTTCCTCACCTCTTGCGAAAGCCTGGATCCGAATTATCTGATCATGATCGTCATACTTAGCGTTTTTGGCTTGCTCCTATATCCCATATATATATAAATCATCCATTCAAAGTAAATCTTGTTACCTTATGCGCTTGCTTTTCTTTTATCGCCTGTTCAAGCGCACCTTTGAGCTCCTCTCTTTTTTGCTTTTCTTTCTCCTTGGCTAAAATCTGATCTTCCTTTGCCATTTGAGCAACAAGTTCGGCTTGTACTCTGGCTCTTTCTTTGTCTCTCTAATTAAGAGTGTGTGTGTTAAAAGCCTGGCGAATCACTAAAAGAATTTTACTTGCAGGGCTTCTCGTTTTTGTTTTTCTTTCTGCTGTATTTGATTTTTCAACTCTTCGCTAAGCTCTCTTACACTTGGAACTTTCGGATTCTTCCATTCTCCTGAGATATTTATACTTGTTCCAAACTCCGGAGACTTTTCACGGGCTCGTTCCATTTCCTTCTCCCTGCGCTTTTCTTCAATTTGACTACGAAGCACATCTCGAAAATCAGCCGATTTGTTTAATCTGTCAAGGGCGATTTTCTCCTCGCTTTCGAATATTTTATCTAAATGTCTCATCTGATCCGTTGGAGGGTTCCTTCGACGAGCAAGTCGCTCGTTCTCTTTCTGGTTAAGGATTTCGCGATTCACGAGCGCACCTTTCCTCGCTTCCTCTTTTTTGGCAATTTCCTTCTCTCTATCATGTTCTAGGAGCTCTTTATTTAATCTTGCAAGCTCTTGTTCTCTTATCCTGGCGTCTTCTCTATCATGTACTTGGGCGTCATGCTTCTCTTCCGCAAGAAGTTTGTTAACACATTTATCGCACACTAAAGATTTTCCTGAAGCGTTTGAGCCATTGCTGCCTTGGGACTGCTGGCTGACAGGAGTTTTGGCCGCAGGGACCTCAGTTTTCGTTGGCTGAGTCATCTCTTTCGGGACATACTCGGGCTTTTTGACCTCAGTAGGGGTTTTGGCTCTCTGAGTTGGAGTTAGACTCCTCTCTTTTCCGTCCTCTCTGGCACTTATTTCAGGAGTTTGAGATCTTTCCAATCGACGCTTCAGATAGTAAGGCAAATCTTCCATGCTTGTATCCACCTTCCGAAGCGGGCTTGTATCCACTTTCCGGAGAGGACTTGGCTTTCCTCCTTGATGAATGGCAGCATAACTATCTTCTTTAGGAGTCCTGGGCAGGCGCTCGCTATCCAATGAAACTTTCTGTAATGATTGGTTTCGTGGGATCTTTGAAGGTGTGAGTTGAGTATCTCGGAATCGTTGGGCGACCGGAGAGATATCTCTTGCTGATTGAGGATGCGTGATCTCTTCCGTCTTTGTAGCCTTTTTGAGTCTGCTGCTAGGAGTTTCCACTTGAAGCGTGGTTTGGACGTTCTGTTCCTTTCGTGGTGTAAGCACTCCTCTCCTCGTTGGAGTCTGATGGCGCTCTTCCTCTTGATACTCGTACGTTAAGTATTTATTCTCAGATTGGACTGGAACTTCTTGAGGAACGCTGGTTTTGACAGCAGACACAGGCTTCTTCACAGCCTGTACCTCTTCAAATTCTAGTTTCCGGAAAAGCTCTTCATTTGCGGCTCGATGGTCCCTTCTCGGAGTTATCTTATGCGGCGAGAGATATGGATAGTCGATTGGCCTTGTGATGCTGCCAACAGGCTCCTTGTGTGTCTTCCGGTGTCTGCTACCTGGCCTGAAATGGGGCTTTTGGTCCACTTTTTCAGCGGATTCGTATTCAGGGTTAACTAGGGCTTCTGAACTGAGGAAAGACTTGTTAGCGTAGTTTGGGTTCCTTTTTCCGCCGATGAAAGGAGAATCTGAGAGCTCGTTTCTGAAAACGACCGTGTCCTTGATAGTTCTCGCGAACTTGTTTTGAAGTTTCGTGACTTCATCGTCTTGTTGGCGGATGGGTGATCTTGATGGAGTTCTGATTTCTCTCTGGACATCCACTCGGTAATCGGCTGGAGGGGTACCGAGGATACCTACTAGTGTTGGCTGGTGACGAGTAGGTGTTCTGGATCTGTGAGAAAGTGGTGTGTTTTGGGGTTCGACCGACATGTATTTGGATAAGGTGAAGTTGGGAGAAATTAACAGGTAGTTAATAAATTTATTGTCAATTTTATCAAATTCCGCTATTTAAAAATATGATTGTTAAAGATTTTCTGGGTGTTTAAAGGATTTAATTCATTAAGATAAAACTCAACTGAAAATTGTATTGATTTTATCCGCGAACCCATCATATTTCTGGTGATCCATTTTGAATGTCTTAGTGATAGAAAATAACTGTTAGTAATTGAAGAGACTAAGTCCTATCGATTGTTATTAACTTTTCTTTGAATAATTTGCAAGTAACTTTCTTCTTTCTGCCGATCAATGGCATCTGCTGAACTTCATTAACTAAGAAGCATCTATTGATTTCTCGGTAACTCCAAAAACTTTTAGTTTCCTTGCGCCGAGTATGATGTAGCAAGGCTTCCTAACCACCAATTGGGATTTCTGAAATATTCCAAAGTTACTCCTTGCATATATTTCATCAAAATATTTCAATCGTTGCAATTTTCGGAGAAGGAGTTGGAAGACGATTCAATTGTTCTCAGTCAGTTATAATTATTTCATTCTTCATAAAATTCAGACGGTAGAAAAGTAAAATAAAAAAATATCGGCACACTCGGTGACTTAGTCTATTGTTGACAAGTCAAACAAATATCAGCAGTTTGAATAAAGCTCTGCTTGTTAGTAATAACCTGATATAACTTAAGACAAACTCAATGATTTGGTCATGTCTTTCAGTTGGAGAGTTCTGCTTTTTACCACTTCTGCGAAGTCTTGAAAATCATAATCTTCTTTGAAAAACTTTTCATCATCGTCTTCTTTTTTCAACTCAACCGAAGCCGCAAAATTAGTCAACTTCTCCGTCCCATAAGGTTTCCTGTACATATCCTTCCTTCCAGTTCTATACAAATATTGTTATGATCATCATCTTATTCACTGAGCAGTCTACCTTTTCTTAATCGGCTGCATGCTCCTTTCGACGTTTTTCTTAATGGATTCCTCACGTTTCTTCTCCTCTTCAATGCGTTTTGAAATCTGTTTATTTTTCCTAATAAATATGGAATTAGTCAATTTTTTCAGGACAGCTTCTTACTTGTTTTCCTTCTCGATCTCCCTCTCCATTCTCTTGATCTCATCCACCTCATCGGAGGTGATTTTCGATCGTTTAAATACGATATAATAAGTCAACGCTTTCTCTATAACCTTGAATATTTATCACATCAGATCATTATTATCATTATTCAAGAAAAAGCTTACTCTTAGCAGATTGACCGTGACTTTGACGTCGTCATTTTGATTAACAGAGATATTTTGAATCATCTCAAGATCTCTCGCCAAATCCGGAGCTTCCTGGTACATTTTCTCATCAATCTTATCGGTCTTCAAGCACTTATTATAGATCTCGAAGATTCTATTTCTAATCAGTTTCATGTTGATATTGCCAGTGTCTGAGAGCTGAAGCGCTGCCACATGGTCTTTAGCTCTCAGCATATTCAACTTGTCCTGTCTCATTTGCTCTTTCTATTCAGAAATTCAATCAAGTCTATTGATCTAACTGCTCTGTTAATTACCTTTCGTAACGCCAGTTTAATCTGAATGTTCTCCTGGCCTTCCTTGACCAGTTTCTCAAGTTCCGCCCGCTGAGCCTCGCGTTGCTTCTTTTCTTTCTCGAACTCGTCTTCCAGGGCTTGGACATGCTCTGTAAGGAAATAACTCCTGCTTTGAGCATCGTTTAATAACTGGAAAACTTCCTCCGGGTCTCTAAATTTCTTGAAAATTTTCTCTCGTTCAGCTGCCGCCACCTTCTCGCCATCATCATCTTCGTCTTCAATGTTTGGTTCTTCTGGGTTTTCGACTTGTTCTTCATCGTTTTGTTCGGCTTTCTGCTGGGTAATCAGAAAATTATCTCCAGAGGCAGAGGGTCTTGATTGACGAGCCGACTGTTTCGTATTATTACTTTCATTATCATTATTATCATCATCCTTCTTCTAAACACGAACGAGATAGTCAGTCGAACTTGAATTAAAAGAGCAGCCTACCCCAGAGCCTAATTCTTCAAACAAACGTTTGTATTCCTTGAGATTTTCAATCTCTTGCTTCGTCTCAGCGATCTTTTTGTTCCAAAATTCTTCCTCGATTTTCAATCGGTTAATTTCCTCCTGCTTCCTTTGCCGCTCTCTTGCCTCATCCTCTGTTTTCTGTGATTTTGCAAATCATGAGCTCTTTCGGAGACGATATTGAAAATTACTTTCGTAGCCTCTTCGGTTTCTCTCGCAAGCTCGCTAATCCATTTTTTTGCAAACGTATTATCGCTGTTAAAATCCTAGTAATCACAACCCATAAACCCATGCGAAGAAAATTTATCATTTTACAGCTTCTTGTGCGTTCAGCGACTCCTCTTGATTCATAATGAACTCCGTGAGTCGATTTGTCTCATCCATTTTCATCATTATATTCATCCGCGAAAGAAGAATCTGCCTTTTTTTCTCAACAAACTCACGCACACCTTCTTTCTTTTTCGTAAAAATAGTCCTTTCCCAGCAAAAAAAACTCAGATTATGAAAGCAATATTTTGTTATACGAAAGTCGCGCTTTTGATGTTTCTGCACCAATGGGAGGTAGTTTAAGCTCAGAATTAGGTCCCTCGAGGATAAATCTCCCGCCGAGAACTTTTTTTGGTGCGAGTCCTGCTAAAACCTGCGTCTTTTCATCACTAATGAGCATTAAATTCCTCTCTTTTGCAAGGTTTTCAGCTTAATAGGGCAGGTTAAGAGTATAATCCTGCTAAAACTACCTTGTTCGTCAATTCTGGCTAAAAATCCGTACTGACTCGACCTTTTCCCAGCATGATAGAGCCGATCAACTGAACTTTGAAACGTCCTTTCTTGTGGAGTCTAGTAAAGTTATAAAATACGCTGATGTATGAGTATTGCCTGGCTCTTTTTGAGTTCATCCTCTTTATATCGTGTAAGCTACACAGAATAGTTAATTTTTTCTGACGATTAGGGTAATGATTTACTCCTTTTGCTGTACGATCCCAATTGAAAGGTGTCTCTGTAAATTCCGGCGAATTTATCTCGATGCTATTCCTGAAGTGCTCATATTTCGAGTCTTTCATGATATGAAGGGCTTATTGTTGTATAAATTTTGTTTGACTGTGGTATGATAAAAATTAATAATCACTTATTGATGTGAAAAGTTTTACTTTCTCTTTGTACTCAGAGAACCTTCTGACTAATTTCGCCGACTCAGAGAGGAATTTTTTCATTGAACTAATTGTTTTACTAATTGAGGAGCCTTAAGGCTCTCATACTTCGAATTAACCTTTAACCAATATATAATTTAGGCTCTTCTTTGACTTTAAGATAACTTATTCTAAAGGATGCTATCTAAAAGTCTCCGAGCATTGGTTTTTTGATGTGGAATTTTCAATTATCACGATTTGTGCAGATCAACAGAGTTTATGAAAGGATACACGAAATAACAACACATTGTGTGATTGTCGTCTTCAATGTGCATCTAGCGTTGCAATGCACCCACCTACTTCGTCTAGTAGATTTATTCAGCGGTGAGGATATCAGAATCACCAGCGTCGATGATGGACATCACTGAGACTCTGTGGAATTTACCACAAGCGGTACCTACAGGATTACCGTTTAAGAAGGAAGAAAAGGAGGATAGGGATACCGAGATCGACGTTGTTTCCGGAGAATAAGTAGACTTGGATCTTAGCAAGCATGGCGTAGTATTGAATAAGGGACTTTCTCACGGGTGGGCAGTTGTTGGAAACAAAAACGAGCTTAGCCTTGCCATTTCTGATGGTTTTGAGGGTGGATTTGGTTCCAAGGGCAACCTTGCCACTCTTCATGACGAGGGCGAGCTTGGTGTTGATGTTTTCTTGGGTGGCTTTCTTGACCATTTCGTGTTCGGTTTTATTGCAAGGTAACTTAGATCTGAGATAATCTTTATTAGGAAATTCACAGTCCCGATTAATAAATCCAAATATGCACTCAGCTCTGAATTAATATTTCCCTTTAGAAAATATCTAATGATTTCTATGTGACATTGACGTCATTGTCGGCGTAGTTTCGCTGTTGCTTCATTAGAATAGAATGTTGTAACTGAGCAAATATGCTCTGGTTGACTAAGACCGTAATTATTTAGTTAAAAACTCGATGAACTTTCATTCACTTTAACTATGTCACGTCTATTTGATTTTTGAATACAACTCTTTGGCTTTAATTTTTTTTTTTGTTAATGAGTCGGAGTTTCTTATTCAAGGTCTTAGACAATGAAGGATTATTCTGTTTATCTGCAGCTGTTGTCCTTTAACTCATTTGATATAGGTATATAGGATCATTATTATATATGGCTTATATTTCTTTGATACGGGTGAATAATTCGCTATGATTAGTTTTTCTTCATGAATTCATTGTTATCGGCTATTTAATCTCAGCTATAACTCTGTTTTCAGGTTGATGCGATGGCTTTGGGATTGAAACGGGTTTGATATCCCTAAAATTTAAGTTAGTAAACTTCACCTCTATAGAAATATTACCAGATGTCCTTGGCATATTGAATTATCGTTCTGTCACTCGAAAACTTCGCGCAGCCTGTTGCTGTGAGGATAGATTGCTTCTGCCACTCGCTTTGGTTCTTGTACAACTTATCAACCTATAATAATAACATAGACAATGAGTTAGCATTGGAAATGAAACGGGTTCTTTGCCTTTTCTTGAGCCTCCACAAACATGGGGAAATCATGACCCAGGAGATAGAAATCGTTGTGATATCTGATGGAATCAATTAAACCTCTCAGCTCGTCTTTGTAACCAAACATTCCTTCATCTATAGCCTGGAACACTCTGAGCAGATCTTTTCCAAAGTACTCTTCAGTCGAGAGACGCTTCATCTATTTCCATAGTTGGGAGTTAAAATAGGTAGAAAATTAAAACGCGAGATACTCTTTCTCTTGCTGGTTCGATGTCATGGACCCTCGCTCCGAAGATAAACATGTTTTCTTCTCCGATTTCCTCAGCAATTTCGACGTTAGCTCCGTCCATTGTTCCGAGCAACAGGCAGCCGTTCAAACAGAACTTCATGTTGCTGGTACCAGAAGCCTCGAATCCAGCAGTTGAGATGTGATGGCTGACCTCTGAAGCAGGAATGAGGATCTCTGCGAGCGAGACGTTGTAGTTAGGCAAGAACACAACTTTCAGCAAATCGCCGATATCTTTATCGTTATTAACGACGTTGGAGATCGCTCCAATCAGTCTAATGACTTTCTTAGCCATGAGATACCCAGGAGCTGCCTTTCCTCCGAACATCACGGTTCTCGGGACCCATTTCTTGCGTTCTTCGAACGGAGTGTCCTTGATCTGGAGATATCGGTGGATCACGTAGAGCGCGTTCATAAATTGTCTCTTGTACTCGTGAATTCTTTTAAACATGACATCGAAGAGGGAATCCTCATTCAATGTCACGTTGCAGTTCTGCTGAACCCATTGAATGAGTCTTCTCTTGTTATTTCTCTTGATTTCCGCCCATTTCTTCTGGAAAGTGGCGTCAGTCGCGAGTTTTTTAAGGCTTCCAATTTTTTCCAAATTGATAAGCCATTCGTCACCTCCCAACGTCTCAGTGTAGAGTTTCGAGAGTTGAGGGTTGCAGCATGCAATCCATCGACGAGGAGTAACTCCATTGGTCTTATTCTGGAACTTCTTTGGGAAGATTTCGTAGAAATCTTTGAATAGATCCTTAATAAGGAGGTCAGAATGCAATGCAGCGACACCGTTCACTGCGTGAGAGCCCAGAATTGACTATCGAGTGATACTTTAGAATTCATTTTCATAGGAGAGAGAAATTACCAGGTTAGCCATTCGGATTCTTTTAGGGTGGCTTTCTTCGACGAGTGACAGTCTGCTGAGCTTAGCTCCATCATCAGGGAACTTCTCTTTCATCTTATTGAGGAAATAGAAGTTGATCAGGTAAATCAACTCCAAATGACGAGGTAAGAGTTCTTGCAGAAGGTCAACAGACCATTTTTCCAAGGCTTCAGGCATGACTGTATGGTTCGTGTAGCCGAAGGTCTTGTACACAATCGCCCAGGCTTTGTCCCTTAAAAAAATTAAATAATTACACACTTGTAAATGAATTTTATCGTTTACCAGCCAAGGTTGTGCTCATCGATAAGGATTCTGAGCAATTCAACGATACCCAGCGCAGGATGAGTGTCATTTAACTGAATTGCGACCTTCGATGGCAAATCGTTCCAGTCTCTTTTCTTCTTGAGGAATCTTCTGAGAATATCTCTGATGGAAGCACTCACAAAAAAGTATTGTTGCTTCAATCGGAGCTCTTTTCCTCCTTGGGTGCTGTCGTTAGGATAGAGCACACTAGAGATATATTCAGCGCGCTGTCTTGCCTCCAGAGCTTTGAAATAATCACCCTGGTTGAAAGAAGAAAAGTCAAATTCATTCGTTGGCGCACTTTGCCAGAGTCTCAAGTTAACAGTGTTGAACGTCCCGTATCCAGGAATTGGGTTATCATTCGCGATGGCGAGGATGGTCTCGCCTCCTTCCCATGTGGATACTTCTCCACCTAACTCGTATTTTTTCGTGACTTTGCCGTAGAAACGGACAGGGTACTTCACATCGCTTCTCTTGAGTTCCCATGGGTTGCCTTTCTCAAGCCAATAATCAGGGATTTCAACTTGGCCGGCATCAATGATAAGTTGTTTGAAAATACCGTAATTATAGCGAATGCCGTATCCCCAGGCAGGGTAGTCCAATGTTGCCAGTGAATCCAAAAAGCAGGCAGCGAGACGGCCAAGACCTCCGTTACCCAGACCAGGGTCAACTTCTTCAGTGTAGAGGTCTTCCAACGCGTATCCTAAATCTTTCAGCGCGTTTTTGAAAGGCTCTTCGATGTCCATGTTGATAAGAGCATTTTGCATGGCTCTTCCGAGGAGAAACTCGAGGGAAAGGTAGTAGATTCTCTTTGGGTCGGCAACAGTGATATGTTGCTGAGTGTCGTTCCAGGACTCGATGAGTCTGTCACGAATGGAATAAGCAGCCGCTTTGTAGCAAGCATTCTTGTTAAAATCGAAACGTGTGACGGCAAGAGTGTATTCAAGGTGATCAACAATGTTTTTTTCAATGGTATCAGGATCAGCGGTCAGGTACTGGTTCATCAGCCCCCAAAGCTTGTCATTTCGCTCTTTCGATCGGAGATCGGCAGTGGAACTGAACTCAGGACGGTATAATTTGTTGCCGCTGGAGAAAGTGTTCCTCTTTTCGGCTGGTCTACGGAAAATATTGAAACCCTAGTAGCATTAGCGATGAATTTTAGGTTAAGTAGGTTAAGAGCAGGTACCTCATCAGTATCGCCTTCCTTGTCTATCATATGTGGCTTGGTGTTTTTGTGTTTTTTAAAATCAGATAAATCTTTTGATTATTATATCAACTTTCTATTGAGAATTATATAAGCTTCCATCTTGGTAAAAACAATGTAAACATAGTTTTTTTTTTGTAATTTCAAAGTAAAGGCAAGAGAGTAGTGAATCTGAGCTTTCTCCGGCTTCACTTGCGAGAAACTCTGCGTCGAATGGGTTAAATTTCGTCCCCATGTCAGAAATATCAAAATTGGTTAAATAACCCGATAATTCATAATTTAATCATTTTGATGAAATAGAATCTTGATTTAAGGCTTTTCGTTAAATAATAAAATTGAGTGTTACATTTCACGTAGAAATTCGGAACAACTTCATTCTTAATCTCAGATTCCGAATAGGACCTTATTTGTGGGATGCCAGTGTCGTTGGACACTTTTTACTAACACCCGACTCTTTTTGAATGGAAATTTTGTTATGGGCGACAAAGTGTCATAGAATGAGCTAATAACGCCTCGGAATGAAAATCAAAAGCGCCTGAAACTTAAGACCAGCTTTTTCAAGGCTAAAGAACACCAAATTTGGATTAGAAACCAAAAAGTCGCTGAATTTTTTTTTTCAGGACTATAACTCTTCATTTTTTTTTTTTGTTTGAATTTTCTAACATAGAAATAAATTAATCTTTGACTAAGCGTTCGAATAAAATTCATAAGAACTTTTTCCAAGTCGATCAAAATGTCTATACCGCTCCTTCAACTGTAACTACTTCTCCTCTTCGCTCCAGCCTTCAATTTTTGATGTTTAGAGGGAAATTCAACAGCGCTATCAGCAAAGCTCGAGAAAATAAACAGCAACTGCAAAAAATCTTCCTTCAAAAAGCCGATGAAAACCAACGCTTGCAGAATTCAAACATTGCTAATGTATTAAATAGTTGGGGAGATACCCTTTCAATTGATGTCGATCATGCAAAGCAATGGTTTCAGAAAGGCAACCCGGAGCTTCCCAGCACAGTGCAATTTCAGTAAAATAATTTCTAATCAGCAATTGAGAAACCTTTTCTTACAGATCGATGGAATTCGAAACGTTTTATGAATTGTTTGAGCAATGGCTACAAAGCGAGGATGTTCAATTAAGAAAGCGATTCGACTTATCGCCTATCCAGAGCATCGTGAATGACAAGCCCTATATGATATATGCAAACAGGCTACAGCCTCAGCGTGAGGAAATCGTTCATAAAAACGTGTTTGAAGAATCGTATGAGAGCAGTTGTATCCCCTCAGATCGTAGCGAACCGGTTCAGGAAAATTGTAATGACTTATATTCACTGTTGAGCCTTGACCGCTGCTATAGTTTATGAAGAAAATAAAAGGAAATTCTCGCAATATTGGCAAGAGCAGAAAGAAACCATCGAGGATGCCTACAACAGCCGAAAATCCCCAGAGACCTCGAAGTTATGGGCGATCGATCTCTTTCCGTTTTTGCAAGAAATCTGCTATACGAAAATGCTCCATATCAAGGAGTTGAAAACCGACAAGCATGATTTTTTCCAGACTGTGAACAGTTACAAAAAGCTTTTGAAGGTGATGGATGAGTTTTGGCAAAGCGAGAAGAATGGTAAATTTGCAATAAGGATTCATTTTCGAAGGTTATTTGAACTGTGTGCTAGAAAAATTTAGTATTAAAACCACAGAGCTCGAGCTGGAAGAAATATTCAAATTGATCGATTTTTGGTTCAAGACGAATCCGCAAGTGTTTGTTGTGTTTGAAAGTGAGGACGATGGAAGCAAGCAAGTGCCAGGTCAGATATTGGGTATGGCTTGAATAATGTAGAATAAATAGGTTATGAGAAAAATCACGCAATTCTCGAGTCGTTCTTTAAAGAAAATACAAATCAGATCGAAAGGGTGTTTGCTGCGCAGAGTCAGTTCCAAGAGAAAACGATACCCTTCCACCTCTGTTTCAAAGTCCTCAAACAAGCGGCTGTGGAAGGCGGATTTAGTATAACATGCAGTCCGAATCAGAATTCGCAGGAACTGCTCTTTGAAAGCGCGGAAGGCGCTAGTATTTTAGCGAAACTCTCAAAAAAATTTCTTTTAAACGTTCGAGGTCAAGGTAAGCATTTTTCAATGTCAGGATGTCCTGAAAGCGATCATTAGATGTCAGTTTACAGAAACTCGAAGAGATGATGTTTAGTATAAACGATTGCTTCCTGCTCCTTGATTACTGGGCCAAGACCGATAACAATCTAACATATACTTATATTCAGAAGAAATATGCTGAGGATCAGTTGCCGACTTTCAGAGGGGATGCTGGAATGAAAGAAACTTTAATGAATTCATTGGCGCATTATCAGTCATTGCTTTCGAACTCTTCAAATGACAAACAAAAGCGGATTTTAGCGCAGACCGTGAGATTTATACAAACACAGCTGGCTAGTTTCGAAAATACGACCAAGAAAATACAAGAGAAACAATTTAGTCTAGGTCCACCGAGAACGATCATGAAAAGAGAGGAAAGAAGAGCGAAGGCGTTAAATGAAATATATCAGCATTATTGCACAGTTCAGCCTCCCATTGACCCGTCTATGATTTCGCTTGGAGGATTTCTGTCGTTGGTTAAAGATTACGAGCTAGCTAGAGCCGACGAAGATAAAAAAGTATATTTGCTAGATTCTTGGGAAGGTGTTTTGAACCTCTTTATATAGAAAATTACTGAAATATATCGGAAATGCTGCGAGTCAAATAAAGCTATGAATTTCGAAACATTTATGGTAATTTTGAATGTTTACCACCCTCATTACCTTCCGTAGCGAGCGTTACAGAAATTGAGTGATTTGTACTTCATCTTTGATGACAAGTTTACCTCGTCGAACGAGCGTCTTGAAGAGCTTTATAAACATTTTGGAGTTTATAATGGAAAGGTTTACTACTACTGCAATTGACTCGCAATATTCAAAACTAATCAATAATAGTATCGGTTGAAGTTGCTTGTAATGAAACAAAAGAATTTTTCACAGTATGGCATGGATCTGGACCCTCGACCTGCTTTATACCTAAACAATGGTTATATTCGAGGGCAGCTTTCTGATCGAAATCATAAAAATACGTCTGGAATTTTCAAGAAAAGACCAAGCCAAATAGATCCAAATAACAGCAGTAAATAAATCAATTTCATGTGACTCGTCTACTAAATATTATTTTCACTTCCATCAGCACCTTATTATTTGGATCCTGGGCAGCTCTCGTTTGATCGCATGGAGAGTAATTGTTACGAAACAAGTTTATTTATTTGACAACCATACATTTAGTTTTAACAGAACGAAAGCCGTCAACCGAACGAAAGCTATCGACCGAGCGAAAACTCTCGACAGAAAGGAAACCTTCTATAAATCGAACTGAAAAGTAATAAACTAAATAGAATAACCTTAGCTTACAATCTCTCTCTCACTCACAAGATTGCTATTGAAAATCGGTAGGGTCTCTCCATCACCAACGAATTCTAAAGGTTCTGTGACTTCGAGGCTTCGATCAAGAGTGAATGGAATGTAATCGTGAGCAGAAATTACCGAGTCCTAATTTTGCGATTTAGTGAAACGAGTAGAGACAACTACGATCAGTCAACGACGATGTCATACTCAACAAGGAACCCTTCAAATAGGGGTAGTGATATTAAGCTGAAGATATTAGATAGAGCGAAACAAATAGATGATGTGAACAAAAAAAGAGAACAGGAGGTAGTGTCTTTTCATGTTATTCCATTAATTATCAATATTATTAAAAGCTTAATAGCAAAGTTTATCACCACCAAGAGTCAAGGAACCAAAAAGCTCTTTTTAAGTACTCTCATAAATGAATTAGTGATGATGGCAAATGCTCGTTTTACCAATTTAAACTGCTCGTGTAATAACTTTTTTCTTTTTGTTATTTTCAGTCTTTATAAGTTAACTAATGTGCATTGCGATGATAACTGTATTAGTATTAACTGTTCACAAAACTTTGAAACTAAATCAGAAATAGAGCTAGAATTTTGCTCATCACTTGAAAAATCTTTTGTCGTGCTCATATCAACACATTTTGGTTCTCATGAATAATTTAAGTCGGAAACTAACAATATCCTACTATGTGAGTGTCAAAAGACAAGACTTGTATATTTTCGTAATTTCATCATCATACTAAAGATTCTACGACATATTAATAGCTTAATCTATCTTTCAAATTGGTAAAGCATTCACTCAACCTAGTCTTCTTGTTCAGATCGAGAAGCAAAGTCACAAAATGGTGCATTTTTAATCGATTCTTTTTGGAAATCTAAGATTTTCTCATATATGGGTCTATTTCTTGCCAACTCAGAGTCTCAAGGGAATCATCTCCTTCGAAAGCCTTCAGCACTGGCTAATAACATACTTATATCATCCAAACTAATAGACCTCTCAATTCAATAGGAGGTTTGACTTGCTCCTATTAAAATATTCTTTCTCAATTTTATTACGATCCCGTTCATTTTTATTTATTTTCAGTACATCGCAATTTTGCATCTTAGCCATTTATTTGTATAAGAATCAAGATTCGCTTTTAGAAAAAAATTAAAAAATTTTAAAGCTCCAAACCTTGAATCAGAGAGTCCGTATTGAAAATCCATATTCAGCACATAAGTGAGCCGACGGCTTTAACAAAACAAAACTGCAGAGAAATAAGTTAGATGAATGACTGGTCGTATTCATACTTTGTAAAATGATTAAATGCATGTTCTTTATTTTCGTATCAGCTGCGAGCTCAGATTCAACAACTTAAAGCCTTTGATTCAAAGCATTTTTGATCCATTCTGGCTAGCTACCTATCTTGTTTTACTAATTTGAGGTGGCCTCACGATTTTATTCGTTTCAATAAATTGAGTCTCCGAAATTAAATATTTCTACTTGCTGTAAAATCCTAATTAGGACATGGTTTGTTTATGAGCAAAATGCTACTTACTCTTCATAAAGAGTTAAATCTAGTTCTTCGTTAGACCTCCTTTCGGGAGGAATCTTCGAAGACCGCAGCAAATCTCACATTCTTTTTTCTTTTCAACAATATTGACGATTTGGAGAGTTGTAAAATAAGGTATAAGAAGAGAAAAATAGGTGGATGTTGTCGTGTAGCATCTGCCTTTATCGGAAAAAGGTTATTAGAATTCTACCACGAGCTTCGGTGAATAGATATCCAAGTATCATAATATTCGTGAATTTAAAAATTCGTTCTTAATAGGCTCATCCAAAAATTCTTCTTTCAAGAATTTAATAATCGAATAAAATTGAAAAACCCTGAAAATCCTAAAAAATGGCAACAACTAAAGCTATCTTCTTCTTCGTAAGCTTCTACATCATATTTTCCTCATCATTCATTGGTAACATCACCTCCTCTCTCTGCTGGCCCTAACATTTTCTCATTAAGGCCAAGTCCAGGCTCAAAATCCTGTAATCACATCTCAGAGCACGACTGCTGGATCCCTTGCTGGAGGAACCCCGATCCAAATATCAGGATACAGATTTTCCTCGAACGGTCCACGCGATAACCAAGTGCTCCTTTGCAACTTCGAATTACCTTGCGAAATTGACAGCTACCAAACAAACGACAGGACTGTTACATGCATCTCAAAGCCTTGGCGTCGTCCTCAAACTTGCGATTTGCAAGTGATATCTGATGGAGATAGGATAGCGCAGCCTTCAGGCTCGTTTAATTACCGCATAGCCAACACTCCCGAAATCATCGCGATCATTCCAAACACGGTTATTAGCTACAGTACGCTTAACGTGTATCAAATCCCTCGAGTCTCAATAAAGCAGAGCATCGCAAACATCAAGATCGGTGGGGTAGAGCTTTCGCCCCAACAGTCTAGTAGTGACATTCCTGGGCAAGGCACTCCTATTACCGCTTCAGCCAAGCAGAGCATAAAGTTCGACGTCCCAGGGGATAGGCTTCTTGCAGGTTACTATAATCTGTCCCAATACTCCCTCGAGAATACAGGAAACGCTCTGATTTGGAACTACAATTATTTTGAAGGTCCAGACGGCGGAATCTACAATATAGCTTACGTTCAGCCGATTTCATTCATGTTTCCAGAGATTGGCACGAAATGGGGTAATCTCATCACGATCTTTGGTGAGTTCACGACGGACTGTGGATCCATCAAAGTGACTGTGGGTGGAGTTTCTAACGCGAAAATAGTGAGCTGTCTGTCTTACATGATAGTAGTCCTTCTCCCTCCAGTTGTTGACGTAAACGCCCCTGTTTCCAATCGAGCTCATTCCGGTGTGTTTTTCCGGCTCTATTCCGGTGTGAATTCACTGCAAGAAGCACAAAGCATGACCACTGATTACTTTTTTTACCAGCCAGTGCCTGAAATGATCGATCCTAACCAACGCATAGCGAAATTCTTCAAAGGCTGGTTTATTGCGCCTGCAACTGGTGATTATCGGTTTTTCCTCAGTGGAAGCAATCAAGGCTACTTTTATTTCTCGCCAGTCGCAGATGACCCCTCAGCAAAAGTGTTAGCGGCGTCCTTTGGCTCTGCCACTGGAATAAGAGAGTTTTATGCATTTGATACGCAGAGGAGTCAGAACTTTACTCTTCAAAAAGACCGAATCTATTACTTTGAAGGTTGGACTTATCAGCAGGCTTCCAATGGCTATTTCAGCGTTGGAGTGGAAGTTCCCATTGATGGAGCAGGGAAGCCCTCCACGGTCGCAGAAGTTCAACAAATTTCTATTAGCGCTGAAGTGGACAGAGAACTGATAAATGTGACAGTAACTTGTTCTCAAGAGCAGCAATGGAGGCTGCGGCTGCTTGACAATTCCACAGGGGTTGATAAAGCCGTCTACACAGGGAATGTCAGTTGTAGCGACAGTATCTCAGCGATAAAAAGCAAACTACAGCAAGGGTTCACGGGCGGTAGCATCGACGTCTCTGGCTCCCTTGTCTCTAACAACACCACCACTGTGACTTATGAATATATCATCACTGTGTATTATGTAAGAACAACAACTGGTCCTACATTTGACCCTATCAGTGGAGACCCCACTGGCGAGGTCAACGTGTTGCAAGCGCATTCTCCATTGCTTTCTGGCTCTATTTCCGTGCTTTTCTGGGGAAGCTTGATTCAAATCGGCGTATGCGACTCCGCCGATTCTTTGATGAATAAGTTGCTAACAGTGCCCGGCGTTGTTTATCCCGTCGTTGTAACAATGAGTGGGAGCTGCCAGTATACAGGAGCAACCTGGGTGATCAGATTCCTTGGAACGCAGGGTGATATACCCATTCCAACTTTAGTAACTAACGGGATTTTGGGAGGCGGTGGCATCAATTCTCCCACCGTCAATTTCGTTGAAATCCAAAACGGAACACTCTCAAGACAATTTTGGGTCCCTATTCCAAATTACCTCATCATGGCTGACCCTGATCAACCCCAGCTTTCTATTGAGGTGGATAACATGAGACTCTTGTGTCAGCTCAACTGCAACTATAAGTATCAAGAAGATATGGGGGTACCCATTGATCACATGGTGACTGGTTTCAACTACACACAACCTTATTCAGTTTTCTTAAACATGACATCCCAAAATCCACCAGTGGCATACCCAGAATATGTATTCTTTGCAGGACTGCAGAGTTATTACATTGTATTCTATGATTACGACTCCCCCGCTACTTTGGAAGCTATTTTTGATGACCGAGGAGACGGGTATCCCAATTTCCTAGCTGGAGTTTGGATTCCTTATTTCGCATTTGGTGGCTTTGCTCCTTGGGATACCAGTCTGCCTCCTATTACGATTTATCCTCAGCTGTTTTATATATATCCCAGTTCGGGTGGCATCGGGGGATATACCGAAGTTACCATCGTTGGAGGTAACTTCGGACCGAGCCTTGAAGATCCTCAAGGGACCGAAGTTACGATTGGAGGAGCTCCTTGTTCCATTCAGAGCCTGATGAGCACTCAGATTGTTTGCATCACCGGCCGCCAAGTTTCTGGCAATGATATCGTCATTTCCGTCAACCCGAGCTACGATCTCTCTGACACAGCAGTTTCAAGCACTTTCTCAGGCTTTTTCACTTACGTCGACCATCAATTCACAATTGCTAGCATCAACCCTTCCTCGAGAAATCCAGGTGTTCCTATCCAAATTACAATATCAGGAACTGGATTCGGAACTGATGCGAGTCAACTCTCAGTTTACCTTGATAACTCTACTCATATTCCTGCCTACCCATGTAATATCAACTCTGTTACTGATACGACTATCTTGTGTACTCTATCCGGTGGCCGAGCTACCAGTGAAGGGTATTCAGTAAGAGTCGTCAAAACTGGCGTGGGAGCAGCAGCGGTTAGCAATCCAGCCGATGCCAAATTCTACTTCCAACTGGAAGTAACTTCTATAACTCCTACAATAGGTTCACACAACGGGGGGACACTTTTGACTGTTACTGGAGTTAATTTCATTGCTGATCCACAGAGAATCCAACTTACGATCGGCAATGAGCTTCTCATGTGCCAGATCGTTGGTACTCCGACGACCAGTCAATTCCACTGTATAACCCCTGCAAACACAGCAGGGTATCAAGGAGCGCAGAAGGTAAATGTGCTCTCAAGAATTGTGGATGTTGCTAAATGCAAAGATGCTAATGGTTGCACTTTTACATATTCGGATAGTGAGACTCCCGTCATCACTGATATGTCTCCGCTCTCTGGCCATGCTGGTGATCTAATTACATTAACAGGCCTTTCACTTGATAGCACGACATCAGCTACTTCTTCAGATGCAACAATTACAGTCGATGGCATTCCCGCAGAAGTCGTCTCACAAAGTTCTACTCAGA
>ENA-UOTZ01000469-UOTZ01000469.1-compost-metagenome-genome-assembly--contig:-NODE-469-length-33893-cov-9.223356_pt1 | contig 33893 bp, 19 predicted proteins | sample MGYA00238144_ERZ746983 | MGnify/ENA primary metagenome ERZ746983 (study PRJEB28759, sample SAMN06268863) | compost metagenome | isolation source: single cell | place: USA: California, Emeryville, Joint...
AAAGCGTTAACATGATCTTTCCGCACTATTTCAGGTCTATCGACCTGCTGATCGAACCTAACAGGTCCGTTTAGATGCCCTTTAGGCTTTTCAGGGGAAACACCTTCTTTTTCTTTCAATGCTTGCATATTCTCATCGACTAGTTTTTTCAGCGTCTCTCTCATTCGATCGATTTCTTGAGCCATGTGATAAACTCTTTCAGCGTGTTCAGCCTGCTCTTGGAGATTCGAAGGCTCGATTTTGCGCTGGCGATGTCTCGAATGGCCATCGTCAGTGCAGAGAGAAACAATCTCAGGGTCAGAGAGTCTTTCATAAACTTCGCTTTCGATTAATTTCGCTTTGATTAGTTCTTGTAGGGAAAACCTATAAGCTGATATTTCTTCTAATTGTTTTTTAATTAGTCTCTTGATCTCGCGTATCTTATATCCACAAGATGTTGATACGTCATCAGGAGTTGGAGACTGACTCGCTTTCCTTCTAACTGGATTTGGTAATGGATTAATTGGAAGAGAGATGGGCCTTGAGACAACTTGAGAAAAAGACGGTTTATAAAGGCCAACATCTGGAGAGCAAGGTATAGGCAAGCGCGGATTTTTATCGCGAGGAATAACTCGAAAACATGAGCTTTGAGCTGATTTTCGAGTTTTGCGCTTGCGGTGGGGAGTTTCATAATGGTGATCTGAGGAGTCGAGGTTTGTGTTGCCATATAGGTAGCCTTTATCTCTGAAGTGGGAATTCAGCATCGTAGTCGCGAATCCCTGCCGTGAAAATACACCGATTGATGCGCCCCTCTCTCTGACTTTGTCGGTTTTGACAATCATTTTCGTTTTTGCAACTGCGTCTGGATTTTATTGGCTTGCTTAAAGGTCAGAACTGAATTGGTGTTACGAATAAAAATTGTATATTAGTTCAATAAATTGCTCATTATCACGATATTTCTCAAAATAGTCATATATTGATTTCTGCTGCCTGAAATGTCAAGCAGTCAATTTTTTTCTATGTATTTCAGAAGTTTTAATAACTTATCTCTTTCGCCATCTGCTTGCAACCTTACAAGTGTTGTTGTTTTTGATTGCTTTCTCTACTAATCTCCAGATAATATACATCTAACAAGACGAATCCCGAGCTAATTGCATTGCTTTTTTTTGAAAAGCCTGAGTTGTTCTAGTTCATCTCCTCTTCATTGGAAATGTCAATACTATAATAAAACCCATCTGGTCTTTTATTCTCTATTTATTTGACAAATCCCACTCTTCGTTAAAGTATTTGTTGGAAAGTGTGGAAAATTTCAGTGGTCACTTTGAGACGATTGGAATATCTTTTGAAGACAAGACCTGATTTTGCATATATCGTTATTAGCTTTATTCCTACGAATATTAAATAAATTTAGTTAGATTTAACTCATCAAGATCAGTGTTTACGCGAGAATACAGATTTCAAGAGAATGGAAGAAAACAAAGAAAATCTTGAGGTCACACAAGGTGATTTGGGCTCTGCCACTAAAATTAAGAACGAAAGGACCACTGAAGGTGCTTTTTCCTGAACTCAAATGTTCCAATTAAAACAATGTACTGCTTAGAAGAAGAGCCAACCTTAGAAGTTTCCAACTCTGAGGATAATTCAACAGATCCAAACGATGATAGCTCAGTAATAAGAGAGAATTCTCTGACAGATTCTTCAAGAAGTATTAAACTCTCTATTCAATTCTTCAAGGCATTTTTCACAACTTATAGAGGAATCCAGTGATATCCAATTTGACACATCCCAGCCGATAGGAGGAACCTCCAACCTTTTAGAATCCAATGAAGATACTAATACTAATAGTAAGAAATAGCTCTCAGAAAGTTGGACGCTTACACGCAAATTTTCTATATTTAAAGTTACGAAAGCTATAGAGAGCCCACCCAAGAAAACTAAGGAGGAATTTATTGAAGAGAACCGTGACGCAGGTAAATCTCACAGCATATCATCATTTCTCAAGTGTATTAGCCAATAAACTGAGCAATGCGCTTGAAATTCACATCGAAGGAGAAGGGTCAATGATTCCGCGTCTCACAGACTCTGTGGATTCCGTGAATATGCCTGTCAAAATACCGAGCTCAAGTATAAGTATCAGCAAGGTCTATCTCCTTTATTCAGTTCTTTTTTTTGTTGCGTAGTCAAACCAGAGACAGAAAATGCCTCTTCAACAGCTAGAGACATCAGCAGGAATATAGAATCGATTAAAACTGTCGATGACCGCGATGCTTTTTCGATCCTGGATTGGGCGCAACTTCAAATGCGGTTCAAAGATCATTACTATTTGATTCGATCAGGTCTGAATATACTTTTTAAAGTGTCTTCTTATCATTCATTCCATTAGAGGTGGCTTCGAGAGATGCTATTATGAAAGATATCATTCGTCTTAACTATGACTGCAATAACACTCATCTTAAAATAAAGGAATCGAATGACCGTATGCAGAAAAAACATTCAAAAGTAAAAAACTCGCTGGCTAGGGAGGGGCATGACTAATATTTGATTTATTAGGAAGAATGGAAGGAAGAAGACATCACAAAAGTCATTTTAGATGACACTGCAAGCGATTTTGGAGACGCGCAAACATTTATCAAGCGAATGTTGTTCTTGATTTTTGAAAATCCAAAAATTATCGCGACAATTGTGAAGCACAATCCTGAATCCTATAAATTCAAAATGCTGGATGACACTTTATGCAATAACTTTTATGAAGACCTTCTCTCAGACGGCAAATACGACCATGAACTTCTTCGACTTTTCGCTGAACTACTTACAGTATAATTATTAGATTATTCATCTTAATTTGATTGTGACCACTTCATTAGCTTGAATTCGAGAGAGCAGAAAAATTCACCGATTTATATACCACAGGCGGTTTCACAGACAAAATGCTGTCGTCTTATGTAAAACGCAGCGAGTGCAAAAGATATGCAAAAACCCTGCTAAAGAATCATATCATGATTATTATGAGTGAGAAAGAACCGATTCTGCTAGATCCAGCTAAGTAAAGTTTTCTCCAAGAGGTTAATAATTACATTGCAATCTTTGTAAAGGATTAACACATACCTATCGAATAAGAAAGAACGAAGTAATAGAAGCAGTCATTCCAATGCAAATAGCCGAAATTCTGTCATGACGCGATCTGAAATAATAAAACCGGGAATGCATATAGAAACTAGCAAGAGTCAGCCGGCTTCTTCACAGTACAACGGCGCAAGACCACGTACCAGCACCATCGCTGCCTATGCGGAACTGTTTAAAGACAGCTCTGACCTCTCCACGGTAGTCCAATCGACTGAATCCAAGTCAGCGACTCTCCGACATTCTGAGCACCCTCATACTAGCGCTCCTGTGTTTATGAGAGCAGACAGTGAAAAATTCTTACCCCGAACAAGTTCCAATACCAGTACGGAAGAGATCAAGGAACCTTCTCGAAGTAAATTGACATCAGACCTCCAGAGACCTAAAAAAGATAAGGAGAAAGAGAAAGAACCTTTTGGTATTCAAATAAATTCAGTTAACTCTAACAGCATATATTTATCACTTACAATAGTCATTCCGGTGTTCCATGGGAGATCTAAGAAAAGCAAGGATAGAGTTCCGAATTCAACTAATGAGATCCGAGAGTCCAATGAAGATACTCCTAAAAACGGAGAATTGCCGTACCGCTTTGGTCTTTTTTGAGAGAGCATTAACTTTCTTCTTTTAGGCCGATGGTTTATGAAAACAATATGTACGAACACTACCCTGAAGTGAATAATATCTTTCAGAATAACTTGACCAAGCTCCGTGTGATTCTGAGCGGCTTAATAGCATCTATCTTTGACAATCTCTATAACATGCCAGCAGGAATGCGAATATTGTGCAAAATAATGCTCAAATTTTCAAAACAATATGTAAAGCATTTCTCCTCAAAGGCATGTTATGACTAACTCTAATGTGCTTTTAGTTCCCATCACTTTCAAAGAGAGAGTACCAAAACATTCTTGGAAATTTCCTTTTTGCTAAATGGATCATTCCATTCTTCTTGTCGCCTGATGTCCACGGGATTATCGACGATTTCCAAAAGAATACTGTCATAACAACCAACCTGATAGAGGTCAGCAAAGTACTCAAAAGGATATTCTTCCAAGATTATTACACCAAAGATGATTACCTCTGCTCTATGAACTCATTTATTCATCAGCTTCTGTAAACCAACAAATTCTCTGTTCTCCAAAGTAATAACATAATTTGATTAATTGCATAGGCCTTCTATTGAAGAATATTATGCTGAGCTCTGCGATGTCAACGATCAGGTGATCGAGGACATATTAACCGGTCGCAATACCTCACAGGACAAAAATCAAATTACATCGAGATCCATCACGATCTCAATCTACGAGATCCAATTACTTGCAGAAAATATCGCCAAATACAGCAAAGAGCTCAGCGAAGTCAGCAAAAATGTTGTAAGGCAGGCCGAAAAGTAACGCTCTTCTAGCATTACTTGTCTAACAAGTCCCTATTTCTCTAGTATTTTGTATTATAATCAAGAAAACTCAATTTTTGTTGAGAAGACTGACCCCGTCACCAAACAAAAGCTCAAAACGACTCAAGCCTACATAAATTTCTTTGAGCTGATCATGCCGAAACAACTTTCTGGAAATTACTTGGAAGAGTTCAACCGCATTCAAAACTATAGCAAAGACAGCTCTGAGCATGACAAAGTAAGCCTACCTTGCTAAAGCTATTCTAACTAATGTATTTATCAGGTTCTTGCAAAAGCCAAGCATTTACTCAAACAAGTCCTTATTTCCATTGAAGATTTACGAAACTTGAGGAAAATGTCCGTGACTAAGGACATCGATATCGAAGAAGTGCTCGAGAAATACCAAGAGGTTAAATATTCGTCGGGGTATTGAATCTAATCGGCTTTGAATATATTAGAAACTCTATGCTAATGAAGTCAAAATGAACACTCAGAAAGAAAAAGCTCCTGTTTTTCTTTCTGCGAGGTATTTGCTTACCTGTCTCAGAAAGTTAGAGTGGGTTTATCGAGAGAACAACTACCAGAAGGTGTACAATGAGATGGTAGTGGACTTTAGAGAAATGATTTACAATTTGAACGAAAACATTGTCGAATCTAAGCTCCAGCTCTTGAAAGGAGTTGATACAATGACCAGGAATTTTATTGCACTTAAGGAAGTAAACGAGAAGAAAAAGAAAGCGATTAAAAGAGGAGTAGTTCGCGAGTTTATCCAAACTGTGAGCATCCCTCTTTGCATCACAAGTCCGTCAACACGAAAGCAGTTTTCCTCAGCTCCACCTGTGACTCCGAACTCGAAAAACATGTCGAAATCGATGTTGCAGCCAGTGCAACATGAAAGTCTCGCCAGCACAAAGCTGGTGATTCTAAAGCAAAAAGACTGCATTCATGAGCGTTTTGCGTTTATGAAAGAGTTAACGAGTAACCTTGCCTCTCTGGCGACTCTGCAAGATCAGCATCTGGTACCTTCGAAGCTTGACTCGCAGCTAGTGAAAGGAAAACGTGGAACAACTATAAACCCTGGCGATGATTATTTCAATGAGAAAGGCTCTCATTGTTCAACGATTTCAGAGTCTGAAAATTTATAAATTATATATTTGCTTGACTCGAAATCATGCATTAGGTTCATAGAGGTGTTTGGAAATATACCAGAGGTTCAAGATGTAATCCGAGAGTTCACTGATCCAGCAGGAAATACCGATAAGCATGGGTATTTGAGTCTCCTTCTGTTGGACGGTTTGTGATTGATTGATTTGTTGTACCTAGCGTCAATGAAGCGTTCACTCATTATCTCGACAACATCTACGATCATGTGAAAAAAACGTTTAAAAATCTGACTGAAGACGAGTACAAGCTAATAATGGATGAGATCGAATGCTATATTACAAAAAGACTTTATACCAAGTAACTTTGATGAATTGTTTGGGAAAAAAGCATTGTTTTTATTTATTTTCACCAGGATATATCCAACTCAACAGACATACAGTGACCAGGCGTTCTTGGCGAGGGTTCAGACATTAGAATGGATCGATTTCGATTTCCTTGAAATCCCTGAGAAAAACCGCTGTCCTGAAATGTGGGAGTATGCGGCAAAGAGTACATAAATACTTTTAGTTGGTGTTGTTAATGCTTACCATGCTCTTCTCTAGTATTTTCGCAGATTGACAATAAATGGACACCGCTGGAGAAACTCGATTGTATGGTCGAATGCTTCAAGTGTGTGGTGCAAGTCTCGGGTTTAGCAGCCACAAAAGAATCCAGCGCAGGAGCTGATGAAACGCTGCCGATTTTGATTTATGTGCTGCTCAAAGCTGCTCCCAAAAGAATGCTTTCTAACCTCAAGTAGAGATATTAGAGTTACGACTCATTATTCTAATTGCCCTTCCTGTAGTTTCATTTCAGCGTTCCGACATTCAGGAAAATTACTCTCTGAGGGTGGATTCTGCCTCACGAATTTCAAGTCTGTGACGTCTTTTATTGAGAATTTGGACTATCGCTCCCTTAAAATGAAACAAGCTGACTTTGACAAGTAAATTCAAGATTTCGGAAGAGTGATTTATTCATCATCTCTATTTATTAGGAAAATTTATGAGCACGAAGTGAAGTATCAAATTTATTTCATGAAGAATCGACAGAGGTCAGAGAGGCAGATGATTAATTTCAAAGAATTTAGAAACACGATAGATTTGAACGCAAAAAGGAAGCAAATTTTGGGAGTTGTAGCAGAAAATCCTGCATAATATTTAGATATTTAAGAGATATATTTTAATAGTTGCTCTTTTTAGTTTTTTTATTAGTTTCGCAACTAGATATGATATTATTCATCTTGAAAAATATGAGTTCAGATGGAGTGATTGTTTTCGATTGTTTTGTTGGCAGATTAAGAAATTAAGATTATTGAATTCACCTGCAAGAATATATGTCTCACAATCGAATATAGCTCAATTAACTTATCTGCGACTTTGATGAATCAGTATCATTTTTCAACTCCTCTCATAGGCCTATTCTTTCTTTGAATGAAAGAAAATTTGCAGATTTAGTCCGATTGAGTATTTTGACAGTATTTTAGTTTGAAATTTACCTACTCAAAGGATTAATAATAGACAATGCTATTTCATATCTACTCAAGCTCAAGTAAATCACAATCATCGACAAAGAGCACCCATTAGTATTTTTTACCTTCATTTTGTATAAAATATCTCAATTTCATTCTCTTGAGAGGCTTAGAGGACTTAAATTCTCTTATCAGCTATTTCTCTTTTCAACTTGGTGCTGTTGGGGTCTGATTTAAAACTCACTCTTACTTGGTTTTCAAAAATGAATAATTAAATTGCCTAATATCTTCCGAATCAACTTATTAGTTATATCAATTCAGCAAAATACTCATTACCTCTCTTATTTTAACAGCAATAAAACAAAACTCTGAGATTACGTTACCTTTAAATTCTCATAAAAAATGTTACAGGATAAATACAAAGCTACCAATACATTCCATTATTATTATTACGATTGTCCGATATTTACCTAAACAATTTGAAAACAAAGATTTTTGAATTCTGATGTAAAATTGTTTTAGAATTGCAAAACCCACAGCAATGACCATATCAACTTTCACCTTGACTACCCATACATTGTGTCTATGAATGGTTTCATTTCAGTTATTTTTCGATCAACTTTCTACAATGCACCATACCTCAACATAAAAATTTTGTACAATTCAATTTCAAAAAAATTTCAAATTATTAATTCCGATATGAACTCCAAAGATAAGACGAGGAAAAAAATTTTGTGAAATTCGAAAGTTCTGCACACTAGATGGGTCTACGGTGGAAAGCTAAAGCAAATGATGAATGCAAATTTTTCTTCAAGTAGTACCTTCTACAACATCCGCATTCTAGTGTTGACGATTCTTTCCAGATTACTCAATTCCATGCACCATTGCTAGCCTTCACTATATAAAATAAATCACACGTAGTGGACACAGCTGCACTCACTTTATGTTTTGCTGTCGCAATTTCTGATCGGCAGAGAAACTTTCATATTTTAGATATTTTAGATGTGTTCTGGCTATAATTAATTAAATTAATCCAGAAGTGAGAATTTGTAAGGTATCTTGCAATTAATTATTAATCAAAATGTATCTGAAGATACTTTTGTGAGTGATCTTTCTTTATCTTTGAAACATATTTAGAGATAACCAATAAATCATATAACAATTGTTGTATAAGCTAATCGAATAATAATGAAGCACAATGCTCTCTTACTCCTCACAGCCCTTTGGATAGGATTCCAGGCACATGGTATGAAACTTAACTATGCATTTATTGAGCATGTTCTAGGGTTGAATTTGGAAGTTACCGTCACGCCGAATGTAGTCGGATCAGCTAATCCAGTTTTGCAATTCCTAATATCCGACATAGATTATATGATTCCTAGTGGTAGTAAAATTCATTTGAACTTTGGGGATGGAATCACAATAAATGGAGGCGATTTTTTCTTATTTTTCGCAAATCAAACATCAGCCCAGATTCGTTCAGTTGTCGATCAAGATATTGTGATATCCGGCTTCAATGCAATTGATTACTCTCTTATCTTATTTCAAATGCAAGGCAACACTGGATCTTATTTCTCCTTTTTACACAACAATACTGTTGTGTATATGGGAATCTATTATCAGTCAGACTTGCTTGCGTATATGTCATGTAACCCACTCATAGTTCCAGCTGTATTAGGTAACATAAAAAATATTGATTCCAATTTAGCAATTTTGTTATAGCCGTCAGCACATCAACAGTACCAGAATCTTCAAGACCTCAACTAAATCTTGCGATCTCAATCAATTCTTCGGTCATTCTTCCATCAAACTTCAAACTTCTTATTACTCTACCCTATCTGGACAATCAGCACGCCCTTCCTCTCATAGACACATTAGGAACTTGTGTATCGGTAAATATTTTAGTTATTTTTTCCCAAATTTAAAACGATTTTTTACATTTCTTGAACTTAGATTGCCAGCTCTCAGCCAATAATTTGCTCTCAAATATCCTCCACTCAGATCCAGATCAGCCACTCACTTCAACAAACAATTCCTCAGGGAACTATATTGCAGTATCACATAGGCCCAATCACGACCCCTTACAAGATGGGTGCTCTATATACAGCACAAATATATACGCAAACTTACGATGGAGCCACGATTGCACAAGCAAACAGCACCATCAGTACTTTAGACTCGTTGAAAATCGAGAATATCGGAATCACCTCAACTTCAATACAAGTAGGAACCACCACTAATTTGACTCTTACTTTCCAGCTTTCATGGATATTGCCAGCTAATGCAACTTTAATACTCACTTTTCAATCTGCTAAAGGTAAAACTTAAATAATTAGAGCTTTAATTAAATCATTACTAGGGAATTGGATAAACATTTCTCAAGCAATCATTGATTCTGGTTCATCAAGTCAAGGCTTAAATTTTACAGTCAATAATTTTCAAGTGGAAGTGTACTCATTATCTAATCAAACACTGAATACTTCAGCCTTCAGTCTAACCTTCATACAATTTGTTAATCCCCCATCTATTGGATTGTTAAACTCGTTCAATGCTTCTATTGTCAGCTCTGATGGATACACTATTTATAATTACAATGGTTCCTTGGCTCTCCCAATTACTGCTGGGAAAATAAACTCTTTTACATTCAATTCAACAAGTTTTGAACCTGGTGCAAGAACTAATATCACCTTAAATTACCAGTATGTGACCTCGATTTCACAAGGTATCAATATTCTTACAAGCTGATAACTCTTTAATAATAACTCATAGGAACGGCAAAAATATTTCTTCCTTTAGGAGTAGGTTGCACACCTTTTACAGGTTGCCTAACAATTCCTGCCAGCAATATTTCATGCACAGTTGATTGCAGTACCAACGTAGTCACCTTTTCTGTATTTCCAATCATTTCAGGAAACAATCAGTCTATTTTCCTTAACGACGTACGAAGATCTAACACTAATTTCAACTAACAATATTTCATTAGTTAACTAATCCGAATTCCACTTCAAGTCAGATCAGCTTTGGGCTATCAACATATTATCAAATTAACCAGACTTTATATCTGGCTGATATACTTGATCCTCAAGTCGTCTATGCTAGAAGTACTGGGAGTTTGAAATTGATATCAGTGGTTACTTCGAGTTTAACTGCAGGCGAAATTTGCATGGCTAAGCTTTTCATGATTTCAGATATTTCACTACATGCCAATACAACACTAGTTCTGAATTTCTCAAGCTCATTGCACTTTGATTCAACAACAACTGTCAATATATCATTATTCGAATCAGGATCTGTCACAAGACTGAATGCTTCATTACATTCGACAAGTATTGAACTAACAAACCTGCCATCAATTCCACACGACAGCATTTTTGCTCTTCACATCTATAATGTAACCTTGCCAAGAAGTGTCGGAACCATCGGCATCATTAATATCTCAAGCTACAATACCACGTATTCTTTAACAAATATGATATTGTCAGCAACTGCTAAAATCCAACCAACACTTCCAAACCAAATTGAAATTAGAAAAATTTCAATAGGAGAGCAACGTGCAGATGCTTTATTACCAATCATATTCAACCTATCCCTGAGCTCTTCATTCATCCCTTTCTCAGACTACTTAGAATTCATTTATCCTCCAGAGGTTCATTGGGATAACTCAAAATCATATTTCTCAAGTCAAAGCAGCCTAATTCCATACTTTGTTGCATCCTACCCACAGAATAGAACAGTAAGGACAACACTGAAAGCTGGTATTGGGCCAAATGACAGCTTCGAAATTACACTGCTGATCTATTCAAATAATTCAAAAGGACAATTAGGAGCCTTCAAAATAGCTTTTTATGATCAAACGAATCATATTATTGCACAATCGCCAACTGTCTACCCCGCAAGTTGGAATTCACCGACCAGCTTTCAAAATGTAATGTTCATACTTTCCAACCCAAGAGTTGCAAATCTTACAAACTGCACTTTTAAAGTGCCATTAAGTTTGGAAGTACCTATTGGAGGGTCTCTAATTGTGATTTTCCCTTCAGAATTGCAAACAGCTTCTAGCCTGTGCGTTGTAACCTCCAACGCTGAATATTTTAACTGTACAAATCTGAGGAATGGAACCTTCGTGGCGACCAGTGACTCTGCGCCGATGTTGGCTTCTACCCAAGTTGAAATTCTGGTCATCAATGCTACTACACCATTGATTCCAGGTCCCACGGTATTTGATTTTAGCTTCGAAACTTGGAGCGCGGGTAATGAATTTGTGCTACAAAAAGGAGAACAATATTATAATATCACTCTCGAAGAAGACTCCGCGAATTTGATCGTAAGCACATCGTTTTCAGGCAGCTCTAATTGGTTTCCGCTTTTATCAATCTACTGCATCACAGTTGTTGTTCTCAGCATACTGCATCATATCATCAAGAAAAAGTATCATATTTTGCCACTGATTGTCTCCTTTTGGTCAATCGCGGAGTTTCCTTGCCTGGTGTATTCAATTTATTATTTTATGAGACTGGAGTTGCCTGCAAATATTGGATACGATTTCCCCACAACTATAGTTGTCATAGTTGCGATAATCCTCACCATCGGAATAATTGTGCATCTTAAAGGACTACTTTCATTCAAGAAACATTTAAATTCTATCTCCAGAAGCAAATCAGCTAATAGAACTTTAAAACTCCTTTGGATTTGCTCTGGATTCACAAACAAAAAGCTTTTATGGCTCCTTTTCCGCGAGAGCTATTTAAAATCATATCGAACGATGCGTGATAAAAAGGACAGCCTCATCTTGATGGGATCTAAACATCGATTTGATATTAGTATGAATATCATATGGCTCTCAATTTGCGGCGTGTTTGCGCTTTCGAAGGCGATTATCGATGCAGTTTATCAGCGCAATGGTTATTATTTTCTGTTTGAAGCCGCAGCGTTCTATCTTGTTTCTGCTGTTTTGAACTTGTTCTTCTATCGCATGCTTAAAGGTCAGAGCCTTGATACCTATCTCGCAAGCTGTCATAATGTTGAAGAGTACGTCCAACAAAAAAGCGTAGACAATTCTCCAATGCAGCGAGATCAAGAGCTATCCCCCAGTCGACACTTTGAAGTCAATCAAGAAGTTGAAATCCCCCATCCTCTTAGTGGGTCTCGAATAATGATTGATGTACCTTATATAAACGCTTTTATTTTCAGCTAATTACCATCCTCATCTATACCTAGGTAAATGCTTCTGTAGAAGGATCCCAGAATCAGTCGTCAATACTACAAGATGCAGCAAGTGTACAGGTGGAACCAGATCATGAAATTAATAATAGATCGGAAGTTCATTCTCCCCAAAAACCAAATGATCCAAAGATTGTGTCTGGTGGTAACCAAGAAGGAAATAACAACATTGAAAAGCCACCTCAGCTGAAGAGCCGTTTCTCAAAAGAACAAAAAGGGATGAATTCTCCTTATCAAGATCTGATGAAAAACCTGTTTGCTATTAACGCTCACTACTCGAAACATCAATAACAGTGAAATATATTGATTAACTAAGGAATCTATGTGTAATTTGGCCAAAAGTGCAAAGTAAAGGAAAAAAGGAAATTTTCTTGTTCAATAGATATATCCAGAGAAATTTAGAAAATATGCACTTCAGTATTAGCGAAAAAAATGTACTACAAAATTTTTCACCTATATAAAGTAAATCAGACTCATAAATTCTCTACATTGATCCTTGTTCAAATCCTTAAGATATCTTAGATATGACCCATTTCATAACTAATTACAAGCCTCTTCATGATAATTCATGATGAGGCGAATGCAAATATAATATTCTCAAATTTCACAAGATATGAACTCATGGCAATCGGAAAAAGTTTCTAACGCTATTTCTATTTTCTCTCACAGTTTACGTTATGGTACTATCTATATTATTTGTACTACACCTTGATATCATAGCAATAATTCAATAATTTAATCTTCAAGAAGTTACTCACAATGAAAAGCGCAGGTATCGACAGTTTCTCATTCAATTTTGGTGGAACCACAATTCCCGGTTTCCAAGTGTTCCTTCTCAGAAGAAACGTCATTGGTATTGTCAATGTGAAGCCAGCTGTCGAAGGGCATGTACTTGTTTGTTCAAGAAGAAGCGATGTTAGTAGATTAAAATCCTTAAACGAGGCTGAAACCTTGGATCTTTGGTACAGTGCTATGGAGGTTCAGAAAACCATGGAAGAGATCTATAAAGTACCCTTTATCAATTTAAATGATGCCAATGATTACATTCTTATTCATTTAGAAAACTTTTACCTGCATACTTCAAGACGGACCTGATGCAGGTAATCATATTCCACTACCAGTACTGAAAATATAATAAATTTTGAATAGGGCAAACGATTAAGCATGTGTTGATACATGTGCTACCTAAAGTAGAAGATCCGAACTTTTCAGTTGCTGAAGGTATATTATCAAATAAATTATTTTGTTGGGCTCACTGCGCGATTTCAAAAGAGAAAAAACCTAGAAGCGATAGTGAGATGGCAAAGGAAGCGGAAGAATTACGGAAATATTTTGAACAAAATAATGTTGCTGATGTCATGAGGTGGTAATAGGTAACTAGGAGAACCATCGTGAATAAAGTAAAACGCAGAAATATTTCAGAGGAGTAGGCTCAATGGGCAAAGAGCATCTACATTTAATTTGTTCAATATACAATACATCTTATTTCGTAAACGTTAGTAGAAAATGAAATTAATTCAAGAAGCCCCCAACTCACAATAAATGTTTTTCCGTCTTCTCACGAGCAATTACCGAAGTACATCTTTATTGCAATTGAAAAAGCAATGCAATTGTTCTTATTTTTCAAAGACAAATTCAATATAAAGACTTCATGCTGGTTGGAAAAAAAAGAAAATTGTTAAACTGTGTAGAAACTGCATGATAAAAAGCGAAAAGAAAATACATCTTATATACATTAACTTTTCTTTCCTTTTTTCTTTCTCAAATTATGACTTAACTTTACATTATGGATCAATACTGAAGATTTTCAGATCTTTTCGTTGAGGGTATTCCAAGATGAATTAAGAAGGTTTTTTCAGGATGGTATTTTTTCAGTCTAAACACAATAGCACTTTTAAGCAATGATTCCAAAAGCTTCCCTTACCCAATATTTTTCTGAGTTTGGACTCCAGTAGGTTTCAAGTAATTCTCCTTTTCTCTCACCTTATAAGTTGCTATCCAAGGCTTTTGTCTGAGATTAAAATTGTCATTATTACAAGCCCGACAAATAGAGCTTACTGAGCTTTCTTCGTGTTTTTATGTAATCCTGTTTGGACCTTCTCTCTTGTCTTTTTTATTACTTGGCTATTATGAAATAATTTCAGTTTAGACGTTGAGGCAAAATAAATCGAACCTGATCGCAGGATCACTAACATATTTCTTTTCAGCTCTCTCTAGCCGCTGGTCAAGAGTTTCATTATTCACCACTTTATTAGTAAAATGCGCTTTGAGAGTCTGCTGCTTTTCTTCATGTATTTCTTGATCAGGCATATAAATATCATATTCATCATCGTTCATTGGAACAAAACGGCCTCTTTGCTTCTGATTTTTCAACTCTTCTAGCTCTTTCTTTATTAGCCTATTTTCCTCTCTATTGAATTCAATATTACAACTTCTTTTATATCTCAGCGGGCAATCTACCTGAGTCTCTCCATTTCGAGTTCGAAAGCTTCTTCTGCAGACGTGGCTTTTAATCTTCCAGTAGAACTAATCGTGCTCTTTTTTGTGGAGGCCGCTTTCTTTCTTGCTTGGGACGAAGTGGTCGCTCTCAGTTCTTCAAAGTCTCGCGTACCTTGTCCCTGGTTATTGACTTTACCCTTGCTAAAACCTCTAGTGCTCGCTTGCACCTCACCACCAACGTCTCTTGTTCTAGGATGAGTGTCAAGCTCCTTTTCCAAATCATGTATTTTCTCTTCAAGCGCATGGAAACTCGTCTTTAAATTTTTCTTCGCACTCCCAGATTTTGGCAAACTCTTTGTCGCATGTAAAGCATGTTCCTGTTCTTTCTCCTCAGCCCTTTTGCTTAGATATCTCAGCATTTCTTCCTCTCGCTTCTGCTGTTGCTTTCTAATGATTTCTTTCTCCACTGTATCGAGGTGAGGACCGCCAATTTGAGTGATCGGACGCACTGGGCTTTGAACATTGCTATAGGTCAATTCCATCTCTCTTTCTGCTTGTTTTTTCTTGGCTTGACTTTTCTCCCATTCCTCCAATGCGATTTCATATTCTCTGGGATGAGCCATCCTTTGTCTTTCTTCTTTATTTCTGAGTTTTTCAATAGAGGATCTCAGATCATCTATCTCTCTTCGATAAACATTTTTATCATCTGATCCTAAGCTCTCTTCAAGTCTCCTGCTATGTCTACCAGGGCTCCCTCGTTTCTCGCTGAAGTCTCGGCTGTCATGCTGTTTTGATCTTCTTGACTCGTAGTTACTTTCAGCTTTTGAGTGTTCTGTAGTTCCGGGTCTAAAGCTATGATCGATTAACCCTCCCTGAGCACGTTCATTTTCTATATTACATGGTAGGACTTTAACGAATGCAGAAATTAATAAGTTACTTCCAGGAGATCTTCTTCCGCCTTGAGAAGGACTGAGCTGATGAGCGTGAGAATCTCTTTTCATTTTAAAATCTATCTTTAATTTCAAATTTGAAGGTCATTTGAGTGACGGATTTTTAATAACTGACTATATTTCTCTTAGAGTCAAAATGCTCCGATTGAGCTAATACAGAAATTTGGAATCAATGGGATCTGCCTCGGAGTTCAATCATGGGAATGTTTCATTTTTCTGCGTGATTGAGTGAACAAGGCTTTATTGCTCTTATTTGTTAAAATCTTTTTGGACTACTTCAATCTCTACTATTATTCAATTATTTTTTTTACTTTTATCCAATAGAACATTTTTGAAGTGTGACTTTTAAATCATCCTTCATTGTTTGGGTTTATGTTGAACAGCTTTGTAGAATTTTATTGATAGAATTTTGTAAATTATATCGCGAAAGCAGTCAGACAAGCTGTCATGTCATTTTATTCAAAAAGGCTCTCAATCAAAGAAAATCATTGATAAGAGAAAAACCAATATGAATGCTAGAGCTGAAAAATGGATTTGTAAAACGGCAGAAAGTAATTTTCAAAATAAAAAAAATTTTGAATTGTGCTATATTTAGTTCCGGGTTAATCTTATTCAAATAAAAAATAAATGTTTCATTGGAAATGTCAAAGGAAAGCACTAACAACTCCTTGAAAGGCAAATTTCCTGCCCATACCGACTCGAACGACGTCCACTCAAACTCCGCAGAGGCACCTCAAAGCGGAAGTTCGAGTCCAGATTGCTTGCCAGTGCCTAATGCACAAAGTATTTTGATTCCAGCGTTCGGGTAAATAACTCTGCTATATCTTACTTAACATTATGTTAAAGCACCTTTTACGGGTTCGGCCCAAACAGTCTGAAGACCCTTCCCAAAGCATATCCCGGTTTGAAAGAGAAAATCAAGAAAGATGAAACAAAGCCTCTTAATACCAACTGAAGACCTTAAAGGATACTACTTCTTTTTTACTTCATATTTTCGTGGTTAATAATTTTTTTATGTTATGAAATGAGTTCATTACTTTCTATATTCTTTTGGTTTAAAAAATGGATTTTGACTATAATGATAATGTCTATGGACGAAAATAGCTTCGAGAGTGAGATGGCCATGATTAGCCCACTTAGAGGCAAGGTTACTCTTTCAGAATTCCTTACTAATAGCAAGAAAGAGCTTTAAAATATAATTTACGAGTGATGTTGAAATAGCATTACTCTGAGCTGACGAATCAAAATTTTGCTTTGGACTCTAATTAACAGATCAATTTTATTTTCGTTTGCTTTTCAAATATTTAAGCCTATTATAGAATTATCAAATTTTCGTGTGTTAGCGAGATAAAATGAAATATAAAAGAGGCAAGTTAGCGCGCAGAAACTTAACCTTCTACCGCATCAATTTTAACTACTTCGCGCCATATCGAGTATTAGTCGATGGTACTTTCATAAAGGCATGTGAAGACAGAAAGATTGATATTAAACCACGCGTGGAAGAATGGATGGGAGGCAAATGTCTATTCTGTAACATTTCCATTGATCTATAACTTTGTTCACACCTCTAACAGATACTACATCTTGTGTTGTCCATGAGCTTGCTAACCTTGGCGAGGCTCTCAGACCGATTTATCAAGCGTCAAAGAGATTCCAGAAAGTCAAATGCAAACATGAAGGAACAATCGATGCTCATAGCTGTCTCTATAAAATTATGGGTAATACCTTCATTTGTCTCATTTCGAGCTCATAAATTCAAAGAGAAATTTGAAGACGATGAACGATATATCATGGCTACCAATGACAAAGATCTGAAATTTCAGCTGGATCAGCTCGTTGGGGTATCCAACTTGATTGTTCAAACGATAGCTTAGCTTAATCATGAAAATATAGAAACCAAGCATAACACTCTCGAATGGAGTATTCTTGTTTAATGAGCCGTCTGAAGCATCTACTGCTGAAGTCGAAAAGGTATTCGATCTATATTGCTTTTGAATGGCCATTAACTTGTTCTTGTTAGAAACAAAAAGCTAACAGTGGGCTGTCAGAACGTGAGCAGGCAATACTCAAGCCAGTTATTAAGAAAATGAAGTATGAAGAGATTCAGAAAGCGAAAGCCAGGGTTCAAAAAGAAAGGAAGAAGCTGGGCATTAAAATCAAGAAGAAAGCGAAAGGCGTTAACCCTCTAGCTCAAAGGAAAAAGAATAAACAGAAGAAAAAAGCCAACAACAACAAACCTAAAACTTCGGAATCACAGCAGGAGTGATAGCTTCGTTTAATAGTATATATAACATGTGTTCTTTTACATTACGAAACAATGAGGTGTATCTCTATCAGTCAATGCGTATGAATGATGAAGAGATTTATTAGGTTTAATTTTTCTGTGCAAATAAATTGTTTTATATAAATTTTAGTCTTGACATTCGATTGATAAAATTTCACGCGTATCCACCGAGAATATACTTCGAATTCGATTGTAGCTGCGTAGAGGAAGTTATCATGAGAATTTCTTCACGATTTACATAGAATCAAACTGAATATATTATTTTTCACTATCGAATTTCGTTGAGTTTATGGAACTATCTTACACTAGGCTGACTAGAATGGTTTCTGTGGTTTCTGCATATGCTTGAATATCGAATATTATAATGTCTATTTAGAAATGAAACTTTCCATCTCTTCCGAGGACGCAAAATTCGAGTTGATTTTATTAGATTTCCAGAGCCTGAGCTAAATCTTTATTTTTCGATAAGTTTTATTTCGAAAAATTATTTATCCGAACTCAATTGGCTTCTTTTTTTTGTTTGATTAGACCCTTTTACAGTGATCAATCCGTACACTCTCGCGTTGGTGAATGGACGGAGTGATGCAAGCTCTATGATTTGTAGTTTGGGATATTTTAAGCTGTTTTCAATATAACGGAAAATACTTAAAGCAATTCCTGGGAAGTTTTACACCACAAAACACCCAGCTTTTAATTTATCGAATGCATATTTTATCTAATGCCTTCTGCCTAATGGCGTTGTGAATGATAAACTTTTGAAAGAGATTTCTAAAACGATACCTTCTACAGCCTGATATTGACTCTCTCCATAATCTACTGCCGGTCTTTCAAGCAAGTAAATTAAACTTTCATATTCGAAAAAAAAGCGCAGAATATCTTCCTTTTCTGATTTTTTCTTTCATGTTGACATAATATTGGTCTCTACTTTCTAATGATGAGCATTAATTGATCACTTCACATATTGCTCTGAGGTTTATGTATTGTTTGCAGTTTTCAACGGAGGATACTGAAATTAAATCAGATTAAACCTGAGTCAGTTTTCCATTATTATAAATAGACTCTTTCACTAATTGCTTCTGCCCATGGCAGTTTCTATTTTTCAGTCTTAGGGTAGTCTGTTTTCATGGTTCTCTAGAATTTACTGAATTTTACTTAGCGAGAGTGCGGGAGCGGTTGTGAGGTGGGGAGGTTACTGATTCCAAATTTGTAATTCGCTGAGATTTGTTAGCGTTTGTATTTATTTATTCATTTAAAGCGCAGAAACTATAATTGATTTAATCAAATCAGGAAACAAACCCGACAACCGGAAATCAAGGCCCATCTCAAACCTCATCAATCTTCAATGGAATCTCTTGGAAGGCATATCCTGGTTGAGTACTATGGCTGCTCAAGATTACGCATGAATGACTACAAGTTCATCGAGAAATCAATGGTTCAGGCCGCAAAGAACTCCGGATGCGCCGAAGTTACCTCCACGGGCCATCATTTCTCTCCTTTTGGAGTCTCCTTGGTAGTTGTATTCTATGAGAATCAACTCACCATCCATACCTGGCCTGAATATGGATACGCAGCCGTTGACCTGCTCACTGGACAAGGTTCGGTCGATCTTTGGACCTCTTTCAAATATTTGAAGGAAGCTTTCTTATCCACGAGTTTCTCCGTCATGGAAGTCAAGAGAGGAATTCTGAACCACATCCAAGACCCAGAACCACTTGAATACCTCCAAGAGACCATTGAAGAAGCCCAGCTTACTAAATCAGTCCTTAAATTCCGTAGAGAAGCCTACTACGTCGATTTCTACAGAGACTACGGTATCCCTGTCCGCGTGACAAAGAATAGCATTCTCTTCTCGAAGCAATCCAAGTACAAGATTGTTGAAGTCTATGACACCGTTGAATTCGGAAAAATGCTCGTCGAAGACGGCGCTATTGCTTGCACTGAAAAAGACGAGGCTTACTACCACGAGATGATCGCTCACGTCCCAATGATGAGCTTCGCTGAAGCTAAACGCGTGCTTGTTATTGGCGGAGGCGATGGCGGTGTCGCTCGCGAGCTTCTCAAGCACAAGAACATCGAAGAGATCGTTGTCGTTGAACTAGACGAAGTTATCGTCCAGGCTGCCAAGCTCCATTTCCCTGAGCTTGCTGCCTCACTTTCGAACTCCAAGGTCAATTTGGTCATCTCGGAGAGCCAGGAGTACTTGAAGTCTGTCAAAGACGGAGCTTTTGATGTCATCATCGTTGATGAGACTGATCCATGCTCAAGAAGAAGCTTCGAAGAAGTTGGAGTCAAGCTATTTTGTGATAGCTTCTGGAAGGAATGCCACAGAGTTTTGGGAGAAAACGGCGTGATCGTGGCCCCTTCACACTCCCCTAACACGAATGACAAAGAATTTAAAGAGTTCCACAAGGAACTGGTTGGGTTGTTTGGCAAGAAGAATGTCAAGCCTTACATTTACGAAAGCGCCACTAGTGGGCTGATGAGTTTCGCTTTCGTCAGCAAAGGTAAAATTGATGCCGTTGACACCTTCGTCGGAGAGGAAAAAGGAAATCAATTCGCTGATGAACACGGATTGCAATACTATGATGGTGAAGTCCACCTCGCTTCGTTCATCCTTCCGAAGAAGTTTAGAAACCTCGTCGCCGGTCCCGATATCGCCTGAGGCTAAAATGTAAAAAAAAGGGTTCTGCTTTTAACGAAAAGAAGCAGAAATTTAAGTACGATTTATTTCTTAAATAGTGACCTGCCTTTTGTTGGTTATCTATTGTTAGTATTAATCCTCGAGGAAATTTTGTAGGTTCTCTAGCTTGAATAGTGATTAATATACATGAAAAATCAATTCTCTAAAAAACAAATAAAATTGACTATTGATAAAGCTAAATGATTTAGGAGTGGAAACTAATAAATTAGCTTATTGGAAAAATACATTCTTTAAGTTACCAAATCTCCATTGTAGATACGCCCTGCTGGCATTTGAAATCCTTTTTTGGAATATTTCAATATTGAACTGCATCCGCAACGTCAGTATTTTTCTCCGACAACCAATGTATTGGAAGTTCATTAGGTTCTAAAGTATCTCTATTCTAAAATAAAAACTGGCGAAACATTGAGTTTTGGCAATGAGTTTAAACTTCACCATTTGTTTCGTGCCACCTCCCATAATTTTTGGTCATTTTCACATTTTCTGAATATTTAAGCGATCCTACACTTTAAATAAGAGCGAATATCTTGATTTAATAAAATAATAATTGCTAAATTTGTAATTTCTGCGAAATAACTATCCAATGGAATCAGTTGACACCAAGCCAAAGCAAGAGACCACCACCCAAGAGCCATCCAAAGAGATTCACAACCAAGAATCTCTTGGCAGACACGTTTTAGTCGAATACTTGGGATGCGACAAGGATAAATTGCTCGACGGCGCATTCATTGAAGAAACTATGTTGGCTGCTGCCAAACAAGCCGGAGCAACCATCGTCAACTGTACCACCCACTCATTTTATCCTTTCGGTTGCACTTGCGTCGTTGTTATTCAAGAATCTCATTTGGCTATCCACACCTGGCCTTGCTACAGATTCGCTGCCGTCGATCTTTACACCTGCGGTGGTGAAGTCGAGCCTTGGAACGCCTTCAACTACATCTCCAAGCAACTCAGCTGTGCCAGCTACTCCGCTGTCGAATTCAAGAGAGGAATGCCATCATTGCTCCCTCCACCTGACTACACCGACCTCGGCTCCCCAGTCAAGGAAGAAGCTCTCAAGGAAGAAATCGTCCCTCAATCCAAGTACAATCGCCACGCCTGGCTCAACGACGTGTCTGGACGTGTTGGCGTTTCTTTGAGAATCACCGGAGAGATCCTCTACAGAAAGCACTCACCTTTCCAAAGAGTCGAAATCTTCCAATCAAAGCAATTCGGCAAGATGCTCGTGAACGACGGTATTATCATGGTCACCGAAGAGACCGAACACTCTTACCATGAAATGATCGCTCACGTTCCTCTCCTGACTCATCCAAATCCAAAAAGAGTTTTGATCATCGGAGGCGGTGACGGAGGTAGCGCTCGTGAGGTCCTTCGCCATGAACAGCTCGAAAAGGTCGTCGAAGTCGAAATCGACGCCGCTGTCATTGAAGCCTGCAAGCTTCATCTCCCTAGCATGGCCTGCGCCTATGACAACCCAAGACTCGAGCTTTTGATTGATGATGGTATTAAATACGTCCGAGAGGCCGCAGATGAATCATTTGATCTTATCCTTGTTGATTCAACTGATCCTATTGGTCCTGGCGCTGTTCTCTTTACTGATGAGTTCTATGGACACTGCTACAGAGTACTCACTAAGGACGGTATCTTGGTCACTCAAAACGAGTCTCCAACTGGAACTACTGAGAAATTCGCTGAAATTTACGGAAGATACCTCAAAATCTTCGGCAAAGATAAAGTCTTCTGCTCTAAATATCACACTCCAACATACCCAGGTGACTACTGGACATTCTCATACTGCTCAAAGGGCGACTCCCATCCTTTGAAGGGTCTCGATAAGGAGAAATCCGACGCATTTTCGGCCAAGCACGATCTTAAGTACTATGATGCCGAGACCCACAGAACCGCCTTTATCCACCCAAGATATGTCAAGAAAATGATGAAGGAGGCTGAAACTGCTGCTGGATTCTAAGCAGCGAAAGCGAGAGTGAGTAGCAACGGTTATGTGAGAAAATAGATTAGAAAATTCATCCCAAAAAAAATTGTTAGAAATATATATATATTTGGGCTTAAATCATGATGACGTTTTCAGAATTTTTATGTTGCTGCTGAATTGAACATGGCTGCGTGAAAGCTTTCTTATCTCGTGAAGAGCGAGAATCTTTTATGGCCATTGGGAAAAAAAATCCTGTTCCGTTTTTCTGATTTAGTTATTTTTGAGAAAGAAATGGAATCGCTGGATCTGCTCTAAGAAATAGAGGATCCTTTTTTGTTGAAAATAACGAAAAAATGAGTTCGGATTGGTTTCTCAAGTTGGTTTCTAAGTTGAAAAAAATTCCAAAATTGGCTTGGAAATCAACTCAAAGATCGTTTCTTAAATAACTAGTATGTTTTCTTTGTTGCTTCAAGTTTCTTCATTATTCCTACAGTTGAAATAAAAAGACTTTGATTTATGTACTCTCTTATCACGATCGCCGATATATTGAGAATTTTGTTTCTCAATAAAGGCTTGATACATTAGTTTTTTATGCAGTCAGCAACCTCTCCGGAGCCATTTGTACAATAAATCACGTTGGTTGCATCATTGAATTTTTCGCGAAGAAGCCTGACTTAATTCAACAATCGAGAGATAGATGATAGGAGTTTAATTAGCCTGTCAAAAAACGGAAACCGGCAAATTCGTTACAGAATTCTCATCTGCAAATGAAATTTTGAAAACTGTTTTTAAAAACCGATTAAAGCGAGCGATAAACTGCTCAATCTTACCAACCCATTACCGCAAGCAAGGTAAAAGTACTGCTAACTCATATGGAAAGACGAACTAAGTATCTACTTCTTATTCTCTCAACGATTCTGGTCGGCTGCTCTGGAATGAGGCAAGCAGCCACGAGGAATCAGCCTTTAGATTCCGCTGCTCTTCTCCAAATGACTTCACATTCATGGGATCAAGAAGGGAGAGCAGATTTTCTTTTTCCAGAATTTTCAAAACTCAAAGAATCACTCACAAACCCTTTCGATACTGGATTCGATAATAATCTTGCATTTAAGATGTCTATTGGAATGGACCAAGGAATAAACCAAGAGGGAAATGTCGCGGTGGAAGAGACACCTGAAGTCTTAACTACAACTGAACAAAGCACTGCAACTGAGCAAACAACTGAAATTCCAGTTGAAACAGCCTTAGAAGGACAGATTCCTGAAACAACTGCTGAATCAGTTGTTGAACTGTCTGGTGAGTTGACTTCGTTAGAGGAAACGGTAGTGCCTAGTGAACAAGCATCCAATGTCACCCAAGAGGAGGAGCTTTATGAGTGGATGTATGTATTGGAATGTGAGGAAGAGACCTCTGAAGGTTGGATCACCGAAACTATTCCTGTGCAAGAAAAGTGCGCAAATGGCACCTCTATTGAAGATATAATCCAAAATGCAGCCAATAGCGATTCGAATCTTATCTTGGATTTGGGCAATGAAACCAACGAAAGTTGCATTGCTCAGCCACTTCCTGCAGGGGAGACAACTGAAGAAGTAACTGAAGTGGAAGTGACAGAAACTTGCACTAACGGAACATCAATTGAAGCAGCGATCAGCAATATGACCGTCAATGATGACTTGACTCTCGTCACTGACGAAGGGGATAATACAACCTGCCTAAACCAGCCTTCTTTTCCAGAGGAGACCGCTGAAGAAGTCACTGAAGAAGAAATGACAGAAACTTGCTCTAACAAGACTTCAATTGAGGAAGTGATCGGGAATATGACAACCAACGACGATTTGACACTCGTCACTGGCGAAGAAAGTCCAGCTTGTGAAAATCAGTCGCCTCCTCCAGAAGAAACAGTAGAAGAAACAACAGAAGAAGAAACACCAGAAGAAGTAGCAGAAGAAGCGACAGAGACCATTGAAGAAGTTGTCGAGAATGAGTATCCTGTGACTTCGGAGAATGTTACCTGTCTCAATGATCAGCCTCCTCAGCCAGTAGTGGAAACTATTGTAGAGGAAGTGACAGTATGTTGCACGAATGAGTCATCTATTGAATTTGTCATCCAAGAGATGTTTGCAAATGACGATCTGACTTTAGTGACCGAGGCACAATCAGGCTTGGTGGGTCCAGTAGGTCTAGAAAGTCGAGAATTGGTGAGCAATTTAACGTGTAGAAATGACCAGCCTTACCGCCCTCTGGAAATAATGGAAGAAGTAACAGAAGTATGCATCGAAGAAGAACAAGCTGAAGAAGAAGCAGAGAAGCAACTTGAAGAAGCCACTGAAGAAATTCCTCCAACAGAAGAAATAGTGGAAGAAGAAACTCCAGTAACAATACCAGAGCCTGAAGTCGAGGAAGAAGAAGTAGAGGCAACAACCGAAGCAGAAGAGAATCAGGAACAAGTTGAAGAGGAAGAAGTTTCGGAAGGCGAAACTTGCAATCAGTATGGAAACTCAATTGAAGAGATTATCGATAATATGTATTCCGACTCCAATCTGAGGCTTGTTACTGGCGAGAATGAAACATGTGGCGAAAGTCAACCTGTTCCCCCAGAACAATCTGAGGAAGAAACAACTGAGATCACCCAACCAACAGTACCACAGGAGGAAGAAACTGCTGAAGAAACCATCGTGATAAAGGAAGAGGAAGAAGAAACACCTGAAGAAGTTATACCGTACGTAGAAGAAGCAGAAGTCACCGAAGAAACCACTGAAATAATCCCTCCAACAGAAGAAACCGTGGAAGTGATAGAAGAGGCTCCAGAAATAATTCCACAACCTGAAATTGAAGCAGGAGAAATCTCTGAAGAAACCATTGTAACAGAAGAAGCGGAAGTAGCTGAGCAAATTGTTCCATACCTACCAGTGGAAGAAGTCACTGAAGAAACCACTGAAAGAATTCCTCTAGCAGAAGAAACTGTGGAAGTGGTAGAAGAAACAGTAGAATTGGTAGAAGAGACTCCAGTAATAATCCCTCCGATAGAAGAAGTTGTGGAAGTGATAGAAGAAACCCCAGAAATAATCCCACAGCCTGAAATTGAAGCAGGAGAAATCTCTGAAGAAACTATCGTAATAGAAGAGGAAACAGCTGAGATAATTGTTCCATACTTACCAGTGGAAGAAGCCATTGAAGAAACCACTGAAATAATTCCTCCAACGGAAGAAACAGTGGAAGTCATCGAAGAAACCACTGAAATAATTCCTCCAACAGAAGAAACAGTAGAAGTGATAGAAGAGATTCCAGAAGTAGTCCTTCCGATAGAAGAAGTTGTGGAAGTGATAGAAGAGACTCCAGAAATAATTCCACAGCCTGAAGTTGTAGTAGAGGAAGAAAGTACCGAAGAAACCACTGAAATAATTCTTCCAGTAGAAGAAACTGAGGAAACTGTTGAAAAAAGCTGTTTTGACCAAGACATTTCGATGAAACCTTACGATGAGAACTACGTTCCAGCACAAGACGCTACTACCTATACAGACAGTACTCTAACACTGAGAGAGAAGATAATTTTCGCAAACGCCCTCAAAAGCGAGGACCACGAAACAATCGAGCTTCTGGAAAATCCTGCTAGCTCGGCTCTGAAATTTAATAAAGCTGATCTCACCTCTTTGGGACTGACGATCACTGACGACGATAACTATGCCTACAGCCTAGAAATGCCATGGAATGGAACTTTTTCACTAACATACTTTGTTCCAATTAACAAGATTTCGAACAATGTGCAACCAATCTTCTCCACGAATCAATTCGTCGTCACAGCTAGCTATAATGACCCTTATATTACTTACACTGTGAGCACTGAAACAGACACCGCGCTCACCTTTACAATCGAAAACCAAAGTCCAGACTATGATTGGTGGAGCACGCTGAGCTCAGAAGAGAAAGCGGGGATCTTTGACAATTACATCGGCCAGAAAGTAGATCTGTTATTCAGTGGTCATGATTGCTGGCTTTCGGTTACCGGAGTCAATGACGTACACGAAACATCTGATACCTGGAGCTGCCTACAGCCAAATGTGTTACAAAACAGTGAGGTTGATGTTCAAGACTCGAAGATTCGTGATCACTTTGGGCGATTTAAACTTGGATTCGACGGACTTGTCAACCAAACGGTAGGAGATATCACAGTATCAAACGTCTATCTCATCGGTACTTTACGTCAGCTCCATATCTTCAGAGCTAATCTCACTGTCGGCGAAACCTCTAACGGTTTTACGTCTGAAAGTTGTGAAATCGGCTGGGACTGGGGTAAACTGTCAACTCTTCCCCCTACGGTAGATAGTATTTGCTCACTCCGCAAATACATCAAGACTTGCCAATTAGCCAACCTTTCAAGCTACGGACCAATCGGAGTGATCGACCTGTCTCACGCCTTTAAATATCTTCCGGAATACGTTGAATGCGGGAACGTTGGAGATTCTTCAGAAGGACAAAGCGTTAGAACTCACATCTGTTCGAACTACGAAATCTATGCGGAAAGTCAAAGCATTGAGTACACTACACTGAAGGCAAATAGCTCGCTAACCTTCTTTGATTTGATCGCTCTTTCTTCAGACTCTGATAGGGCAAACCTAGCCGTTGATATCCTGGGTGCTGCAAAACATGGAAAGCTCTACCTAGTTGCTGAGAAATTCTCTCGCTTGCGCTCTGTCATACCTGCTAATTTCCCCATTAGAAAAGTGAACGACGTGGATTTCAAATTCACTCTGAATATCCTCAGCTACGCGAATGAAGTCCTCAATGCAGATGGTAGCACTATTTTAATAAAGGTTGGTTTGAAGCTTCGACTCTTTACCTCAAACACCATTGACATTTCGTTTATGATAGGAAGAGGTAACAATTTTCTGTAAGAAAATAGCTTAATCTTTCTTAATTTATAGATGCTACCCAAGGTACAGGCTACCTGGTGTCGAAATCAGTGGGAGGATCGGTGAAGTCTGATTTGACAATTAATTCGGTAACCGATTCGTTCACTTATGGAGGAACCGTGTTCTTCGATTGGGGTGAGGGAAGTGTGACTGGAGAGATCGAAGATGGAATGTTAACCAACGAGGATACTTTGGCACAATCGCTGTGTGCTACCTTCAGCGATAGACCAAGCAGCGAGATCGAAGTCGCGTTGGAGACTGCTGTGTGCTATGGACCTGACCACAGATGCTTTAAGCCTGAATACATTGTCGATAGATACAGCGTGCTTCAAATCACTGATTTCGAGTTAAATATCCATTCCAGTGATGATTAAGGAATATAATTTAGAAAAAAAAATTATCGTTTTTATGTTTCAACAAACTCGTTTCGTAAATAGCTCGTAAAGCTTATATACAGCGTGTTACATTTGTTTTTATCGAAACGCTCTTCATATGCAATTCATAAAACAAGTTTCTTAGAATGAGATCTTGAAATAAGAAAATTAGCAGGGGAAATCCACAGAATCTACGATGTGAATTAATTTTTTTTTTGCCGTTCGAATGAAAGATGCAAAGAAAAATCCACATCTAATCGAAGTTCAGCCTTTCTAAATAACATTGCGTTTCGACCCTCTTTCATTTTTTAAAGCACAAACTGAAGCACTTAAGACCCATTTGAAATCGGTATTTGTGAAATTTCGAATGGCAAGCATTTATTTTTGACTTAATTTTAATCAACAAAAGCACTTTTTTTATTTGTGTCAAGTTACTCTATGTCACAAGGTTAGAGCACATTAGCTGGTTAAATATAACCCTTTCATTATTTAGTGTACTATTTCGGTGATCCGACTCACATGCCCGAAGTGCTAAGAACCACCAATGAAATGTAAACAGCAAATGTGACCAACCTAACTTTCGAAGGATCTTCTATGTTGATTTCAATGCGCATCGTGAGAAGGAGAAACGTCTCACATCTTCGAAGAAAGGCAGTGATATTGTAGCAGCCCTTGACGATCTCCCAAGAGAATTCTCATTCAAAAGCGTCACCTGCGGACCGAATTATACGATTTTGCTCGACAGTAAGAACAGTTCTGAAACCGCTCTAATTTCTCGTTCAATCAGAGTCCGGTGATCCGTGGTCTTTCGGAGTAGGAAATCATGGACAGCTCGGAGATGGTATCTCTTGCTTTTTGAATGAAGTTGAAATTTGATCAAAGGATGTGAAACTCAAATCAAACGCATTCCCAGCAAAATCACCGCTCTGGAAGGAAAACGAATACATTCAGTTTATTGTGGAGAGCAGCATGCTTTTGCATTGTCATGTAAAACATTATTTGTGGTTCTGTCAAAAAATTTAATGTTTCTGAAATATTCAGCTTCAAATATGTTGTATTCATGGGGAGATGCTTCGAGAGGGAAGCTACTGAACGGTATGATTTATTGAAATAGGATGTCCTTGACGCATGATATACCCCACAATAAATTAGAACCTCCGAGCGGTCAAATTGGAAAACCTGAGGCAGTCGAGAAAATGAAATTTGTGGATTCTATTGAAAGGGAATTAAAAGAGCTTATCAGACAAAATTACTACGAGCAGCTTGAAGCTGAGTAAAACATGAAATACCCTATTGAGCAATATTTCAATAACGAATTAAATAGAAAACTGTACAACGAATCTATTGCAAAAGTTTCTCAAGTCGCATGTGGAAAAGAGAATTCTTTTGTGGTAAAAAAAAAAGAAAAAAGCAGATAATAGATGATCATCTACCTCAATACTAGCTAATGAATCGAAGAGTGTATGCTTTTGGAAGCGGAAATCTCGGGATCGGAAAAACTTCCCTATTTAGCAAGAGTATTATGCAGGATACCGGACCGAGTCCCTACATTCTTATCAATCTGCTGGTAATTTGTTTCTTTAAAACCCTGCTCAAATATTTACATGCACATACGTTTTTCTAGAAAGTGAAAGTTCGTGGGATCGCTGCCTCTAATTTCCATGCCTTGGCCTGGGATGAGTCCGGATTAATCTATTCATGGGGTTCATCTGAGTTTGGAAGGCTCGGTCATGAGCTTGATAACCTCAACAGCGACGAACCTCTCCCGAAGCAAGTGAATCCATCTCAAATTCTCTATAACTTATTGATTTTTCCGCAATATTTGCTTCAGATCAAAGCACTTGAAAATGTGAAAATTGTCCAAGCAGCCTGCGGGTACAACCATTCTATAGCACTTACAAACACGGGAGAAATCTATAGCTGGGGCAAGGTTGACGCAGTAATCAAGAACACTCAGAAGCTGAGTTTTGTAAATTTTCTACCACGTTATCTGAAAATAAATTATTCCAAAAGAACGCTGTCCGACCCCACAAGCTCAATACAATTGGACGAAGCCTTCAGACAAATAATGGTGGAAACGTCGCTGAAGAAAAGCCGTATTTTATTAAAGTAGTGAGCGGAGCCTTTCACAACGCTGCAATTGATAAGAAAGGCCGACTTTTCACTTGGGGAGATAAGTAAAAATTTCCTCATTAAACTTTAGTTATCTGGGTTTTGCTTATAGCTCTAAAGGCTGTCTTGGACATGTAGAAACGAGTGATGGTTCAACGCTTTCATGGATAAAAGAGTTTAGAGATTTATTCGTAAAAGACGTCAGTTGTGGAAAGATGTTTACTGTGGCCATCTGCGATCTGGACCCAGACCCAAGGCCCTTCAGGGAGTTCCATCAAAAAAATTTAAACGACACACAGCAGAAAATCGAAGAGATCTATCAAACTAGTGGAATGGCGAAAGATAGAGCCCTTAAAAAACTATTTCAAGGAGAAGTTCCTAAGAGAAGGGAAAGTGAAGTTAATAAGGTGTTGCAGGAATTTTCCAGCTTTTATGATATATTGGAGACGACTAATGGCGTTATCGAAAGGAGTCTGCTTACGAAAGAAAAAACATCTCGCAAAGAGAAACCTGGAAGCACAAATAATACAAACCGCACTGCTCAGATGATAGACAGAAGCATGAATTTTTCTATAAGAGATATGACATCGAACTCAAAAACATCCCATCACTCCATGCAGATTCAAAAAAATTCTTCTCCCATTGACACCAGCAAGCAGCAAAGAAGAAGCAGCCTAAAGCACATCAATTTGTTCAATCTGAAAAAAGTTACCCAGTTAAGCGAAGTGAATCAAAGCCCTGAACGAGGCTATTTCCAGGAAGAAAACACCAAAGACCGTTTTGCGTCCTTCGCATTTTCGTCAGAAGATTTCAAACAACTCGTTGGAAGTCCTCCAAAGAGTCCAACAAATTACGCAATAGTTTCCCAACCCACGCAAATACAGAGTCCGAAACTAATGATCAAGCAGAGCCCCAATCTAACAGAACCCAATGAAATTGATGATAAGTCATTTACGTTCTCTAATAACGCCAAACGAGATTTATCAAAAAAATTGGATTTAGTTGTCGAAACAAACGGAATCTTTGGATTTCAATTAAATGTGAGGCCACGGAGCCCGGAATTTATCAATCGTCAGACAACTTCTACTCCCGAAAGACAAGACCTCGGAAGCATTCCTGAACAAGAAAGTCCGGCAAAGAGCATCGCAGTTGAACCTTATACCACCAACAATTCTCCTGTAAGAAACGACAGCTTCGAACCAAGGACGGAAATCGCTGAGGTAAAACCGAAAAAGAAGAAGAGGATAAAGATAGCATTTGACAATCCACTGCCGCGGAAGATTTCAACTGTCGTCAAAGCCAAAGAGCGAGTAACAAGTCCGTTTTATCAGGATTCTGTGGCCATTAGCTCTCCCACATCTGGAAGATTGAAAGCCAACCGACTTGTTTATGTTTTTGATAAAGTGGCGGAGGTCGTGAACACCTTCCAAGCTAAAGATCCAACATTGAACAATCTTATCGGAGAGAAGGACACTGAAGAAGATTTGAAAGAACTGGAGGTCAAGTCTCAATTGAGGAAGAGGAAAAACAGCCCTAATCTAACAATTCAGCAAACATTGGCTCTAAGTGCGTGCAAAAAAAACCATATGAGGAGATCTGGATTTGAAGATGGTTTGAACTTTTTAATAAGCCATCGAAGAAAGACTACTCCGTCTATAGCGTTCCAGAGTGAAAGTTTAATCTCAGATTTTAATGCTCAAGGTACTCAGTTTGATCCAGTGGTAAGCAGAGATTTTACGACAATCCTTTCGCCTAAAACCGAGGGGAGTGTACAGAAAATAAAATTTAAGAAATTACTACAACCAAGACCTTCCACAGCCCAGTCGATTCGAATGAACACATCAACGGGGAAGTTGCTGAGCACATCGAAGACAAAGGATGAAACGATAGATTATTCGAAAAGACTTCGGCTGAAAATTGACAAAAAACATGAAGAACATTCTCAGAGACTAAGCGTAAATATTATTCTTTGAGATTTCAGGTCTCCTAAAATTGTGTAATAATTTAGGAGGTCTTGCTAGAGAGAAATGTCACCATTCACAAAAGAGCAATTGAAAGAGAGTTAAAAATGTCAAATGCGTCAGCAAGAAAAATCGAAATTTTTCAGGAGAAGTAACAAGAATCTTTCAAATTGATCGTTAATAAATAAAAACGAATTTATAACAACAGAAGCAGCAAAAAGTCTCAAGAATTGTACATCAAATCTCAAGAATTCAAGAACTTGAAATCGCATATCTTGGAACGAAAGGCCATCATTACAGAGCTTCACAAAAACTTGCTCATATGTTTCAACGTTGAAATACTTGTCGCCTATTTCCATTATAAGCTTCAAAAGAGTAGATTCCCTTTAATTTACATAGTTTACTCCATACTCTAATTGACAGGAAAAGAAGAAATCCGACTCGCAAGACTGCTCCATAATAAAGTCAGGCATATCCAGCAAGTATGGAGAATCTTCCAAGTAATTTCAATGTTACATCAATTTTGACTCAAATTAATGCACTTTACAGGTGAGAAAGAAAGTTAAAAAGCTACCTTCTCGAATTCGTCAGCTCTTGAGGGGTTTAATAGGACAATATTTAATGAGAAAGATTCGGCAAAAAAAGCAGGAAATGGCACGCAGGATCGTTTTGCACTTTGCAAAGAAGGGAGTCACCAAAAAGATGCGAACTCGATTAAACTTAGTTCGAAATTGCGTTATAGCCATTCAGAAATTCGCGATTTGGTCAGCCAATCTCAAAAGACTTCATTTCCGGCAAGTGACGTTTGTTTGGGACCTATTAATTCAACACATGTGCGAACATGTGGTCAAAAAAAGAGACTCAAACCATGAGAAGAAGTTTTCGAAAGCAGAGGTTACATTGGCAAACCAACGCAAGATCATCGCTTTGGAGAGTAAAAAGCTCGGAGTTGACCAAAGGAAAGCGAAATCATCTACCGCAATTGTAAACGAGAAGACAACAAAATCAAAGTTTGAGGTCATGCTTGATTTTATGTAATAATGAGAGAGTTTATCGTAGCCTTGCTTAACTCAAATTTTTTTCGAAATAGGAAGCTGCGAGCAAGTGCGTTAAATGTGCGTCAAGAGGACACAGAGGTTTCTTCTGAGAAGCCTACCATCGAGCTTTCTGGACTTAATAGCATGGATAGCGCTCATCGAAAGAAGAGTGTTCGAATTGATGATTCACAGATTGATGAGTTCAAGCCGTTCTTCAACGCAAATACTACCCATTCAGAGGCCCCAATAGTACTGCGCAGCAATACTAATAATGGTTTTACGGAAAGCGGTCCTCAAGAACCAAGAGTTGAAACATATGAATCGATTGTCAAAGGCTCGATTCTGCCTTACACCACATTCAGTGAGATTTTGACAATACGTTATCCAAACTTTTTTTCAAAAATAGGCAAAGAGTTAATGCTTCCATCGTTGTTGGTTTTAAGGAGAGAACCTCCATATGTCCAAGAAAAAATTATACAAGATGCGATCATTGCTGAAGAAAACATCAAGCTCAATATCATTAGTAAAAAAGCAATGGAACGCACCTCTAACAACATGAAATTAGAAAATATATTAGGCAAACTCTACCAGAGGTACATGGAAGAATTCCGTACATACGTGAACGATTTAATCGAATATACGAGGAAGCATCAGTTGGAGATTGATTTGGAAAGAACAAAGTAAAAATCTTATTAGCGTCGATCGCTCATCTGAGCATTAGGATGATGCTTAATACACCGACAGAGAAGCTTAAACAGATTCTTGAAGAAGAACGGATGGAATTCCAGATGATGAAAAAAGACGCACAAAAAATGAGGAGAAATGAGAAAATAAATCTGCATTCAGGGTAACAATTAATTTTCACATCGCAT
>ENA-UOTZ01000470-UOTZ01000470.1-compost-metagenome-genome-assembly--contig:-NODE-470-length-33888-cov-7.348585_pt1 | contig 33888 bp, 21 predicted proteins | sample MGYA00238144_ERZ746983 | MGnify/ENA primary metagenome ERZ746983 (study PRJEB28759, sample SAMN06268863) | compost metagenome | isolation source: single cell | place: USA: California, Emeryville, Joint...
GTTGTCCAACTGGTCGGAGTTGGATTATTATTCAGATAAATATCAACAGTAAACGCATTAACGTGGTAGCTGTTGATAACAACGTTATTCCATAAATCTGCAAGTAGGAATCATCAATCAGACAAATTACTTTAAAAATAAACATTACCTGGAGTAATTGAATTTGCGGCAGTGATAACTGTGCTGGCTGTTCCTTGGCGAATCTGCAAATTGTTGTTGCTTCTTATATATTCCACTGCAAATTGCCAAGTTCCACTTCCTGAATAGAAGGAAAATAGCGTTTCTATGGAATTAGAAGAATTGCTGTGAGGTCGAAACGAGAATTTGATGGTTGTTGAAGGATTGATCGTAAGCCCTAGATCGAAGGTAACGGTTTGATCGGAAGCACACCCAAGAAAATATGGTCCAGATGCTGTATCAGAAGCTTCTATTGTCATAAAAAATTAGTCTTAGAAGACTGCACTTTGATAAGTAGATAAATACGTAAATTTGCTGTCAAAGACTCAAACGAGCCTGAGCTTGAGATTAGCTTAGTCACGCTGATTTGAGACGAGCTTGGCGGCAGATTAAAAGTGAAAAGCACCCCTAATAATCGTTTTATTAACAAAATCAACAATTTTTAGGTATTCAGGAAAATACCATTATTGTAGCCTGAGAAACCGTCCATGAGACTCATATCATTAGTGAATAGGTCTCGATAAATTATCATGGACTTTATTGTGCAATCACAACCTTTATTCGTGAAAAGCCCCGTCGAGATACCTCCAACATACAGGCGAGCGGTTATCGCGAGTGAATAAAGTGAGCTTCCAGAGTTGAACCCAGAGTACATATACTCCGTCTTTATGTTTGTACTAGGGTCGATATACATTGTGTACATGTACAAGATGCTGTTGAACGTTCCTCCACTAGAGAGGAAGAAATATGTCCAGACCCCAGAGGGAAAAGCCTTTGTCCAATCCTAAAGAAGAAAAAGTTTATATATCTCATGGATGAAATCATAAATACAAATCCGGAGATAGTGTGAGCGCCAGTGGGATTAAGGATTGAACCCGCTATAAGTGGCGCAGTATCCAAGGCATCGTTAGAAACAGCGAGAACCATAGCTCTTCCTGCAGAAGTATCTGTACTGAATGAGTAAAGATATGAGATCTCTTATAGTAATAACCAAATTACAGTGGGTCGTTTGAAAGCCGAAATACAAAATATAAACTTCCATCAGGATAAGTGTTTCTATTCGCCCAAAGGCCAACGCTGTAACGAGTGGTTCCCACGAATTGATCCAACAAACTAACATAAAAGAGGTCGGACAACCCCCATTCAGCCAAAGAGTCTGAAGCAGCAAAGTATCGTCCTGTAGAATCAATGACTGTCCTTTGATCGTAGGCAACTATGAAATTCAGCTCGGTAAGATATTCTCAGTCAAATTAGATTACCAGTTAAGAGCGTGACATGCTGGAGTAAGCAGTAAAAGAACCAACAAAAGCTTAAGACTTTGGCTTTCATTCTCAATTTTTTTCAGTAAAATATTGCTTTATAAGAATGTATTCCCAATGCAAATTTCGAAAAAATACAAAAACTCTTTTTTCAAATCGAAGAGTGATTCCGATATCATTTAAATTCCAGAAATTTTCTATTTTAGAGGCAAACCTTTCTACATTTTCGAAAAGCTTTTCATTCAGTAAGTGGGTTGATGATACAATTATATCATACTGAAAAAAAGGTATCTTATCGTACAAAAGCTTTTCTGTGGGTTTCGTAGAACGAAATAAATTTTATAAATGCACTTTAATTCTAAAGAAATTTGGATCGAATTTTTGAGACTGATTAAAATTTTAAATAGCTAATTTATCATTGATGAACCCATGCGCGCTCAAATTTATTAAAGATATTAATGATATCCAAAACGCTATTAATTCTCAGATCATCTCCCAGAAATTTTTAAAATTTGGTACGGCACAGGGTAAACAATCTTTATGTTTTGTTTATGATAGCTGACGCATAAGTTTTCGAAACTGCAGAAAAACTTGTAGGTTAAGCTTACGGTCGTAGGTAGGGTTCCGTATATCTCTCTTTCATTTGCGTGAGATTCCAGCCGCATGCTGGATAAAATTTGGAAGGTTTGCAAGGAAAAATTCTCTTAATAGATCGAACTTTAATCGAAGCTTTGATTTAGTTAGTTCACTGAAGAGATTTAAAATGATCCAGATGTTTACCCCGCTTTGAGGTCACAGAAATGGCTCATAGAACCGACCCAGCACCGTTCTACTGCCCAAATTTTCTTGAGCTAAAGGTTAGCTTTGAGATAAAAAACAAATCATAGATCATGAAATTTTGGATCCATTGTGTTTTTTTCTTCGCTTCTTTCAATGAAGAGCAATGCAGTATTCGACGCTGTTGGGTTATTAGCTTTAGGAGGAAAAATTTCATCGGTCATTAAAAATAAGAGTGGGTTGCTAGCAAGCATTAGTGGTTAGCGTCATTCAGGTCTGCAAATGACCTAAAACCTAAAAAATTCTTTCAATTATTTGTTCTAATCCTCGATAGGAAGCTTTCAAATTCGTAGTCCTTATTTCACATGTTTCCAATCTCTTGATAGATAATTGGAACGCCTCGGGCATTGAGACTGAATTCCTCAAATAGTTCCCGTTTTCCCCTCTACTAATTGTTGCAATTGAACTATAATGACTTTCATTCTCATACATATAACTTGTCTTTAAAAGTACTTCACACATGGGGAACGTTTTCACTTATAACAGCGTAAAAATGGTCCTTGAAAATGAATCTTTTTGCTGAATAAAATATGATTACTCCAGGATTAAGCTGTTGGCCCTCAGAGAATTCATGAGAGCATTTTCCAAATTCCAGAATATTTGCGAATTTCTTTTTTTTTATTAGTTCTCCTATGTGTAGAAAAATTACAAAATTAGGTTATTAAAAGTTGCTGTTCTCAGAAACATCTATGAGTAGAAGAGCTTTAGGGGCTTACTAGATGTTAATACGAGGCATATCATCGCAATTAAGAGCATTTGAAACTTTCAGGTTCTAATCATACTTCTGGCTTTTATTAGCATGGTGTCGAAGAAATTTTTGGCCGGCAATCTTTAAGGCAATGAGTTCATGGGTCTCGGGGTTCTATTGAAGCATGGGCTTTGACGTAATGCACAAGCAATAAGAGGTCTCATAGGAGATCCACAGAGGATAATAAGGCATTTGAAATCATTCTAATTTAATTTTTATGAGCTTTACAATTTATGCACTGGAAGAATAATTCTGAAAATTTTGATAGTTTTCGCAACCAAAAAATAAACTTACAACACTGGATCAATGCCTTTAAGTGTCCTTCTTGCCAATTCAATTAAATATCATACCACAAATCAAAGCGTGTGTTCATTAATTTTTCATATAACAAATTCTCAGTCTATATGTTCGAAACAATCCTAGTCAATAAAGTTTTTTCATCAATTATCTAATTGTTATCAAACCATTAATTATATATGCTCTTATCCTTTGTTCGCAGCGACTAAATGATAACAAATTTTTTCTTCTTAAAAAAATGATTATAAAAGCAAAGCCATTAATCGAAGACCCTAATTAGCTCATAAAAGCCTTTGGTGTACTTCGTGATACTTTAATCTCATCCATGGCCACATACATACTGTTTGGATGCGTTTCATCAAGTCTTTGGCCTCGAGTTTCATATGGTATTAACTTCACCGCGAGACAAGAAATTAGAGAAATCACTCCGAATCCCAGCAGCGGCGCTTTGACGTCATACACCAAGAGATGCATGCCAATATAAGGCATAAAAGCTGGACCTAATCTTCCAAATCCACTCACAAAGCCTATTCCCGTTGCTCTGAACGTCGTATGGAAGATCTCTGCGGTAAAAGGGACCAAAATAGCCAGACTCAGCTTCGTGAAGAGCCTTCCAAAGAATAGGAAAAGGACTAAAAGGTCATTGGATGCGACATACGTTCCTATGAAAAATATGCCTGTGAGTACGTAAGCAATTGCGAGGGAATTTTTTCGTCCAAAGGCTTTAGTTTCAATTAAGAAAAACGCAATCACTATCGCCGGCATTTCGCCCATCTCACCCGACCGACTGAGATTAAAAACCGTGGTGATTCGTAAAGAAGATATTGCGCACCTGCCCAAACAGCGAGAGATGGCAAGCAGCACCAGAAGGTCATCATCCTCCAATTACCTTTGGTCAAGTTCTCCAGCGTAAACCAAGCTATCAGGCACCCATATGCTTTTCCGACAGAAAAGAGAGCATTCGTAACAACCATCGCTCTTCCTCGAAACTCAGCAGGGGTTATCTCAGTAACGATGGTGTGGACGAGAGGTATTCCCACTCCAATCAGACCTCCGAATAGGACTCGAAGGACCACGAAGAAAAAGTACTGGTGCGTGATGAATGAGAGCATTCCGGCAACAAAGATTCCCGCAGAGATGTAAACCATTGACATTCTTCTTCCATAACGATCGCAAATCTTTCCTACAACGAGCGAGCCGAATAAGATTCCCAGAAACAGGATGCTGCCGAGGAACACTTGCTCGTTTTTGGATAAACCCCAGTCTAATGCGATAATCGGCAGAGTTAAGGACAGCGCGATCATATCCGCGCCTTCAACTATGAACAATAGACCGGTGAAAAAGTACAGTTGGAACTGGTATCGAGAGATTTTGATTTTCTGTTCAAGGATTTCATCGAATCCGACTCCAGATGGTGCCATATTATTTATATGAAGATTGATATTTTAATCTATTATCTTTCAAGAGCGGCAATAAGATTTCAAAACCTCAGGAAACCGAGCTAAAATCAAACTATTGAGTAATGCTCAATTTTAATTTCAAATGAGTTATCTCCACAGGATTTTATACATTTTCTCTCTCTAACCGCTTTTACTGAAAATTTCATCATAAGGGTATTCATAGTATCATAACAATGGAAAAAAATATATATAGCGACTCTCCTAGCAACAAAAACAACAACGCCATCATCAATAAAGCTTTACAACTTCACTTATTTCTTTGACAACACGCTTTTGTTATTCTCAAAGCGACTGTGGTCTATTGAGTACATTGAACCTCTTCCCCAATTTTGAGACATATCAATGCTCACGTCCCCTTTCTCAGCATAGGAAGAAGCATTACGTAGATTCATAACGGTGAGTCTCCCGCTGAATTTGTCGATTGTATAAAGAATTTTCTTATCAGACAAGTAAAGCATCCGGCTGTGCTGCACTGCTTCCTCCTCATCTAGCTTGAGTAGCGCTTTCAGACTCAGCTCTTTGAAAGACGTGACCATAATTTCTCTCGTTCCATTCGCAAGCAAGATCAAACCATCTTGGTCCCCTACCGTCATATTAACTATCGGGAAGGGACTATTCTCGAGATTAAAATTGACAGGTTCCGCTATTAAATTCGGCTCTTGCTTGCTCAGACTCCACACGCGCACATTACCACCTATCGACGTATTAATCAGCAAGTTTTGATCCTTAACGAACTTCAAATCGCAATTTCCTATTGGTATATGCTCATCAATTTTCAGCACGACTCGATTCCTCTCAATATCAACAACGAAAATACGGTCACTCTTCTGACAAGCCGCAGCAATGTACTTCTTCTGAGGGTCTTTCGATAGAGTTACCATCGCTATTTGAACAATGTTATCCGTGGGAACTTTCAGCGGCTTCAGTTCTTTTCTCGTGTTTGAGTCCCATACACGGATATCCACAAAATCTCCGAAACTGTAAACCCGGCCTTGCGGTTCATCAAACACCATGCCAAGCACCGGATTGGTGTGTCTAAGCGCGAATAAAATCTCGAAGGTCACGAGGTCCCAGGCTCGGATCAATCTGTCCTTTGAGCTTGAGAGTAAAATCTTACTTCCGGCTACTATATTCGTGATTATGTTGGAATGCGCGTTGACCATTTTGAAAGCGCTGATTTCTGGTGCCAGCTTCATATATAGTATTTTATGGAATTGATCGCCTTTGATAGATCCTCCCAACACCAGTAAATTGTGCTCTGGTAAGAACTCGAGGCTGTCGATGCATTTTAGCCTCGTGTCAACAGTTTCAAACCAAGTAACCATCGAATCGCGCAGATTTCGAAGTCTTTCTTTGTTTCCAGGGGCTTTCTGCTTGGTAACCTTCTCGCCTCTCTCGCCTCGAAGAGGGATAAGGGGATACGAGTCAATGAACGCTTTGTTCACTTCATGTAAGCTGAGTTTTGAGGCCTGCGCATGCTTTAAGGTAACGGCGGATTTCACAGGAGGCAGAGGGCTTGCGCTTAGAGAAGTCAGTTCGAGAGATGACCGTTGCATTGTGTGCTGCATTGAGTGGTAATGGATGTCCTCTGCTAAAACGACCTTATCCAGCAGATTCTTGCATAGATCGAATTGTAGAGAGCACTGTTTGATTTTCTCTGAGACAAAATGAGAAAATTTACTTCCATCAGCGCGTGCTTGCAAAGCTACCATCTTTGTTATTTCTATATGATCAGTGACGGTCTGTGCAAGAGAGTTAGAATTCGGAGTAGAGCGCAGCTGGGTAATAAGGCTGTTCATTCTGATATTTGTGCTGATTAATTTGAATAGAATGTCGTTTTCAAGCTCAAAGCGCCTCTTTAGGTTGTCTTTGAGTTTTTCCCTCAGGACAGTGATTTGCTGGGAAAACTGCTCGAAGATTATATCGATTGAACCCATGAAATCTTTTAAAAGTCCCTGGTTCTTTTGGGCATCTCTTTCCAACCCTGGAATCTTGTCGCTGAAATCGAATTTCTTCCCTTTTGCCAGAAAGTCATCGAGATCTAAATAATATTTTAAAAGGTCTTCTGGGATCTCTTTGAAGCATCTCGCGCAGACGGTTTTATGAGGGGTTTGAGCGTCTAAGCAAACTCCACGGATAGGTAGCTGATGCTTTGGGCAGATAAAGGTGTTTGTAGTCTCATCGGGCTTAAATTCTCCTGAAGGCCTCTCTTCTCGATCGGATCCATCTTCTCTTAGCGCGTTCTCTTCGTTCTCTTCGGGCTGATTTTCATCTAATTCAGGGTCTTCTTGATGTTCGTGTGCGAGTTGTTCCTGGTCGTCATCTTCAAGTCTCTGTTCGTCTCCTTCAATATGGCTTGGTTCGTTTTCTTCGTGGTATTCCATTGTGTTCGTAAAATATAACCTCTCTCTGAATTAATTAAATGCAATAAATGAGTTCAAAATAAAGAGAATGTTTGCGAATTCTCATCTACTAATTCCTGTGAATTTTTTGCTCTTTCTAAACGGAGGTCTCCTGTTTTTTCGAGGTCTCCACCGCCCTTTACGTCATTAATCGTTTCTATTTTTGATGCGGCGGGACCATACATGGTAACTTGTAAACCCGTAAATATTACAACAAATAACTACCTACTTTCACTCTAAAATTTTATTGCTGTTTAAAAATTTATTGCTCGTATTTTCGATTATTTAAAAAGGCTGCCACAGCGACATATTCTGCACACAATTAACTGAAGAGAATAAATCTGAGAAACTATCCGAACTATGTTGGTTTACATCGATTAAAGGAGTGAAAGATATTTTAATTTTATTTTGTCAATATTAATGAATAATGATTGAGGTACCACTAGTTCAATTGAAATTGACAATGTGTTGCCTTTATTGATTCCTATTGAAACCCATTCCTAACTAATAGATAAACTATATCTAATTTCTCACTTTAATATCCTCTATATAAAGTCGTAAAAAACTCTTCTGTAACTGTAACGCGAGTTAACTTCATAGATACTGTGGATCAAAGACATAGATTTCTTAAGTGTCAATATGAATTTGCTTCATAAGAAATTACTATCTATTGATCATTATTAGAAATAAACGTGCAGCTTCTAAGCATCTATTGCTGCTATAAGACCAGCAGTTTCTTCTTTGTCTCTTGTAGGAGTGTTTTTCTCGCTATCAGAATTAGACTCATCTTCAGCTGGGTTAGGATGATAAAGTCTTGAGATCTGGTGAGGAGTCAAATCTCTGGTCTCTTTCACTTTCCAGAAGATGACAATCAACGATAAGAGACAAACCAATCCAAAGCTCAAAAAGGCTGCTGGAATACCAACAGCCGCATAGTAGTATTGGAAGCCTTGAGCGACAACGAACGCTCCAATCCAGTTAATAAGAATAGCGATACCCACACCGATATCAGGGAGTATCTCAGCAACGAAGATCCAAAGAACCGGGCCGTAGCTCAGTCCAAAGGTAATTATATACAGCATGATAAAGTAGTTAAGAGCGACAGCTTTGTTCAAGTATCCAAAGATGGCAATCAGCACAAGCCAGAGGGAAATACCGATATCACCACCGATCAGAATCGTCTTTCTTCCAAATCTCCTGATCACTTGACCAGAGAACAGAGTTGCCATGAGATTGAAAGCACCGAAAAGAGTTGTGAGCATCACAGCGTTTCCGCTGCCGGACTCATTGAAAATCTGGGTGGAATAGTAAACAAGAGCGTTCACTCCAGTTAATTGCTGTAACAATGCGATGAAGCACCCGATGAATAATCTTCCGCGGTATTTTGGGGTAAGGAGAGTGCTGTATTTCATTATTCCGTGGTGTTTGTCACCATCTCGGGCTTTTTTCAAATTTGAAAATTCTTCGGCGACTCTTTCTTCTGTAGTGTAGAGGCGATGGAGGACTTCCTTTGCTTCTGCTTCTTTTCTTTCAGAAACAAGATAAGCTGGTGTCTCGAAGTTGGAATAAACGAAGAGGATGAAGCATCTTAACGACAAGGTGATAAGAGGGAATCCCATGATGAATCTCCACCAAGAAGACTCAACAACGTTTGTCGCAGAGACTGTTGGGAGGAGGAAACCAAAGGCATAAGCAACCAAATTTCCTGTGCAGCAAAGCAGTTGAATGCATGAGCCAGCGACACCTTTTACTTCCAATGGTGTGATTTCCTGGACGTATGTTGGGACGAGCGAGGTGTTAATACCGACTGCGAGTCCTCCAAGCACTCTTCCGATCATCATTACTGGAACGTTGGTAATAAGGGTAAGAATGACGGCGACTATTCCCAATATATCGGTAAAGATCATTGAGTTCCTTCTTCCAAAGGTCTTGGCGAGTTTTCCTCCGGTGAAGGCACCGATTCCAGCGCCGATGGTGCAGCTGGAGTTCAGCCAGCTGGTAACACTGGTTGCTGTGGCACTATCCCATTGAAATACGACGTAAGTGAGATAGTTTTGGAGTGTATTGATCACGGACATGAAATAGCCCATGAGGAAAAAGCCCATCGTCGCATTCAGAATGGATATCCAAACGAGGGGTTTGTGAAATTCGTTCTTGCGAGTGAGTGAAGGTTGAGGTTCCATGCGTGCTCTAAAAATTATTCTGTTTTTTAAGATAACTTCGATAGATAAAGACAGTATTGTACTGCAGGAAGGTGTCTGTTTTTTTAAACGTTTCAAGCAAAATGACGTTAAATTACAATGCGCTAAAAATTGGTTAGTTGTTACCTTGTGAAGGCAAAACGAGATTTGAATCGGCTCGTTAAGGATGATGACACTCAAGGTAGCATGGTTCTAATCTAGAGCTTAGCTGTGTGCTTGAGAATGCTATGAAAAAAAGATCGAGAATCTCTTTAAAGAATTTCGTTTCGGTTCAATCAAAGAGGATGAGCAACTATGAAAGACTCAAGAGTTAAGAAATACTGTGGCGTGGGAACCCAAGCTTGAAATCATATTGAGGATGAATCGGCAACCTTATTTTTGAGAGAGAGAAAAAAAAAATTATGAATCAAATTGGTGTCTGGAGATTTTTCAAAAGATCGTAATCAAAACTTAACAAAAAAAGCAAAGTTGACATATTATGCATTATCACAGGTATGAGAAAGTGTAATCCAAGAGACTCACAGTCCACATTATGCGATACAACTGGTTGTCTTCAGAAGGCACAAGCGAGACGCATTATTCAAGTTTTTTATCAATGCAGTAAATCAAAAAACGAATTTGTTTCTGCTCAAATTAATATATAAGCAGCAAAAGCAAAAGCGAGGCGGTTCCATTATTTCTTCTACAATTTCTCTAGAAAAATAGTTACAGTCGATATATAAGGAAGTTTATTCATTCTATTTGCATGCAAATTATGTACATTATGAACAATTTATTATTTAAATAATTGACTGCGCGCTCTGTAGTAAAAATTGAAGTAAAAATATGTTCATGTCTATCTATATATATTCTTTTATTTTCTGTCTGCTCTTATATCGATGTATATATCAGTTTCTATAATTAAACAAAATACCTGTATGTGATTAGACTCCATCTGTCGAGTTCTCTGCGGCGTAGCTATTTTGAGCTCGGAATTGATTCTCATACATTTTCTTGTAAAATCCATGTGCGCTCATCAGCTCTTTATGCGTTCCTCTCTCAACGATCTCTCCATTCTTGACAGCAAGGATCATATCGCACTTCCGCACAGCCGACAACTTATTTCCAATGATCACAACAGTACACTCTTTCTCCTCAATGAGCTTATTAATCGTCATTTGGATCTGATATTCGCTCTTTGGGTCAAGCATCGCTGTTGCCTCATCAAATATGAGTATCTTCGGCTTGCGCAACAACGCCCTCGCGATCAATATCTTCTGCCTCTGTCCAGAAGACAGTTTCATACCCTTTTCTCCAATTCGCGTCTCAAGTCCTTTACTGAAACCTTTGATAATATCTTTTGCATTGGCCAGCTTTATACATCTCATCAGATCTTCATGCGTGTAATTTTTCACACCAAATGCGATGTTCTCCTCCAGCGTTCCTGAAAACAGAACTGAATCAGGGTTCACATAGCCCACATGCTCATGGAACCACTTTAAGTTCAATTCTTTCAGGTTTACACCATCTATCTTTACAACTCCTTTGGTCGGGTCAAACACTCTTGATATTATTTTCATAAACGACGATTTTCCACTGCCGCTTGGTCCAACGATTCCAATACTTCCCTTCGCTTCGACCTCAAAGCTGGCGTTCTTGATCACAGGCACTTCCGGACGGGTGGGGTACGCAAACGTAACCCCTTCAAATGAGATCTTGCCATCGATTTTCTCAAGTACTTTCCCTGTATTCCAATGAACTTTGACCTTGTAATCAACAAATTCAAAGAACCTTTGGCAAGAAATGCCTGCCTTTGATATGCTATTCATGTGCTCTGAAAAGATCTTGGTGATATTGGCAAAGGCACTGCAGTTCATAACGAAGGTAGAAAAATTTCCCGGTGTAATTTCATTGCTCAGAAGCAATTTCGCTCCGTACATCAATATGAAGACTTCTCCAAGGCGCTGGATAAAGCTGTTAAAAACTTGAAGTGAGGCGTCTAGCAAAGAACGCGTGGTCGATAATTCCCTCGATTGGTCAAGGATGGCATCAAAGCGGCTGATGAACTCTGCTTCCTGCGAGTTGCTCTTGATGAGATTGAAATTGTTGACCGTCTGTGTGAAAATTTTTGAGCATTCTTTCGCGTTTTTGTCGATTTTAATAGTGGATTTCTTAATGTACGTTGAGTATCTCCTAATCACGACTGAAAATAGTGGGAATGTGATTAGGAGGCACATTGTCATCCCGAAGGAAATTTCGAAGAGCTGCAATAGGCGGGTAGAGTTCGTGTAGACCTCCTTCGCGATTTCCACAAATGTAATGAAGGTAGCTTGCTTGCTAACCAACTGAATGTCCTTATCAAGCGTCGCGAGAATCTTTGTGGTGCCTTTTCCTTCCATGTACTCGGTGTCTTTATTGACTAAAGACGCGTAGGCAAGACGTTTCAGTTTCAGGTGGATACGCTCGCGTAGAAAGAATTCGCTTAGGGAGCTCAAGAAGTGGAAAACTATGGAAATTAGCACATTTTTCAAGAAATCATGGATGAAGAGGGTGATTTGGTCCTCCGATTTGGTGATTGTGACAGCATCAACGATTTTCCCTGCGAAATAAGGGGTTTTGACACGATAGACTGCCGTAAGCAAAGAAAAGACGACATATGATAGCAATAAAACAAAATATTTGCCAGAGAAGTGGATTAGGCGGTAAAGAGTAGACCTTCTAAACATAAACTCGATATTCGAGTCACCTTTGCTTCCTTTCTTACGGCCTCTATCATTATCTTTTCCTTGGATCTTAGGATTCTCTCTAAGAGAACGATCTATTTTAGTCAGATAGACCGAAGAGTAGCTAGCTACGCCCAACAGTGAAGTCGGGCTCTGCGACTGCATGATGATGGAGCTTTTATTTTGCGGATGTATGTCTGAGTGGGAGCCTTTAATGGTCCTCTGCATTTCGAATTTTAAGTAATTTGAATTATTAAGAAAAAGAGTGTCTCTGATTTTATTAAAATAAACCATTTTCAGTTCAATTAGGTTTTTCGTGCAAAATTGACTGAAAATTACATCGATTTTATTTCTAGAATTCTTAAAGACAGCTATTTTTCGAATCTGTTCATATTTTGATTGTCTGTTTATAGAAATTAGACCCTCTCTTCTGAGAGAGATGAATTAGGATAGACACGCTTAAATCTTCCTAATTTTAAGTAGTAGAATGGGTTACTTAATCGTTTTGGGTGCGACTGTGGCGTATTTCTTGAGTTCCATAAATTTTTTGGTCTTAACGTTCTTTACATTTGACAAGGCGAATTAGCGCTTTCTTTATCCTTTAGATCGTAGTGAACTTCACAATAATAGGAAAAGTGATGCCAACTCATACAGAATTAAAAAACATATCAGCTCAGTAGCATTTTAGATGATAGATGCGCTTTCAATGTACAAGCTTTGGATATTAGAAAAATGCCTTCACCCACGCACCAGGCTAGCGTTGCAAAACAAATACTACTCATTTAAAAATTTGAGACACCGAATCGCTGGATTTGTTGGTGTCAGTCCTTTGATTCTAGAAAATTCTTAAAATTCATATAAGATTTCGAAAGGTATATTTCGGCCTTTCATAGAAAAATTATTAAGCTCGATATATTGGACAAAAGCTGCAGTTTTAGCTTCTAAAAGTTCCGAAAAGTTCTAAGCGTATTTTCTGCAAAGCCCGCCAGCAAAATGAAAATATCATTACCTGGGCTCGAATAATAGACCGAAGAAGAAAATCGCTCATTTTATTTCCCTAGCACATATATCGAGGAGATCTACTCGTCAAATCTAATCACATCTAATCACTTACAACGATTCGTCTATAGGCTATCAATGCCACGAAACTTTAATTCCAATATATTCACAGAGATGATAATAATAAAAAAGAAAGCATAAAATTGTCTTTTAAATGACACTAGCAATGACAAAAATCACAAATCCACTGCCATATCACTCTTCAAAAACTTTTTCAAATCATTGATCGTTCCCGATATACTTTTATAATCATTTTTATATTTCGTGTTGCTTGATTGAGTCGAAAGCGAGCTTAAACTCTGTTTTCGCATTACCGGCCGATTCGCATGGAAAAAGCTATTCCGCGTTTCGCCGTGAGGTGACAATATCGGCGGCAGATCCCTAAAAATTGTTTTTCCTGTCTGATTAACACCAGATTGCAGCGAGACCTCTTTAGTCGTTTTCTCAGTATAGTGAGTCACCTCTGAGTAAGCTTTGAAATTTTCTTTCCAATCATGAGTCGTAAACGAGGTCAAGCTCGGTTTTTTGGAGTGTTTCCTAGACTCGATATTGAAAATCTGATTATCTGCAGGACTTGTAACAGTTGTAACAAAAAATTGACTCCCTACACTCGGTGATTTTGGATGATTTGAGAGAGTCTGCGTTTGATGGGCCTCGGGGGTATCAATGCGAAGATGTTCAACATTTTTTGATAAAATATTTGATAATTTAGGCAAACTCTTATTTCTTCTCCGTCCACCCGTCACCGTCGTGTTCTTAGAGAAACGGCTTTTCGTCTGCGCATTCGTGTCTTGAGTTTGGGGCCTCGAATCATCCACAAAGGACAGCTTTCTAGCGTGCGCGGGTTTTGTAGGTGATTTTTTCATTGTCGAAACCAAAGCCAAGTCTAACTCAGGGCTCTGGCCATCTTTCACAGGTGATTGCTTAAGAGATTGAGCGATCATGTTCTGAAGCGATAAAGGATCGTGTTTCTTCCGAACGTGTTCTTTTAAGAGATTCTGTGTAGCTAACGATGTAACTTCAATTTTTGTCAGGAGGATTGTGTCGGTCACTGCCAAATAGCAATCCAGACAAAGCTTGACTACGTGTTCAAGGACTTTTTTATCTCTTCTTAGTGGTAAATACTGCTGATAGGTGAGAAAAGGGTAGAGCTTGTACATCACAGAGGGAATTCTCTCATCTCTTATCATAGGCTCACGCTTGCTTTTCTCTGAATTAAATTCAGAATCTCTTTCAATGACCAAACTTTGGTCTTTGTGCCGGTACTTTTCAGCCTCGTCGGGATAATTCTCCCAAAAGGCTAGTATCTTCTTCATTTCCATATCATAAAACTCGCCTAGGCTGCTGCTACCGCACTGAATGCAGGTATTCGGATCTAGGGTGAGCATTTCGCCTTCAATATAATAAATTTTCTTCGGCGGCTGATTCTGCGGTTTCTTCTTCCGTTGATGGTCTTTCAGCTTGAGAACCGGTGACTCTGGACGTAAATTCTTCAGGTGACCTGGCATTTTGCTCGGGATTGCTCGATAAACATCGGATCTCTCACGAAATTTGACTCCGGTGCAGAAGAGCAGCCACAGACGGCCTTGAGGATCGACTTTGAAATATAAAACCAACTGAGTCAACGAAATGTTATCGCCTGAGACAATCTCAATGTGCTTGACAATTTGAAGGCAGGTGTTTTGTATTTCTTCTGCGATCAGCGAAGACGATAGACTCTCAGCTTCGCAAATGTACTCCGGACCTTCGAACGTGGCAAATCGCTGAGGAATATCAATTTTTTTGTTGGAAATGTCATTTAGATTAGTTTTCTTGTAAATTAGGCAGAACTGAGGCGTCCAAGAGACTTTGATTACAGAGTTCCGATTCTGTCTAGGCTCAATAAACTTTTGCAGTATGCCGCTTAGCGCTTTTTCTTGTGTATTAAGCAGTTCTTTAAACTCTTTCGGTTCAAGATATTCGAATTCTAAAACTTCTGCTTGCTGAGAGGGTGTATTATCGCTGCTGCAGGTGATATAGGTTGCAATGACGCCATTTTTTGGAGGCTCTCGAAAGAAGTGTTCCTCGATGCTTTCGGGGACAATTTTTTCTTTGGTCCTTCTGTTGATTTCGAGATCGGAGCTGTTGAAGTACCAGAGGTAAGGCTGTGCCCAGCGGTAGAATATTGTGTCGGGAATGAGTACCTTCTCACAGGGCTGAAGGGTGTAAGGGTTCTTTTTCCATAGGTGAAAAAAGAGCCACTCAGTATTGCTTGACACTTTCATTAATTTATTTTAATACTCTCATGGAATTGTCACAGAGAGGCTTGAAACCGTTACGAAAAGTTTTGGATAATGATCATTAGCCTCTCTCAGGCATTTGATAGATCGAAGACTTTCCGTTGGGGAAAAAACAAGCAGAGTCGTGACAATATCAGTCGAATCACATAATCGTGTCCATTAGTGTTTTGCGTGGAAAATTATGATCTGAATATGAAAATCCTGGCTTTTATATATCCATTCTTTAATAAACTCAGCAGTGAATGATTATTGCTGTGGCTGGGACCTCATAATAATAATTAGTGAAGGCTCGTTGCTATATTCACGTTCGATTAATTATTAACGCGATTTATTTCGGGATGGAATCACACCTATCTTGCACAATTAGAATTTCTCAAATCGTTCTAGAGAAAACAAGAAATATAGAGTTTCAGGCAATGGCAAGGTGAAGTTCAAAAAAGATACGCTTCTCTTTGGCTCATACTGGCTGCTGCTGCATCGACTCCTGCAGGATTTAAATAAACACAGGCAATTTAAATGAATTTACACAGATTATTTGGATTTTTTTGAGAAAAATTTCCTTAAGCCCACTATCTTCTTAGCCGAACTAATAAACAGATAATGACCTAAAGCAGTTGATGATCCTGAAAGTCATTATAATGCAAAAGATAATACAATAGAATCCAACATACTTGATAATGAGAATCGCAACATTTCCTATTCTGTTATCTCCTAAAGAAAGCTATTCGAGATGAGTCCTTATAACTAATATTTCGAAAATTGTTAGAATAATACTCGCATCTGAGCTTCTATAGATTCCGAAACTGGCTTCTGGCTGCACTATCAAAAGAAATATTTAGAGCTTATCAGAACGATTCTAATTTATTATAGAAATATACAAAATCAACCGCATTCAGAATTTTCATTAAACGGCATTCAGAATAATTCTTGTTGTTCTAATTCAAATCAAAAAGAATATATCTATCTCCCATTGCGAACCCATAACGTATAGTCAATACTTACGTAGAATCATTCTCAATCTTTATAATTTTTCACTAAAAACTTCTGACCTCATAAATATATGTCGGTTGAAGCGCTACAAGTCGTATTTTACCTCTCCACGGTGATATTCTGGTCCCTTGCTTACATCGGAATGATTTGGAAAGGCGCAAAGGATAAAACCTTTGGAATGCCTTTCATTCCGCTCTGTGCGAACTTTGCATGGGAATTCTATTTTGGCGTCCTGCAATTTAGAATCGATTACTCACTCTGGTTCGCCTTGGATGCGACCATATTCGCACAGCTTGTCATCTATGGAAGGAAAGAATTTACCTCCCATCCGTTCATTTATAAGTGGTTTTATTGGCTGATTGGAATCACTTTATTCTTCAGCATGTATGGACTCTACGCGATTCAGCAATGTCTTGGCTTAGACCATGCACGGTATATGGTAGGCGTTGCGCTAGATATACCTATTGCGATAGCAATGAACTTCATGTTGCTCGCGAGAGGCTCGAATTTGAGAGGACAGCATATTATCATCGCAGTTTGCAAGCTCTTGGGAGATTTGTCAGCGTTTCTCGTGCGATGGGTTGATTCTGAATGGAATCAAGATTCTGACACAGCGTTTTTCACGTGGATGGCAGTGCTGTCTCTGGTTTTTGGGCTGCTTTACGTTGTTTTAATCGCCTCGGTGCAGTTTGGCGGAGTGAATCTTTGGGAAAGAGTGAATGTTGAATGCAGCGGTCTCATGAGCGCTCCGATTGATAAGCGACCCGATGAGTACGATCCGAGGGCGCTTGTGCCAGCAACACTATCAGATTCAGGAAGCACCTCGCTTGAAAATTGCTGAGTGGCTCTTGTAGGGAAATTTTTTTGAAATATTTTTTTCGCAGGCTTTAAGTTGGTTAGAATCATAGGAGCAGGAAGTTCCTAGACCACCATATTAAAATTCTTGAGTAATGAGTTGATTTAGCTGTGTTATTTTGTGATTTTCCGAATCTAGCAAAATTGTTTCACCGTATATCAAATTTTATATCTATTATACGGTAATTGTTTTCTCTCTATGGGGGTGATTTCTGTGAAAGCCATATAATCTTTCTCTCACTATTTTTTTGCTTTTAAACAAGATTTGAAGATGATTTATTGTAAGTTATGTTGAATTCTAACACTTCCAGAGGCAGTAACAATTTTATTCCAATGATCTCATGTGTTCATATAATTAGCTCTCAGAAAAAAACTTTGAAAGACGATTGAGTTTTGCGTTAGTTCGTTGTCTCAATGGAAAGTTGATCACACGGAATGCAAGCTGTGATAAATAAACGACGAAAAATTGATACAGACAAACAAGAATTATAAAAAGACCATTCGGAAGGAATGGCCAAGATAAAGTGAGAGGAGATTTTCAGTCCTAAATCCTACACTTCTACTGCCTAAATTGATCTCTGTCAAATTTCTAGAAGTTACATAAATGTGAGACACGTCAATTAAGGAGCTTCGATGTACTGAAAAGTGGAAACTTGGTGGTGGCATCCACGAATACCTGACATTTCGTTTCGCGATATCATTGATAATCTATTATTTACCGCCGCTCATCATACTTATTCGGACTTTGCATTTGTATCTGTTCTCCTCCTTTTCCTAATGAAATTAGTTTACGAAAGAAAGCGAGTGAAGTCTGCGGTCTATAAGATGAACAAACTATTCTCAAAGGTGTATTCTTACTCAGGGCCTTTTGCTCTTTCGATCCATTGGAAGTTTTAAGGAGAGACAATTTCACTAGGGTCGAGAGTGAAAATCTGAAAGGTTTGTTATATTTACGAGTTTATAAGCTCTACAATCTATCTACACCAACAGTCCATTAAATAGACCCATATTTACTGTCTGATGATTGCGTTTAATCTTTCAATCAACCCGTCTTATAAAGTTTAATATCATTAACCATTAGATCAGTGAATTGAAGATTTCGTAATTTGCTTGAAAAGCAGGGTGTATTCCAGCGTTACAATTAGTTTACTGAACAAAGCCTCAATTTCAAAACAAAAATAGAAGTAAATCCCTTTTTCTTAATCGAATCTGCTCCTGAATATACCGCTAACGATATCGGAGACCTTCTGAAAAGATATTGTATTTCGATAGCGACGCCCAAAACTCTTCTCGTTCTGAAAGTCAGTAAAATTTTTAAAAAATATTTTGAAACGCCGTTAATTGCCTGCTTGCCTGCCAAAAAAAGAGCTCTGAATTATTCGAGACGTGATTACCTAACCAATTTTCGGCTAAGCCTGCTGCTATTGGTCCTGCTGGCTATTATGTTCATATGAAACATGACGCAGTCAAGTTCGGAGAAAAACAAATTCATTCAAATTCGCTCCAGTAATGGGATAATTATTTACTAATCTAAATTAGAAATCGAAGACTGCAATGTAAATATTCAAGAACATATTGCAACAAGGAAAAAAGTGAACTTTTCTCTTTTTTTGATCTCTGAAATTTTTTGATTGGAGAGGCTGGAGCCTTCGAAGGCTCAACTAGACTCTACTTTTCTCGACATTCTTTTGAGGTACTTGTTGCTTTCATTCTCAATGTTGGTTAGGTTACCTAGTTAGAATTGGCTCAGTTCAAGCCGATCTAAAATTATTGATATGTTGTTGTGAAAATCAAAATATGAGACCAAAAGTGAAAATTGTTTGGCTAGTGCTGTTCAAGGGAGTTAATCAAAAAGCATTATTGAGTTTTTCAAAGAAAAGTATACGATTCTCAAAATAATACATTGCTTTCCAATTCCGATAAAAATAATACTCTGCTATTTCAATTCATTTCAATAACACATTCAAGTCTCTTATATAATCTTCATTAAGTTCTATATAATCCTCATTAAGTTCTATATAATCACTATCGAGGACTTAATTTATACATCTTACGTGCAATCTTAGAAGTAATACTATGTCTGGAATTAATGAAAAAAATCCTAGTTCTTTAAGCCACAGTCAACAAGTACCGCTGGAATAGACTGAATCAGCACACTTGTGCTAGCCAGCATCTTTGAGATATTTCCTTGAGAATTCAAAATGTCTTTGGCAATGGAAGCTAGGTTCTCAGCGTCACGTGCGCACAATTCTTCGTTCACAAGTCCCAACTTCACACTCGGTTCAGGAATCCCACAAGCAGCATAAACAGGCTTCAGAGAGCGAAGAATGTTTGAGATATCGCTTTTGAGGACAACTAAACTCGCTTCAGGTTTAATATCAATTACCAATCTCTTTAAATCGGGGAAGGTCCGGCTTATACTAGACGTGCATTTGAAGATATCCGGAACGGAGAACTTGTTAAGTTTTGGTAAAGCAGGCTTTGCTTCGAAGGCCTGAGGATTGATACATTGCGTATATAGCTGTGTTAGTGGTAAAGGAAGTTGCTCGAGGAAATACAAGAGGGTAGTTTGGTTGTTAGGGTCTACCAATACAGGAACAATGAGCCTTGCTATGGTCTTGACATTCTCAATGCAGGCTTGGACTCGAGGTGTGTCAGGAATGGTGTAATTCGCGCAATCAGCCAGGATTAGTTTAATCGTTGGGATAAATCTTTCTAAATCGCCCTCTACTGCTGCCCAATTGTTGTTATTGTAATCCATATAAAGTTTTTCAAGGGCAGGAAGCGCGGACATCATATCTTGAGAGCAAGTGTCTTGCGCAGAAACAACCGCAAGAACTAGGCACAGAGCAAGAAACATTTTGTTCATATTTTTGTTTTCTGATTTTCTAATTCGATTTAGATTTCTGAGCGCGTTTATTTCTTTTAGAAGCAGTGCTCGAAAAATTCTTTTCTCTAAATTTATGTCGATGAAAATGAAAAAGACTGGATATAATTTCAACAAGCATCTTCATTTCATGAAGGTGCCTAGTAGCAAAATAGGTGATCCTAATTAAGTTTTAGAATGGTGGGATACAAAAAATGTTTATCGTTTTTTTTTAATGCGAACTTGCTACCGAGAGCAGTATCATCGTCGCACTATACCCCTCTACTTCAATTTGCTTTCTCTTTCAAATATTGCTTTTACTAAAACTGAAACCTCGGGAGATAGCTACTCTCATTTACAATCTTCTTTACAAATAGTAAATAGTAGGAAGAAGATTGATGATGTTGATTGCTAGGTTTCACAAATTATTTGATTCAGCACCTTCTGAGAGTATTCTGCTTAGAACTGCAACTTTATCTTTGTCAATGGGACGGCTCTTTATTGTTCAAAGCAGAATTTTGAATAACAGATAAATCGACAGGGTCTTGCTAAGCTTCTCTGGAAATCATAGTGCCTGCTATTAGTTTTCATCAATTTATGAAGATGCACATCTGGAGGTACCAAAAGAAAAAGAACTATATAAAAATCGCTGAAGGTACATAGACTACTTAATTTCTGACGCATTAATCGTTTTGTGCTAGAAGAGTGGGCTGGACCAGAATTTAGAATTAGCAACGGTTTCCATTAAGAAATTCTTTGATTCCGAAGAGCCTTCAGAAGCCGAGAACCATATTCTGGCACAAAGGCATTCCACGTTTGGTTTGTTTGCCCAAGGGAACCGATTACTGAAACAATGGTATCTTGTTCAAGATGCTGGTTTTGCTCAATAGATCTCAGAGAAAATATTTAGGAGGATCATTATAATCCAGGTTATGGTGTATCAAGCGCATAAATATAAGAAACGAATTCCTTTACTTGAATTTTGGAATTTTTATAGAATATCTCACTCATTAATAAAATTTAAAATTTGGAATGTGGAACAATATATGGTTAAATTGCTTCTCAAGGAAGTTAGTATTCAATTTTTCCAGATTTAATAAATCATTTGAACATTCAACTCAATCATAAAAAGTGTCTCCATGAAACAACTTCCAATTACGACTTCTATTGATGAATCTCTCGCGAAAAGAGATGCTTGGAACACACAAAAATCTATTAAATGCATCTCTCCATTAGCAAATGCAATGGAGGCCAAGTTTCTTAGAAACTCTATCCGAAGAGCAACCGATACCCTTCAAAAGGAGCCAGTTGCGCCAACAAGAGGAAAAACGCATTCCTTTTCTCAAACAGACATCCATCGAACAAAAAGTTTGCACAAATTATCTCAGCCTCAGTGCACACGCAAAAGGTTCAAGGTCAAAACAAAAGCACTTTACATTCTCCCTCATCGTGCTCCTACTATTAATTTAACTAAATCTCCTCCAATTAAAAATGAAACCCTAAACACAAACGAGCGTACCCCTTATGACATTTCGCCTCAAAAAACTTCTCCAAAATTAAATCTTCCTCCTCTAAAGATAACTCCAACAAATGAGTCGCTTGAGGAAACTGCTGAATTTCTCGAAAAATTTCAAGAGTTACAGCAGAGAGAGGTGAATAACCTCATGAACTTGAATAGTGATGCAAGGATCTCGACGAGAAAGAATTCCTTTCAGATTCCTCCTCGGTCACTTCAAAGAAGGTCGAGCCAACCATTACTTGCGTCAGAACCGTGCGCTATTTGCAATGGCGGGAAGTTTAATAAGACGATATTATCATGCGGCCACTCATTCTGCAAGAAGTGTATTTCGAAGGTAATTTCTCTTGCCATTGAGAACAATGAGGTTCCCATATTATGCCCTCAAAATGGATGCCAAAAACAACTGATTACGAGTGATATCTGGCAAATCATGCCAGTGCGTGATTTTTGGTGCTATGAGAGGAAGCGGTCAGCGAAACTCGCTCAGAAGAGCAATGTATTCTCGAGTATCAGAACTGGCCAGTGTACTTCTCCAAGGAAGTTTCTGTTTGATAATTTCCAAGCCTATTAAAGGTTTTTTTTTAAAGCTTGAAACTATGTGGAAAATTCATATTTATCTGTTAATAAGTAATGATATCGCAGCTTATTTCTATAATTTTTTTTGGTTCGCTTTATAAATAAATGAATAATGCAAGGAAATTTAACTGTATCGTCGAATAAGTTCGAAGGAACTCCAATTTGCTATCACGGAAGACTATTTATTTCTTCAAGCAATCTTATATAATGAAATTGAAATGGCTAAGGACTTTCTAAATTCTCAACAATGATTACCGGTAAGTTTCCAATTTGCCAGGCGTTTGCTGCTAAAACGCATCCGTTCGACGCAAAACGATTGATAAAGGATAAGTAGGATATGTAAGAGCTCTTACTCAGCACTTTTGAATCTGAGGATTTATTTGAGGGTATCGGCAATGCATGAATTGTGCTCTAGAATGTAGTATTGTAGTAACGATTCGATGGATGTTTTGAGATCAAGAGATCATTTTGAAAGGTATATTAAAGAATAGTGTATGGTTGAGGGCACATAAGTAAGAGAACAAATTTTCAATCTATGTCTCGTTGTTTTTTGCTTTAAAAGATTTAAAATAATTTCGAATTTTGGCGATAGCATGGTGAAGGAGAAAAAATAGTTGAGATAGTATAATGACTCCTTAATTTGATTTAACAGTTTCTGCTTGATCCATATTCTCTGCTTTAATGGATTTAAGAGGAGTTGTGATAGCCTGCAACATACGATAAATTTTCGTTGTTAAACCTTTAGCTCCATACAATTCTTAAAATATTTTGCGATAATCAAAATCAAAGATCAGAGATAGTTAATTCAGTAAATTTTTTTCAAATTACGAAAATGTTGACGGTAGAAAATCAAGATTACAGTGAGCATGTGAGGTGAAATGGCATATGCTGATGAAGGGCACCGTTTGAGTCCATGGTCCATTTCACCATAAAATTTTGTTAATTTTGAAATAGATGAATAGAAAGATTCTAAGAAATCCCTGACTATTGATTTAAGCTAATCGCAAAGTGTTGGATATACATACCATTTTATATGAGGTTCTACTTACTTATTTGCAAAATAGTCCATAGAAAACTAAAATCCTATGCTACAGTGGTGTTTTCTTTGCTTTGGAAAACTAGGAATCGTGAATCAAATGTAAAGGAAATTGAATTAGTAAAGAGAGAAATCTACTCAGAAGGGACCAAAACAAAGAAGCTTTGGAATGTTAATCATGAACATGATAATAAAGCTAACAGTATGAATAAAGATCCTGAGAGCAATTCACTCATTAACTCCCGGTTCGTATCATAAACCCATTTTGCACTGTTAAAAGAGAAAAAAATTTGGTCATCTAATTCAAAATCAACTCTTACTGGCAAATATTATGAAGCGAGTGCGAAAGTCCATTCTCTTCGTCTTAGATACGTCCATTAAATCAAACCATATTATTTCGATACTGATTTTAAGTCAAAGTCATACTGAATGGATGCGATACAACTACTGATGGCGCTATCGCTACTTCTGATGGCGCTATCACTACTTGGCATCACAAGAGAATCAAACACATCTATGATTTCACGGTTTGAAAATACTTACTCGAGATATGTCAGCTGAGCAGCTAGATTAGATCAGAAGTGGAGTTTTGCGGTAAGTTAAACGTGCTTTAGAGGAATCCTACTTAAATTTTCAGTGAAATAGAAAATTTCAAATTTAAAGGAAAATTAATCTTAGCCTTAAATTTACTGTTTTAGAAATTATTGGGAAAAAAAACTTTTTTGCCTTTAAGTGATAAAGTTGTCTAACTTCGGACCTGTCTGCTAAGCTCTATGAAAATTGTTGTGAAGCAGTATCTCTGTAGTCTATAATTGGGGGACATAGCTCATGAATGGAGACCTTACAAACAACTATGTTGATAGCTCTGCGTTAAACTGATTTTTAAATTTAAATTGCACTACTTACTGCGTATATTCAGTATTCTAATACTGTGTAGCTGCAGATTAGGCTCTCAACAGCGACTGAATAAAAACATTATCGTTATACTGGTGAATGGCAAGTATTAGAAAATAACAATCCCTCGAGAAATTTGCATGTCAGTAGCCCTCATCAACTATTTAAGAGGACGGTTCGTCAAAAAAAATTAATCATAAAATCAAAACAATTCAAAGATATGAATCGTTTAAAAATAGTAATAGCAACAATCCTCGTCGCTCTAGCAGCGGCGCAGAAAGTCATTGAGACAAATGACAGTGTGCTCTTGATCCCACCCGAAAACAAAACAGGCTCACAGGTAATCCTTATCGGACTCAACGGCGCTTTCGTCGACCCTAACTCTTACATCTCCCTCTTCCAAACTATTCAAAACTACTCGAACTACACTGTGTACGCAGCTCTTCATAAATTCCCAGGAAATTTCCCCAAAAATCTTGGAGAAACTCTCCCGTTGACCATTGCTGAATTGAAGGAACACGGAGCTAACTCAAGCGACGTGTTCATGGTCGGTCACTCTCTCGGAGGCTTCTTGGGACAAGATTTCCTCGCTGAAAATGCCACTGGCTACAAAGCGCTCATTCTTCTGGGCAAGTTCATGAGATTCAAGTATAAGAATCCCGCAAGTGACTTCCCGGTTCCCGTCATGACTATCAGTGGAGAGCTTGATGGACTATCGAAAATCTCCAGATTAGCGATGTCCTACAACGAGATGCTGAGACACCCACAAGGACACATTAGATTCCCAGTCGCGATGCTGAAAGGAGCCTTCCACTCTGCGTTCATCACCGGAGACATCCCAGCGTTCATCAATGCCTCTGATATCAAGCCCGAAGCAACATTAGAAGAAGGATGGTTCACCACCGCTCAGCTTATCGATGCTTTTGTAGACGCTCAATTGAACCTCGACAATCTAGAAGACAACGCTGGTGCGAAATTCCTCTATAACTACGTGTACGGCTACACTTTATCCCTCATGCAGCCTCTCCTTAACGCCTTCGCTCTTGAAGGAAACCCATATCTCTACAATGAGTCTTTGATTAACACCACTAAATGGGTTGCTGATCATATTTATGATCAACTCGGTCTTTCAAAAGACGCGCTTGCTATCTCGCCGAAGGTCACTGAGCTCACTGACGATACTGAGTTCTATGATGCTGCTCCTAATGCCGTGCTCGAGAATGAGATGCTCGACTATCAAGTTTACACGCAAAAGGAATATGGCGAATTCGAGAATGACGACATAAGTAATCCTCCTAATCAATCTGCGATTTGGATCTCCGTTAAATACAAAACCCCTAGTTTCGTTTACAGCATCGCGAAACTTTCGTTAACTGCGCCTGAGATCACCTGCAAGGTGCTCAATCAGAAAATAATTGACGAGGTCATGAACAGTCTTCCAGAAGACACAAAGAAGAGATTCGAGAAGTGGGGCGTGAGATTGGAGGCTGGTGACGATATTGAGTATAAGGACCATGAAAGCTGGAATGCGTCGGAGGCTAACTATTCAGATCACGAGGGATATATCGTTTTCCATTCTCCTAAATTGCAAACTCCGATGATTAACGAAGGAGAACTCGCTACGATTGGGAAATCTGATGGAGGCCTGTTTTGTAAGTTGATCTCTCCAGCAAAAGTGGCAGAATGGGCGTATGTTGACGGCTTGAAGAGATATGACTGTGCTTCCTGTGACAATAGTACGAATGCTACTAGAGGCGATCGCCCAAAACCAAATTTCCCAGATTTCCCTGGATTCCCCGATGGCGGAAAACCTGGTGACGGCCCAGGTGGATTCCCTGGTGGTCCTGGTGGTCCTGATGGTCCTGGAGGTCCTGGAGGTCCCAAAGGACCTAGAGGTCCTGGAGGGCCTGGTGGTCCTGATGGATTCCCCGGTGGCGGCCCAGAAGGTGGCCCAGGTGGTAAGAGAATGAGAAAAGGTCGTCCTGACTTTACCGCAATGAGTCCAGAAAACTAATTATTTACTCTTGAAATTTGCCAAGTATGTGGTTTTTGATGGGTGAATTTCATAATATCCATGATTTATTTGCTTCGTGATTAGAATGCTCCAAGTTATTTTTGAGAGCGGATTCGGATTTATCGATCTCTATTTGTTGTCCTTAAAGATATAGAAGAATAAGATGAGCAGCATTCTACCTAATTTCTTTCAGTCTACCTTGCCAGCAAAATTTATATCAGCATTTCGCTCTACTGGTCTCAAGTACATACAATTTCAGATGAAATTGCGCATTGATATAATCGACTTTTGAATCATCTTTCTCCCCAAACGAGCAAAATTCTTGTCCAGAACGAGGACTTTCATCCCCAAATCCCATAAACTAATTTAGAAGCAGAAAAAAATCTATTTGAAGCCAGAACCTGCGCATCGCATAATCAAAGATTCAGACAAAAAATTGCTCGTTCTATTTCACCACTGATTTAAGTTCGCTGTTCAGAGTTATATTTAAACTATAAGCTTAAAACAATATAAATTTCGATTGAAATCGATGCCTCTTTCAAATACTAATAATAATACGACAATCCTACACCTATTCAGCAAATTTCCATTCTTTAAATCTAAAACATTCCATTTCGTCAATCCTAAAATTCCTTTCCGCTGCCAGCGCGACATCAATTTTATAACTCTCATTGCCGGATACCTCATCAGCCGTTAGAAAATACGACGCTTCGTTGAGGTTACAGTCGTCAGATATATAAACCTGACTTAGCTTCACCTGCGCGCCTGGCCGACAGCATCCTAATGCTAATATACTCTCAGGATCATGCCAGATATTATAAACTGTTCTATCACTTCCTTCATATTCAAACGGAAACACTCTTCTATGCGTCAGAGAAAATATAAAGCTCCTGAAATCACGTTTCCAAGCTCCACTGCTGCTATGGGACAACGAGCAGAAAGCCCCAAAGATGCTCTCGCCAGACTTAACCGCAAGAATAGTTGGTCCTTTCCCATCACAAAGAGCATGAAAAGTAGCAGCTTGGAATCCGTCTCTAGTACCCCGCCATAATAATTCAATGTCTTCGAATTTCAAATACTGCTTGACCCAATGCTCAACCATTAATTGATCTTTGATAGAGAGAACTTTCGAATCAAATCTTGATAAGCAAGCGTAGTCTTTAGCCACCGATTCCGTTAGAGAATCCAGAGTTTGAGTGGCCGATATCTGCGTTACAATGTTCGGTAAATCAAGTTCTTTGTAAAAATTATATGAAAATGCCAGATCTAGTTTCATCGTCAGTGCTTTCATTATATTAAAGAGCGTGGTGCCTGACAGCTTCTCCGTGAATTTGCTTAAATTATCAATTTTCGCCTCAATGCTATCAATTTTCCTCTCCATCCGTTGAAGAGAGTCTTCTAGTCGTTTGGTTCGCTCAAAGAGTATTTCTTCGGACCTCGCAACGCGGTATTCAAGCTGATCCATTCGTATTTGAATGTATTCCTCGAGCCGGTGCTTTCCTTCTTTATTCAAGGAAACGTATATATTCATCGCTCGGGTTTTTGATTCATTGACTGTATTAGGGTCGCCTCGAACATGAGCATAATAGTCATCGATCATCTTGCGCAGCCTGTCTACCGGAACAACGCTTAACAGCCCTTCTGCAGCTTCGGGGTCTAACGTGCTGAGGTCTTGCTGATACCATTCGAGTAATTTCTCAAAAGCTGCAAGTCCGAAACCCATATATACTTTGCTGAATCGAAGACACTCGTATTTTGAATCTAATACGTATTTGTGAACTGAAGCTTCCAATGGATCTCTCAGCGACGAGTTCATGTCTTTGTCTAGGATCAACTCCATTACGATAGTAATATTGGAACGGTTAATTGAAGCAAAGAGGTAGTTCTGGATATATTTTTTCAGAAAATTGTCATAGTTTAGATTGAATCGAATTAATAGAGGGAAAGCAGCCCAAACTTCATTGGAGGAAAATTGCAAGGGACTGAATCCTGCGATTAGTTGGATGACTTTGATCACCAGACTTTCTGGAAGGTTGGTTTGAAGTACATATTCTGGCTGTTTGTCTGGTGCGAGGTCTTTTTGGGTTTTCATGTGTTGATAGAGCATAGGAGATGTTATCCTGAGATCTTTGATGGAAAATCCATATTTCTTTCCTTTGTATTTGAGAAAGCAATCTGCATCAGCGATATCATCGAAAAGGATCTGCGCGCTTGGGTTATGAAAATAAGTTACTTGGTGAAGCTGTTTTGATTGGTCTTGCTCTTTGTTCATGACTGTGTGAATTTAGTGACACGAAACAAGAATCCGTTAAAATAATTAGTCAGTTTTTGCAGTAAAGATTTGTCAAAATTAAATACGAGTTTGTTTATATGCTAAGTAGAAAGTAGAGATAGTTTAAAAAATGGAGATTTCAAATCAGATAATAAATGTAAATTGGATTTGCAGTTATGTTTTTCGGTGTCTCTTACGTTTTGAAATCCACAAAGTTATGAGATTCGTGATTTTAGTTTTGATACTCTTGTGTTTGATATAAATATATATAATTTTTATCTATCTCTCATCATGTTGCCATGGAGATTCTTTTGTCAACTCCTTCTAATCTTTCTTTGATCAAGTAAAACCTACGCTTTACTAGCTTAATCATTGTCCGTGTAATGTAGTGTAATGAGAGAGAGGTACAATTCAAGCAAAGGCCGGTCTCAAATATAGACAAAAACGGTAATATTAAATTATTGGAAAAAGGAGGCTTCATCAGAACCTCCATTCCCTCCACTCCTTTCGTATTTTCAAATTTGAATGCTTTTAAAAGACGATATTCTTCAATATTCCCGAGAACCATCGTATGATGATGCAGCTTCAAATTTTTGCAATATGGAACTCTCATCCTCCAAATTAATATTCATGCTCAAATGAAATTGAATTTTTCTTTGGATGATAAAGGATGAATCCAGAAAAAAACTTTTAGTAATGATATGGAGATCAGAGTTTAGGGAGTTCAATTTTCTTAAAATAATGATGATTGAAATTTTTATTAACTTAATCCCGCGTCTGGGCTTCTATTCAAAATTCTTTGCATTTCAAAAAAAAAAACTCAATCTGCGAATCAACAGCTCGATTAAATCGATGAAACTTAGCCGTAACTATTTCCATATTAGCATTTGCGACTTTAAACCGCCATAATTTAGAAGTTTCTTGATAAATCCGTAAAAAAGTTTTACAATCATGCAATTTATTAAACATCCTTTAAATAAAAAGCCATTAAACTTCAAACTTCATGGGAAGGAAAAAAATTGAGATCAAAGCCATCGACAACAAGAAAAATCGTATCGATACATTCCACAAACGCAAGGTGGGTCTCGTGAAAAAAGCTGCTGAGTTATCCATGCTTTGCGGAATTAAGATGCTTGTTGCCTTCGAAGACCTCAGTGGAGGAGTTTTCAAGTATTCCACCCATGGGATATTCGAACCCGCTGAATATTTCAAAGAAGCATGGGTAAACTCATCATCAGCAAAAACAAGCGAAGATTACCCGGATTTCTTTGTCAAAATTCCTAAAAAAAGAAAAAATCGCAAAGGAGCCGACGAAGAATTAGATGAGGAAAAAAGCGATGACGACTCAGAGGACGCCAATCCAATCTCTCCTCCTCAGAAAATGCAAATCGAACGACCAGCCCAAAGAGACTCGATATTTGAACTCTTAGGAGAACTTGAAAAGAAACTTTCACTCCTTCAGCAGCCAAACGCAGACGCTCGCCCTGAAACAGGCACGCATCCTCACAGCACGCAGGAATTGCTTAACACAGTTACTCAATCGATCGAAAAAATAAAACGACGTCAATCTGATTTGTTTCAATTCTCAGCACCCGAAAGTCTTCAGGAAGTTGAATCAAAGGTGAGGAGAAAAACAGTTGACTCAAGCTTAAAAGGACCAAATAAAAATCCTCCTAGAGGTGGAGGTCGACCCAACGATTCGGCTCAAAATAGCAAAAGAAATACGCTTGATCTAGATGCAGATCGATCGTTTCAGCAGGCAGTGTTTAAAAAAATGGGCTCAGTTATAAACGAGGAGACGGAGTTCGGAGAGGTTTCTTCAGTGTCTTCATCAGATGAAAGCAAAGACCTTCAAGATGATTTCATGGAGGAGGAGAACGAGAGACGAAGGAGGTCAGGGTTCGATTTTATCCCGCTACCAGGTCAAGCTCAATTTTTATTAGAGGCGAATAACCGTTCTCTTGAAAATATCGGGCAAAATGCAGATTTATCAAAAAACTCTATTCTTAATTCTCTTGAAAACAACAAGTTTTTCATGCAAAGCGTTGCTCCTCGAGCCAGAACATCATCGATTTTCCGTGATGATAAGTTTTTACCAACGGATCGTGAGGCCATGAATAAATCGTCATCAGGAGACTTCGTTCAGCAAGCTGAAGTGAGCAAGAATAATACTAAAGATTTTTGGATGAATTTGAGTCGGCTTGAGGGATCAATGGATCAGAGCATGATGAAAGAAGAGCAGAATTGTGAAGTCCCAAAGGGCCGTAAATCTCTTTTCAGCCAAGACGGAGACAATAGCGGTCTTGGTCTCATGTGTCCGTTCCCTCTGACATCGATGACAGCGCAACGCCGCTCTGAGAACCTTGATTGGGTTGCGTTCTCGCTTAAACCGCAACCAGACATTAGAAATCTGTCATTTGAGCAACTAGGTATTTCTTTCCAGAGCGATGCCTCGATAATGATGAGCCCAAGAGTGGAAAAACGTGTAAAAGATTCCTAATAACCTCGCAATTTTTGTTTGCAGCTCACTTGATATAAATTACTCTATTTGAATAATAAACTATCACAGCGTTTATAAAATCTGATAAAAGAATGCGGGGGCACTTCAGACCTCTTGCATAAACATTGCAGAGAAGGTGCTCTTGCCTAACTAGATTGAAGAAGTAGATTACGAGAGTTTTTTCTTTATCACTTCTTTCCATTGGGATCGAACACCGTTAATACTTACAAAGACCAATTTATTCTCAAATATACGTTTCATTGAAAAATGAAAAAGATTTTGCTCGTATTAGAGATTAAGAGAGTTTCTCTCAGCTAGGAATACACGTTAGGAAGAAAAGCTTTTATCTTTTGTTGGTTCTTCTTTTCGAATATCTAACTTAGTGAACTTTTCATAGGGTTCTTAACGCATAGTAGAATTTAAAAAAGTGATGAATGATTAGAAGATTATTAGTTCTCATTTCAAAATTAAGATCAAATGAAAAATTTGTTCGTCATCATTGCAGTTCTGATCTCATCGGCATCCTGTCAAAAGATTATCGAAACAGACAACAGTCTTATCCTGGTACCTCCAGTCACGAAAGGTCCAGAAATCGTCCTGTTTGGTCTCAACGGTGCGTTTTGTGACCCTCATGTATACATCGGACTCTTCCAGACTATCCAAAACTATTCCAATTATACCGTGTGGGCAGCTCTTCACAAGTTCCCAGGAGACTTCCCCTCAGACCTCGATAAGGCAATTCCACAGACCCTAGATGAAGTCCGACAGCAAGGCGCTAATACAAGTACTGTCTTTGCCGTTGGACATTCTCTCGGAGCGTTCATGGTCCAAGACTTCCTCGTCCAGAACAGCACGGGTATCAAAGGACTAGTAGTTCTCGGCAAATTCATCAAATTCCAATACAACGATCCTCAAACTGATTTCCCAGTGCCTGTACTTACCATTAGCGGTGAACTTGACGGACTTTCTAAAATCTCTCGACTTGCGATGTCCTACAACCAGATGCTAAGGCACCCGAAGGGAATGGGTCACTTATACTTCCCAGTCGCGATCATTCCTGGAGCATTTCACTCTTCTTACATCACAGGAGAAATCCCAGAATTTATCAACGCTTCGGATATCAAACCCGAAATTTCTAACGAAATGACCTGGAATTTCTGTGCGTCTCTTATAGACGCTTTCGTTGACGCTCATCTGCATATTGAGACAGCCCAAACCAATAGTGGTGCCAAATTCCTCCATGATTATGTCTATGGCTACACCTACAACTTAATGAAGCCTCTGCTCGATGCCTTCGCGCTTGAAGGTAACCCATACCTTTACAACGATTCCATAGTCGGGAACATCAAATGGGTGATGGATAACATCTTTGATGTGATGAATATCTCCTCTAAAACCCTCCCCACAAACGTTAGTGCTCAAGACCATGACTGGTACCGGTTCACATTAGATAAGCCTACCGCCACGATGCAAAATGGTGTTCTTAATTACCAGATTTACACACAAAAAGCGATTGGGCCTGTTGAAAGCGATGATATGGGCAACACTCCTTTCCAATCTGCTCACTGGATATCAGTGAAGTTCAAGAGTGCAAGGTATGTGTACAAGGTAGCGAACCTCTCATCAACTCCATCGCAGATAAGCTGCAAGGCTCTGAATCAAAGAGCGATTGATCAGGTTTTGCACTCGCATACGATTCCAACCAAGGTCAGAGAGAGATATCAAAAGTATGGAGTGAAATTAGTTGCTGGAGATGATATTGACTCTTGGACGCGCGCTACATGGCATTTGGCAAGTCTCACCTACGAAGATAATGAGGGATATATGGTTGTAAGATCGCCTCGTTTGTACTCTGAGGTCGACTCGTGGTTCTCTCCGGGAGATTTTTATTGCAAACTATTATCGCCGGCGAGAGTTATCGAATGGATCTATGTCGATGGTTTGAGGAAGTATGACGGAGCTGGAGTGAAAAATGCGACGTTGTCGTTTTTAGAATAGTGGATCTATTCTAGTATAAGTGGTGAATCATAATGTTATTAATCTGTATGAATGAATTAGAACTAAAAAGGGATTATGGTTGCCATTAAAAATTATTCATAAATTGCATTAATATGAGATACTATCAAAATAACAGTCCCAGGTAACATCTATGTTTAAGTTTTCTCAAATGAAAAATGCATGTAAAAAATATTAAGCCAATAAATAGGACGTGCGCAATGCTTTTGACCGTCTATCAGAGTCATTGCAGATTATCCATGCAGAAGTCCTTGAATCTTTTTAGGATGAACCTTAATTCAAGTAAGAACTAATGAAATACTCCCAAAAAATAACCACTATGATGAACATAGAGCATCGGCTGTGCGCTTTCAGAATGGTATTGTATAATAGATTGAAATAAGTTAAGAGAGTTCACAGGAACATTACTGATCGGATTATGCAAAATTATGAATTAAGTACAAAATTGCCATCCTTAAACATAAAGCATACTTAGATATTTTCCCAGGAAATATGAACATAGTTTTCGTAAGATCTCAGGCTAACTGAATGTTAAGCAATATCAGTACCCATTTTGCTAATCAATTAAGAGAGACGCTTAGAGATTGATAGATAAGGTATTAATCATCTTTATCAATAATGATGAAATAATTCCACGCCAGCCTCTTCAAAGTCTTCTTTCTCATCGATCCGCACTCTTTCTTGACTTCTGATGGGTAATTTATCGTTTTTCACCTCATCGAATGATAAAACATATTTCATCATTTTCTGATTGTCAGCACGATTCCTTCATCGACACCACCTCCTTTAAATTTAGAGATCTGGTATGATACTATATTTGTGAATTCAGGATCATTGAATTTAAAAGTAAAAGTTTCCCAGTAAGAATCTCGTTTGTTAAACACCTCTATTGCTATCTGCGGCTCAGCTCTACCTTTAAACGGATTCCA
>ENA-UOTZ01000471-UOTZ01000471.1-compost-metagenome-genome-assembly--contig:-NODE-471-length-33855-cov-6.615460_pt1 | contig 33855 bp, 20 predicted proteins | sample MGYA00238144_ERZ746983 | MGnify/ENA primary metagenome ERZ746983 (study PRJEB28759, sample SAMN06268863) | compost metagenome | isolation source: single cell | place: USA: California, Emeryville, Joint...
GTCTACTCACTAATTGATTCAGAATACTTTGCAGAGCCACAAAGAAAAGATTGCATTTCATAGTTTATCAATTGTATCAGTATATGACCCTGAAAATTTTCAAAGTCCTCACTCTACCTATTTCAGCTGAACTCCTAATCTTTAAAAAAGTAACCTCAACAAATCAGCAAAATATTTGATAATTAGTCGTTAGTAAATAACTTTTAATTATAAAAAATAGATTCCTGTTTGCTCAAATCATAAAAGAAGATGGGTGGAGACATCTCAAAAAACAAGCTTTTAGTTACGTCTGACAATATTCTTGTTTGTTCAAAAGTAGTTCCCTACTTCGGAGAAGTTGAAATCTTACCAGATACTCTGAACAGCAGAGTCCTGCTCAGAAAGAAAGTCATAAGCAAGAACATACCCAAGCACATTCTCGCAGAAGCAAAAACCATCTCTGAAGCAAATCATCCACATTTGCTCTCAGTATATGGAATCAAAGAAACTAGTGTTCAAGAATACGAGATTTATTTTGAGAGCATTTCTTATACTCTTGAAGATGAGATTCGTCAAAGGCGTGAAAGAAATGAACCTTTCACAAATCAAGAAATTTTCTCAATCCTGGACCAAATTGTTTCTGGGCTTGCTTATTTGCAAGATAGAAATATCGCTCATGGAGGGATAAATAGTCAAGCCATACTAAAAACTCCAGATAATAAATACAAGCTTGTGCATCCGACGCTAGTGGGAAAGTATTTGCCCAATAGAACAACTATTGAGAGAAACATGAGCGAGTCAGAGTTGTTTCGATTCGTTCCTCCAGAAATATTACCAAATCTGCAGTTAAAACCTCTGGCTGAGTCTAACCTATTCAAGGAGGACACTTATGCTCTAGGTGTTGCATTAATAGATGCTTGCCTGCTTGGATTAACTGAATTGACAATGGCGAACAGAATGCAACTTATCCAAAAGGATTATTTTCCTGTTATCTTTCAGTTAATGGAGAGGCTGATTGATTTGAATGAAGAAGACCGAGTCGACAGTCAGATTTTAAGTCTTGTCACAAAAGACCAAGGCATCTTGAACCAAGTTAACCCGGGATTTAACAAAAGAAATCCGCATGAATTACCTTATCAAGTAAAAATTCTAAAACTTATGATAATTTAAATTTTTCGCATAATAGTCATCTCATTTTGGAACTGCAATGAGCTCCGGTGCTAGACCTACCCAAACTAAACTTGATGTCAAAGCATCGCAGAATTATGCCGACAGGCCTTTCAACTCTCAACTTCAAACACCAAAATTTACCTACGATTCAAATTTTGTCACCCCAAAGCCTTATCATGAAAAAAAGGATCCCGAAAGAGCACATCAATATGAGAAATCTCACGTAAAATAAGGCCTTCAAATAGTTTTAAATCATTGAGCTTAGATTCAAAGCCCTAATAAAACAACAGGACCCACAGCTTCTATTAAAAAAGAAACTTATTTATTAAGTGAAACATACTATTTTAGAACCCCTCCTCAAGCAAATTACCAAACCCAAAGCGAGAACAGCGGATTATCGAAATTCGAAACAGAGAAAAACACTACTCCACAAGAGTCTCCACAATTGACGGAACTGCCACCACAGAAAAGACATCAATTCCCGGAAAGAAATGCACCACCCATTTCAAGAGTCCTCAATTATTATGACACTCCGATTAAAAGTTATCAAAATCCATACTCCTTCAATGCTGAAAGAACTCAGAACGTCCCTACTGAGCTTCTGAAGCAGGTTCCATCAAGCAAAGAAGAAAACTCTCAGGTGAAGGATCTAGTTGGAGCTTTGACCAAATTGCAAGATGAAAATCAGCATAAAGTTATCTCTGATAGTAAGGACGAGCCACAGAAAACCTTCGTAGGCGGCCGTCTTGGCCCCTTAACAGGCCATCGATTGTCCTTTGACCCTCAAAAAAATAAGTCGTTTTTGTCAGCATCTAACGACTTTGTAAGCAATTCTTTCGCTTCTACAGTACTCATTTACCATTCTCAATACTTGCTTCAATATGATTATTTCACCAGAATGATGAATCCCCGATTCTCAAGATTGTTGCTGAAGATTTAAAGAAAAATACTGTTTCTAACGTCCTAAGCAGATCAGTCAGCAGTTTTTTGAACAAGGAATCTCCACTTAAACGAATATCAAAAAAATCATTTGATCCCTCACAACTTCGAGGAGATAGTCCATCTGGATTTGTAAATTGCAATCCCTTTCACTCTCCTTTTATCATTCACTATAGACTGAAAAGGACTTGAACGAGTTAATACAGGATTTCAATAATAAAGAAAATACAGGCATCTACAATTTGTCTTTTGTTTTAATAAATAATGGTGTTTAGGAGTAAAAGCGCTTTCTGCTCTCAATCACGTGAAGATTCAAGAACATGATACGATTTACGAAGGAGAGATTTTTGAAGGAAAACGTCACGGAAGGGGTTCTCTTTGGTTCAAGGGAGGCGAACGTTACGAAGGAGAATGGAAAAATGGCGAAATTGATGGATATGGCGTCTATTATGATAAATCTGGGAAAAAGTTATACGAGGGTCATTATTCAAAGGGTAAGAGGGAAGGTTTTGGGATAGAATATAACGGGAAGGCGAGGAAGACATCAGGCCAATCATTGTTTGGGTTCGACAATTTTGAAAAGGGCAACGAGTCTTGGATCAAATTCGAGGGCCATCTCAAACAAAATGAATGGGAAGGCATCGGAAAACTATTCTTCGTGAACGGTGATATGTTTTATGGAGAATTTAAGAACAACAAAATTTCAGGCAAAGGAACTCTCCATATTTCTACCGGAGTAGCTGTTGCGGGAATTTGGGAAGGAAATAAGTTAATTAGTTGAGTTGAAAGAGCAATCAAAATAAAAACTTCTAAAAAATTCTTTTCACACACATATTAATAAAAATTATCTGCCCTTTGCTCGGTATATATTTGCTTCATCTTTCAATAACAGTTACTTTACAGAACCCCTTACAACTTCAAACTTAACTTCTTAAATTGAATTCAACAATATTGGCAGCATATAGTCTTGCAATAGATTAAGGAAACTAACATTTTCGTAATATCATTGATCTGATTCTTTGGAATTCATCCATGTATTACAGCTCATCTTAATAAGAAATATAAATCTGCATTAACCTCTTTATATCACAGACAAATTGACTTATCTTCAACTATAAATTAAGGAATTTTTTCGTTGGGTTAAGTACCTCTTTCACATGTCCTTCAACAGCTTGATATAAGTTCCGAATCGCAGTTTTTATTTGATCCTCATCAGTCGTACAATCATTATCACAACTCTAAGGATGGCATCAGTTGAGGAAATCTGAAAGTTCAGATTTGTAATGATTTACGTGAGTTATTGTTTTGTCTGATAGATTCACTGGAAATCTGAGCTGCTTATCTGTGAAGCAAGTAAATGCATACGTTTTATTTTTACGTTGGCTCATATACGTAAGAGTAACCTGATTATAAAATTTTTCACACCAAATAAGTGGAACTCAACCCACTTAAAAAGTTACATATTCGGACGTTTTCTGAAATTTGTCCTCGGGAAATTGCTTCAATTTCCCGATGTTTTTAGCTTTTGTTGATTGCTGACAACAAGAGTCAGTTTTCAGATGATTGGTGATTTCTTCTAAAACTGTTTTCTGGCGAGGTTTGCTGGTTAGTGGTTTTTTGCAAATTTTTCTTGATCTAGTGTTCATCGAATGCGTCTGAATATGAGCAGAGCTTTCGTTCTGAACGTTCTCCTTCTCATCCCACTAAAAAAAGTCTATCAGGAGGTGGTGTATAAGTATTATAGAAAAGAATATTCAAACAAGGATTTTTCGAATATCTCCTTCAATAAAACTATATAGATTCTACCCTATTATGCAGACAGGTAGGAATCTTGTTTTATTGAAGGAATTACTTTTTCTAGTTTACACAAAAAGAAAGTTTGCAGAGTTAAAAGTGTCATTCACACGTCATACTTGATTTTGCATCTGGACTTTGCATGTAACTTGGTCCAAATTCTTGCTTTTGATTTTTGTTTTGAACATTCCATTGAGAAGTATGGGCTGTGCAGGTTTGTCTAATTTCCTAGTCAAACCAATTTTCGGCATTCTTGTTCGATTGTGAAGAGAGAACTTGGAGGTACTTTTAATTTTAAAAATTTTATATGATATCTCTCAGGGAAAGAATATAACAGACAGATTGAGGCTTCTAAGCTCCAAAGATTGACCTAAAAGAACACATCCTCAAACATTTAAAGTGAAAAGTAAACCTAATAATTTACTCCTATGGAGCAAACTAGAATATGAAAATCGTTCAAATTCTAGTGAGTTAATAAAATCCATGAGGTAGAAAAATTTACTGTAAATTCGTGTATTTTGCATCTCCATCGACATTGCATAAAATATCATTTGAATTGAACACTCTTGTGCTCGTAACTTTGCTATATCGTGCTATAGAATTATAAATCTGGTAGAGAGAGGATTATACAATGACTCGATCATACTTACAGAAAACTGTTTAGCATTTGTTATTCTCTCTCTCGCCCTCCTTAAATTCAGGCATAGTAGATTAAATTTATTCGCCAGCACATCATAAGAACAGTTATCACTACGAATCATAGTTGTTGATGATGATATTGATGCTGATGGTTTTGGGATTCCTATCACGGCCATTTTATAGCACTAATTTATGAGTAGTTTTAGTAGCTGGTTAGTGAAAGTAATCCTTGAGTACTAATATAACTAAAAGCTAAACCAAGTAGTTACCTCGAATGAAGTCGGATTTTACTCGTTGGTTTTAATGTATAATAAACTACTGTATTTAGAATTATAGAAATACATGAGAGAAGTTGACTCGGTCAAGAAGTTAAATAAGTAACTTGTAGTAATTCAATGCATCTACAGTAATTCAGAAATATATATTACTAATGAAGAGCACCTTCTGAGAGAATTTTACTTGCTCACTACTGTCATCAATTTGGTTTGAAAGCCTGAATATTTTATAAAGAAATTTCAAAAATATATTTGGAAGGAAGGAAATATTAAATAGAGAGCTTCTTGGTCTCACCACAAGAGCTCCTTCAATTCTACCATAGAAGAATCAAGTTTCACTTCCCAAGTTGTTTGATGTCATACTGAGATATCCAATACAACTTGTTCCAAATACAAATGTTGAAAATTTCTTACAACCGAGTTTGGGGAAAAATGTATCAGATTGGTAATAGTGTACAATAACTTTAAAGTATGAGAGGTAACTGTTGGAAGCAGCCATTTTTAATAATTTCTGATGATGAAGTATCTAAGTGTTTACAAGAAAGAGAAAAATAATTTAATTCGGCAGTATCTATAATTAAAAAGTTTAAATCGGAACTTCCTTTGAGAGTATGATTTTCAATAAATCTAATTTGTATAAAGTTCCTTTTGTCAACTTGCCAAAGCATAGATTGAATACTCTCATCTTATGAAATGTGTAGAGTTGATATAACTTCTTTAATTATTCGAAAACGCAAAGAGCGAATGAATGAGGACAAACAATAACAGAACATTATTTAGCAATTAATGGCATGTGAATTTGTATCCCTGAATTTATTCAGACGAATAAACTCAAGTTAGGTTCATGATGCTAGTCTACTTCCATTAATTTATGATCAAAACTTATTTTTAAAGTTCGGTATTTTCAATGTAAAAAAATAAATGCAAGATCGTTACAATAATATTAATACAGTGTAATACATTATGAGTTTGTTAGCTTACTCTAAAGGAAAAAATTTCAGAATATTTGGCAATATCGGATCGAGATTTATTCTCTTATGTAACAAGTTTATTGCTGATTCCACGCTCTCATCGTATCATTTGCGAGGTTTTGTTTTCCTAAAAATAGTTTAGATGAGGATGATACTACTAAAGGAGAATATTTTACACCACTGATTTCTTTGCATGAAGGATTGACGTTAAGTTAGTATGTCCAGTCCATTCATCCATCGAGTCTCCAGCATCTTCTCCTTTATCAAATTCAGAAAATATAATTAGCAGGGAAAATTAACCTTCATGCGATAGCGCGTCATGGTTCGTGTTAGTTTTCGCAGTTTTCGAGCGTTCCAGAATTTCTTTTTTTACGCTGTTCTCATCGATAATCACTCTTTGCGAGACTCCAATTGAAGTCTGACTTCTAAGCGCTTCGAGTTTCTGATTAGATTTTTGTTTTGCTGGTAAACTAAATAGTCCATTGGATTTCGGACTCATTGTCACTCCTCTTCTTTTCGGAAAATTTGCTGCGAATTTTTGAGATGGAGAAGCATAGGTATCAATTTCCATAGGAATTTCTTCATCTGCATCGTTTTTATAATTCTTATTATGAACACTGATATTTAAATCTTTGCTCGTATTATTTGAAGACTCCGAATCTTCATGGATTTTAAACCTTGTGGAAAGCTTTTGCGATGAGTTTTTACTTGATCTATGAGGCTGTTTGGCTGAATGATCTTCCGGATTTGCCTGAATCGTTTCTTTTGAAACGCTCTCTGGCTTTTCAGGATTCGCATAACTCTCTTCAATCTTTTCTTCTTCAACTTCGTCCATTTGAGTAAATACCGCTAAGTATTTATTTGGTTTTGCAAAGGTAGCCACTCGATCTTTCGTGCGAACGCCTTCTTTTTTTGTTGAAGTACTATCTAGTTTGAACTTTCCCGTCTTGGCCTTTTTACTTCCAGACGGTTTTTGTGTCGTTTTATCCCATCCGTAGTTGAAATCATAATCAAATCCGCTCTCCAGAAAAAGCATTCGAAATATTTTTCTGAGACCTTTATAATTAGGAGTTTCCTGATAGCCAAGAGCTCTAACTGCAGTGAGATAGGCTGCAAATTCTTTCGGTAAATCCTTGCAGAGAGTATCTATGGGGGTCTTGGATTTAATCTCTGCAATTTTTTCATATTTTTCTTGTCCCGTTGCAGCTTTGATATTTTGCCAAGGCAGCTTGCCCTTCACGAAATAGATTAGCATATACCCAATAGATTCGAGGTCGTCTCTGCGACTTAGTTCATAGCCTGCATGCGAATTAACGCTTGCGTACCGTGCAGTCCCAACTAATCCTTTCTTTTCTTTCATAGGAACATGCTTACCTTGAGAATCCAAGTACATATGAGCGAGTCCAAAATCAATGAGAAAAAGGTTTTTTTCAGTAGGACCAACACCCATTAAAAAATTTTCAGGTTTGATGTCTCTATGAATGTAGCCGATGGCGTGTAAAGCTTCAATTCGAGTAAGAATTTGATCAGCGAGCATGAGAGTCGTTTTCATTGGAAATCTGTTGCCACACATCTTTAAGCATTTTTCGAGATTAGCCCCTAGTAAGGAAATTGCCATATAATCGAAGTTTTCCTCTTTGCCAAATGCATAGAGACTTGGAAAACCCAACTTGCCATTCAGATCAGAAATAATTCTAGCCTCTTTAGCAAGTCCAAAATAAGAACCCGTCTGTCTCTTCTCAAGCTTGATAGCCACCTCGGAATCCGTTCCGTTCACTACTCCTCGATAAATTTGTCCAAAAGATCCCTTTCCTATCAGCTCCTTTAGCTTGAATCTGCCTCCTACAGTTACGTTTACGTTCTTTGGGTCAATGTTTTTCAGGTCCATGGTGAAAACAAAGTTAACTTAGGAATTTAACAATACCAATAAAAGCAACACATCAAAAAGAGAGTTTATTTTATTTATTGCTCATGCGTTGCTGAACCTCTCTGAAAAATAGCTTTTTTGTTAAAAGTAAATTTACCTGTCGAGAGCCTCGCAGACACTTGAAGCAACCCATCTCATACATCACAAGAGACCCGTATTATATTGTCAGGAAAAAATTTTGCCATAAACGGTGGGCTACGGTACTTAGCAATCATTTAATTATGCAGAAAATCCAAAAGAACCTAATTCCGTGATAGACAAATCAAGTCTACCCATGAATCAAGCATAACCTTCATTGAATCGTTAAAGCAAAGAAAAGAAGTCTTGAGAAGTTAGCCCATTTTCATTCACATTATTTCATAACAAAATTTTCAACAACAGAAGAAATGGTTTCTTGTTTCGACTTCAATGAGGAAAACAGATTTTTGTAAAGGACAAATTGTTTGGATTTGACTGCTTTTTACATCTCACAATCATAATATTATTATTAGAAATCCGAGATATCGGAATTAACATAAGTCAATAATTATCGAGAAAAACGATCCACCAATACAATGTTTATCACTAGATTAGCCTACTCCGGTTTCTGCTGAGAAACATAAAAAAGGATATCATCGAAAAATTACATCAACAAGTAATTCCTTCAATAAATTCCGAAATTAAAAGTATTTTAAATTTATTATCTAACTCTGAGAAACCATCTTCGAATCGAAAAATTTTATCAACATTTTTTCAAAGATAATTTTTTCTTTTCTTTTCTACAGTTTCCTTGAGGAAATAAGCTTTCAGAAGTGAGTTGTTCTAAGCAATAAAGGATCAGCCAGGAAAGATTTTTTCTTTAATTTCATGATCGAGAGGTCGAATTTTTCTATTTTCTCCAACTCACTGTTTTAGAATAAATTCTCAGTCGCTCGAGTTTAATCGAATAGATTGATTCCTTTTTCGAGAATTGTTTAACCTTTTCCTTAAAATGTCCGCCGGCTTCCTCTGTGCTTTGGTTCAGGGAGTGACCCACCTGCTATTGAAAAAAGACTCTCTTCCGCTTGGAATCACCTGTCATCCTCTACCTGTGATTAAAAGAACCCTCTTAGATGCAATTTAGAGCTCGGACCCGAGAAATCATTCTTAGAATGCTAGATAAATAGATTAAGGAGAGAATCACTTTAGCACAGCTTTTAAGGATCCGCGGATACTATTATTTATAATAAAAATTGCAAAATGAGCACAAGTAATAAAAATCTAACCCCTCCAGGAAGTGCCCAATTTGGATATCGAGACACTCATGGGAGTATGAATCAGGGTGGAGGTAACACTAATTCTAAGTATTAGCCAAAATTAAACAATCCAAATAGCTTCCATAAGCAAAGATTTGCATTTATCCAAAGTCAAAGAAGCTGAATATCCTTGTGAAAATCAGAACAGAACCTTCATAGAAGTAAAGACTGGTTGCTATCCTTCTATTTCTAACTGAAATTTTATTTAGTGCCTTTCTGACAATACTGAAGCAATTGAGGTTTGCCAGGTAGAATTCAACGACCTAAGAGATTGCGAAAAATCTTCTAAAATGATGAATAGATATCACGCATTTTAATATCGGAATATTTTGATGTGTGTTGTAAGATGTCGCTCAAATTGAAAAAAATTAGCCTATTGTTTTTAGAGTTGATTGTAATGTTTCATATGCCTATCTGACTCTAATGCATTGAGAATAATTATGTCCTTTCCCTAAAAATTGAATGCCAAAGAAAAGCCTTCTTCTTCATCAGCTATTAAGTCTCTTATTTGAGACTACTCTTCTCCCGTTATAGTTTGTGAGTAATTCTCAAGAAAGGTTCGTTTTGGAAGATTTTTTGGAAAATTTAGAAATGATATGTTCCCCGCTAGCTACTATGCTCTCAAAAGCTGACATGCATAAATTCAGTAACAAAAGTAAGACGGAGCGTTTCATGTTATCCTCTAGAGCCCACACATATGAAATTGGAAACTTTCTGCTTATTTTTCCCCTTTCTTTTCTTTCTGATATTAGTATTTCTGTGAAATAAGAATCACTCTGAAAGTTGAAAAGCTATATATGCAGTACACATAGAGTCAATGTGATGCAAAATCTTTACATAGATAAATTACTTTGACTTACTTGGTTGAGACCACAGTGAATAAGAGCTCTTGAATTCTGTTGTTGTTTGTGATGATGTGAGATTTAGCATTCTGAATTTTAGCCTTTTTGTCTTTGATTTGTTCTTCTAGGTCTGCAAGCTTATCCATCATCGGTTGCAGAGCTTCCTCTGTGCTCCTATATTTACAAAAAATAAAATAAAATGAATATATAACTGTGCCCCTTGGTTTGAGGAAATTTACTTGAGTTCGAGTTGGTATTTCTCCTTGGATGCCAGATATTCTCCTCTCCATTTATCCATCTCTTTATTCATACTTTCAATGTCATCGCTCATAAAGTCTAAAGATTTTCGAAGAGGGTTGGTGTTTTGGATGACAGCCTGGATAACTTTCTGCAGAACTTCGATCTATATGAAAGATTTGTAAATGCAGGCAGTGGGATCAATAGAACCTCATCAGCAGCAGAGCTTCCTCCACCGGTAGTTGTCGCAGTCTCTGAAATGACTGATTTTAGAGCATCGGGTTTGGCTCCAGGAGCTTTATCGTCTTTTTTCTTGGATCTAAGACCTCTCAATTTAATGCCACCGCTCTTGCCCTCATCTTCTTGTTGTTGCTATGAACAGTTCAAAATATAACTGAGTTGGTAGGATTGTTAGATTACTGGTACGGGCTGCTCCTCACTCTGCTTGATCGCATCTCTGATAAACTGACCGTGCTGCTCTGCTTGAATGTTGTTAACTTGATTTCTGGAGCCTCCAATGAATTGATCCGTATCATCTTTCTTGTTATCCATCGTGATGGATGACACTTCAGGTTTCTAACATGACATTTTTTAATTATTTTTCGTCAGGAAAATCGAGTGCACCTTCTTATCAGCCTCTACGGTAACGTTTTCCCTCACTTGAGGTGCACGGCCTCGATTGGCAGAAGGTGGCCTTGCTCTTTGTTGCGTTTGATCTGGTTTGGCTTCTTGTTGAGGCTCTGGCTTAGTTTCGTTCTTTTTCGGGTCGGAAGCCTAACGAAGAAAACCCTCAGCAAGCCATCTAATCAATGCTGCTACCTTTTTTTGAGGTGCCTCTTCTTTCTTGGTTTCTTCTTCAGCACCGCCACCGCTTCCCAGTTTTTTCAGGGTCTAACAATTAATTATTACCAGCGAAAGTATAAAATATACCTTAGCTACGTAAGGGCCACTGTCCTCTCCACTCACTGCTGCTCTGTAGAGAGCTTGCAAGAATTCATTGGTCTTCTCAGGCTCCACTCCAGCCACTATCTTGTTGGGTTTTGCATCGATTTCTTCATTCAGCATGATCGATGTGAGATAGATGAACTTTTTCAAGTATTCTATTTTGCGGTCTTTCTCACTATAGTAACCGGCGTCCGTTTCTTCTCCTTTCAGAAGGCTCTTAGCAAATCCAGTGACCTTACAAAAGATTATGTAACGGAAGCTGTTGTATTTTTCTACCTTGGTAGTTTCTGCAATAATGTCGAAAATGTATTTAAAAGGTGGTTTGCTCAGTAACCTCTCAGACATTTTTGGTTTCTCGAAGAGCGAACCAAACATTTGTGCCGTGGGTTCCCAGAATTCTCCCATGTTACAGCTTTTAAATTTTTCTTCGATATCAAGTATAAATTTTTTGAAATATTTTAAACCAGTTCAGAATTTGAGTATGAGATAGATCCAGATATTCATTCTGATAAAATTTCATAGTATCAATTCAGAACAGACAGCAGATCTCAGTTTCTCAGTGCAGATTTCATGTAAAAGACAAAATCTTTGTTGATTGACAGCTTTTTTCTATTCATAGAGTTGTCGTTTCGAAAATTGCTAGATGTTAATAATAGTCCTAATGACTCAAATGAGAATTGTATTAGAACTTGTTAAGCGCTTCATTTCCATAACCATAACAAAAAAAACAAAATTGAGAAGAGTATCGCACTATAAATATACAACTTTCAAATAAACAGCATTCTAATGACCCACCTGAAAATAAAAATCTTTACCTCAAAATGACATTTATTTCTTAGAAACGTACACACCTTGGTACTGGAAGGTATTGAGGTGCTGGTCTTGAAAATAATTTAAATTGTAGAGAGGTTGAAGAGTGTAATTAGGGTCTGAATTTCTGCTTCGATAATTTCTAGCGTAGTTTCTTCCCAAATTTTGCTCACCAGGCTTTTTATTGTAATTATTATTTACGACTCCATCTTTAACCTGAGCCAATCCCTCAACTTTTAGCTGTATCACTTTGGGTTGCAAAAAACTCGCATCTTGTCTTCCTTTGCTATAATTAGGCAGGAGAAATTGTAATTTAGTTGCTTTAAGAAAATATTACATCGGAGAAGAGATTTTCTTTGTCGTGCTGCGTACTTCCTCTCGATTTCTTAAGCTCATTCCTAGCAAATCTCTATTTGTGGTAAGATAACTAGTTGAAATTATATGGCTGATATTTCCAAAGATAATTAGAAATAATACTGTGAATTGTCAAAATAATTGTAAGAGACAAATTTTCTCGCTCCATTCTTTGAGTCGTCAGTGTCACTAACCAAATTTGATATGCTTCCATATGACAAACGATTTGGATCGCTGGGTGTAATGAGCTGCTTGGATCTTATTGTATTCACGAGTTTCTTTTCCTCCATTTCTATGAAAAATGGTAAAGAGAGAGGAAAAAATTCTTATCATTACCCGCTGACGGTTTTATTCTCGTTGTGCCGCTTCTGATTCGAAAACTTTGAAGCGCGTTTCCTAGCTTTCCTCTTTGAGAATTGATTCGTATTGGTGATAAGCTTCGAATAATTTCTGATAGCTCTTGACTTTGATTATTCATGCTTGTTGCGAGTCTTTGTCTTGAACTGAGCTCAGGGGAAACTTGGCTTGAAGAAACTTGTTTCTCGATAAGAATAGATTCCTCTCTTTCAAACTTCCGTTCTGTCGTCGCAATAATCGATGAATCTCTTAAAGGTCCCTGTTCCATTTGATCGGTACACTCATCTGTAACTTGGTAAGTTGAAGGAAGCTCTTTTCTGAATTGAAAATAGTTAGTTCACTGATCAAGACTTTCAAAAACTATTACTGAGATTCTCTTTGAATAGTAGTATTTGATTGATCATTGAAGCTATCTTTGCGTACCATTCCCCTTTGAAGTGTTGGTGGTTTCATACTTCTCTGGCTGAAAATGATGGGAGTAGCTTTCGTTTTCGACCCGTAGGTTGCTTGACCGAAATTGAAAGGAATTTCTTTTTTCTCAGTGGACTTCTTCACGATTCTTCGAGCAGCTAAGAGTTTAGGTATAAGTTAACTTCTCAATCCTTCTTTGATGATGTTTTTGTTACAAGTTCCTGTCCATTCTTCCCAGACTTTCCAGGCTTCTTTTATGAATGTATCGTAAGGTTCAGGAGCATCTAGTGGGTTCTAATGAATGATGATGATTGTCTCAAAAGACAAATGAAACTGGTACCTGAATAGGATAGATTTTTGTAAAGTTTCCTAAATGATTCATTTCCCACTCGTCTCTCTCCTTTTGAGCCTTATCTATTAAGCATTGCCTCTCTTCCGGTGTCATTTTGGACTTCTTTCCTGTTATAGTCCTCTTTTGAACTTCAATTCTGCTCTTATTCTTGAACTGCAGGCGGTTTTTCACAGAAACTCGCAAAATCTTCAAAGTGTCTTTGATGACACCCTCCTTAATCTTGCGATCAAGTGGCGTATCAGTTTTAAAACTTGGAGTATGATTGACCTCGATCAACCAAGGCTTCAATTTGTGATCAAGCATAATATCAAATCTAGTACGCTAACATTAAACAAGCCTGTGATGACATGTAACTCTTACCCCAAAATCTCGAAACACATATTATTATAGGGTTCGTCTGGTTGACATGATCGATAATTATGACTCAGCATTGGTTGCGCACTGCACAAAGTTTTTATTATCATCTTATGAATTTCTTTCCAAAGTTGATTAACATCATGACCTTGTTCTTGTAGCAACTTGGAAAATAAAATTTAGAACATAACTGAACCCTTACTTGAAAAACTGAGATCAAACTTCGCTTATGACCCACATTTGCTTCTTTTGCATCTTCATTAAAAACGAAATTCGGATTATCTTTATTAATGGCATAGTTGGTCAAGTGCATGCGTACTGAATTGAGGTTATCGCCATTTGGAACAACATAATTTTCCGTCGCAAATCTTGCGAGGCCGTCATGATAGACAAAAATTTTTAGTGGGTCACATCCAGCAACAAGAACATATATCCTCAAATCAAATTTTAACCCGTCTATCAGATAAGGTTTATGAATGTAGCGTTGGGCCACAAGTTGCTCATCTGTGTTTACATCTTCCCAGGTTCTAGTCAAAAAGATCCCACGCCCCTGGCAGCTTGCAGCAGGTTTAATAATGAATGTTTTGTTTCCTTTTTTATTAAATTGGCTTTTGAAATCTCCGAATTCAGCGGGAAGAAGCCATGTCTGCGGGAAAAAATCATAGGCTTCGGGAAACGCCTTCCTCATGATCGTGAGATTCTTCCCTAGGTTATTTTTTCGAGCAAGTGTGTACATGCCTGGGAAATGGTTTATCTTTTGATATGGTTGCATTTTCGCGAGTTGCTCGGGCTGAACCGCGCCATCTGTCCATAAAACATCCCATTCGCTATCTGTGTCATAAGATAATCTCCATTTGAAAATCTGCTTGCCAACATGCTTGACTACTTCATATTTCGTATCTAAATTTCCAACACAGAAAGTAAACTGATGCGAAAGAGGAATTCTTTACAACAAATATTAAAAATGACTCGGAGTTTTTTCACTTTTTTAGTCGACTTCTTTGGTTTCTTGCCAGGACTAGCAGACAAGCTCGTTTTATCCGCTTTATCGGCTTCCATCATAGAATCATCACTCTCGGCATTAACATTTTCATCATCATCGACTGGAACCTTTGTCGCTTTGCAAGATTCTCCTCTACTATATCGAAATTGATCATGATTGTTCTCTCCACCGTCTACACTGAGTTGCGATCGTGTGAGATCTCTTTTCATTGACAAAGTTTTTTTCTCAAAATAAAATATCACCCTGAATCGAAGGAGATAGTTGAATAAATAAATTAATCCAGGCTCAATTTTAATATATTATATTTTTAATCAGAATTCGTATCTCACATTTAAAGGTCGGATTACTTCATATTTTCTAGCAATTCTTTGTTGATGATCGACTTTCAATGAGGAAAGTATTTTGATCTCGAATAGAATTTTTCTTCTTCTTTTTATTCTCCCGATTTCAGCAATAAACGGCATTGTTTCATATTTAATAACTTCTGAAATAAGTCGAGCAGTTGCTAAAATAAAGGACCAAATAAAATTACTATTTTTCTGTGATCGAATGCCAGACATTCAATTCCAATACAAACTGAGTAGCACCACAACTAAAGCACAACTACAGTGTATTTCATACTGATATAATCTAACTTCATTGTACTTCAGTTTAGTTTTGAATACGAGATCCTTCAAAAGAAATAAACATCGTAGAAATCAAGTTTAGCCAGCGTAAATGCTAGCTGACAGTTGTTGCAACTTCTGAAGGTGTAGCAAACATTTCACGAAATGTGCTTTTCTCTCTTAAATTAGTTGATGGGAGCATTAAATCAAAAGTTGACTTCTGAACAGAGTGACAATCAATAGAATCATTCTATATGAACAACTGATGATTCGAAAAATGAATCTTCAGAGGGAAATGATCAAGTATTCTATGATATCTCCCCTGTTGGATTGAGATCCTGTCTACAATTTTATTTTTTTTAAAGAAACATGATGTGTGTTGCTACATTGTCGAAGCATGAATGTTGAGGCTTTTGACGATAAAAAGAAATACAATTGCTTTTCAAGGGAGCCTTGTTGGGCATTGGAAAAGCTCTGTAAGAGAAACGACACAACACTCTCTACATTTGCGATTGTTGACCACTATTTTTTTTAAATACAAAGTGGTATTCAAATCAATTCGGTTGACTGATTCAAAAACAGCAAAAACTGAAACAACAATATTACGATTGGGATGCCAGGAAATATAGAACGCTCAAAGAAAAAGCGATGCTTGGCTAGTGAGCAGTAATTAATCCCGTTTATAAGGATTTACAGAAAAAAAGAGATAAAATTCGTCAACAACACGATCAGATATAAACACTGTTCGCCTACTATATTAAATGATTATATTGATACTGCCTCTGAAATGTGAAAGTTCCATCTTCGGTGATCTATTACGGTTTTTTGATTCCGAAAGTGCGAGGTAATGTTGTTGTTTGCTTTATTTCGGTTAATTTCTTGGGCGGCTTCTTTTCATTCATCTCCTGCTGCATATCAAATTTCCGGACGTTCATCAAAAACCTATCAGAAATTTTACTTACCATTTCTGCATGCTCCTGTTTCTCAGTTTTTAATGCTGCACTCTCAATACCTTCATTTTTGTTCACATCTCGTATCGTTTTCGGAAGTTTTATACCCTCTCTCTTAATCCCAAGATTGTAAGTCTGACGGAGTCTCTCCAAATTTTTCTCAAGGTCAGGATTCATTCTTGTGATTGGATCCTTGGTGGCGTGGTTTGATGGTGCTGGATGTTCTTCTAATCTTTCTGATAGATTCTCAGTTTTAGGTCTGAGGCTTTGAGATAGCCTCTTTTTGCTTGTTTTCTTGGGTAAAATGACGTTTTCGTTCTCATCCTTTCCACCCTCCTTAGCTTCGTCTTTAGGTGTCTCTCTAATTGTATCTTTATGTCGGCTATTGCTGCCTGTGGATGAAAGATGATGAGCAGATTTAGGTAGAATCTTTGGCATCTGTACTTTCGAACCTTTACTTTCATCGTGAGTCACTGAATTCCTTTCAGCATTGGATTTCTCATCATGACTTAGTGAGTTCATTCCAGAGACGAAGTTATTGATAGGCAGTAGGTTTTGTTTGCGTTTCATTATCGCAGTGTTTCCAAGTTTTGGATCTACTGGAGGCTTCATTGGAAGTTTATGTGTCAATGATTTTGGAAATTCAGATGGTGTCTTTGAAACTGGGTGCATAAGATCATTGCCTTGGACGCTTGGGAGTGAATGCGGCTTAACGGTTGATTTTGGGATGCTAAAATCTAATGAATCCACTGGATTTTTTACAGACGACAGCAAACTGCTATTAGTTAACTTGGTTGGAAGTGGTGGTCCCGCTCCTCCTTGATCCTCGATACCTATCTTCTTATCTGATGCCTCAGATTGCTTTGAAAGTTCTTTGCTACTGGCTTCATCTTTATTCGAGTTTTCTTCCGTCGAGCTAGAGCTGTGAGAGCGAGGTTGGACATCAAACTTAGGAAGGTCGTCCGTGAATCCCCCTATTCCAAAATTTGATTGGCGCAAATCTATACTAGAGTTGCATTCTGATAGCTCTTTCTCCCAAATTGGAAATAAACCGTCATATAACACCTCAATCATCGGAGGGAATTGCTGCACTCCATCAGCGAGAAAGAAATTAACAGAGTCAATTGTTTTCACAACCCCAGCGTTTGGATCGCCATGACCCCCTTTCTTTGAAATTTTAGAAGCCCCAGATTTTTTGCTATCTTTATTCTGGTTAGATTTCGGTCTTTCAACGCTCGTCTCTTTTTCATTTTCCACAGGTTTCGCATTTGAGTGAAATTGAGCAAGTGTTACGAGATTGAATTTGGTGAGATCAGCAGGGATCTCAGCCTGAGCTAAATCAAAAATTTCTTGGATATCCAGGATTCTTTGTTTATCGCTTTCAGGAAAAATTTGCAAGAAATTCTCAATCAATCGTCCCTTGATCTCTTTCAAACGGAAATAATTCCATTCACACCATGGTTGGAGAGTATTAAGATTGCCTCTGATGTATCTCTGATGATGTGTTTTCTGCGTCTTGAAAAAATTGTAGAAAGAGTCTAAAAACAAATCAATATCTTCGTATTTTCGAAGCGTTGAATTTTTAAGTGTGTCTCCTGAAGTAATATGCAGGAAGAGTCCATTCAAGAAGTAGCAAAAGAGCTCGATGTCAAGAGTTTCGCACCAGGAAACACAAAGGTCAAAAAGAAATTTTGAAAACCCAACAAGTGACAGGAGAGTGCCTGAATATTTCATCGCGATATGATTGCGATTCTGTTTAAAAAAGTTGTTGTATTGTTCCTGAGTAGAGGCTGGTTGGGAGATGAGTGTGGGATACATAGCAGCTACGTCGGGGAGGGAAAGTTTCAATGTAGTCGTTTTAGGCGCGCTTAAAGGCTTCCTTTCTCTTTGGGTAATTTCTTCTAGCTCTTTATACCAGTCAGCTAGCGCTGAGCTCATGGAATTATGGATCTCTGTCGGATAGATCATTGCTTTTTGTATTCTTACGTTGACTTCGATAAATGACAGAATGTTCATGTTCTTTGAGGTCGATGAGAAACTTCCTGCCCACATTTCAATTGTCTTCCGGAACAGAGGATGGTAAAATAGAGCGATCTTTCGCCCAAATGCTTCGTATTGAAAACGATCCATGTGCAGAATTATCCTTAACAGCGACGGCCTGCTCGATTAAAACGTCGGTTTTAATTGCTTAATTCAAGTTAGAAGTAAATATTTGTAACAACAGAAGAAGATTATGATCTCTCTGTGTTTCATTTACTGGTAATAAACTGCACGGAATGAGAGTATCACCAGTTAAATATATTTCTTTTACGTGATATGAGGCGCACCCTAATGTGATAAAATTGTTGATTCGAATGAGTCAGTTTGAAGTCATTTTATTGCACTGTTGCATCTTTTCATGCAATTTCAAGATTCATTTTATTCTCAATGGAATAAGCTGAAATTTTTGTGAACTGATTTCTTTTTAAAGAGAGATGCCGCAAAAGCAATCAAGCTTCATTCTTATTTACGATAACCCATTATGTGGAGATATCATATTCCCAAAAATTTGTTAGGGTTTTTATACTTGTATTTGATAAATCCCTCTACAATAAAGATTAGAATCATCCCTGATAAGGTGTCAAGGATTAAAAAAAATTGAAATATTCAGTTTATACTTATCACACGAATGTAGATAAATTTTTCGAGGTACGGAATTAGTCAGTTCACTGGTGTACTTATGAACATAAAACTTTAGAGTTTTTCTGGAAGTACGCATTTGTATCAACTGGTTGCTTAAGCAAAATTTCATAAATTATGTTCCCATGGATCATGAGAGATCTTAAAAAATTTGAAATCTTCAAAAACTCTGTCTGGTAACCTAATGTAGGAAAGCAAAAGTTAAAATTTGATAACTCTTCACGTCAGCATTTAAAACCCAAACAATTTAAAAATACAATTTGTTACAACAATATCACAAATAACACTCAAAAATTCTGTGTGATATTGTGTCACGATTCGCATGTAATATTAATTATTCAAGATAAATAGGAAATTAAGAAGTAAAAAATTTATATATGTTTTGCTACTCATTGTCAGCACCAAGCAGGCAAATTCAAACTGATGAAAAATGGTACAGCTAAAAATTCATTCAAGAATGTTTTGCTTTTACTGCTATTAGCAGTGCTGTAACAGATATTTTTCAAATTCTCCTGCAAGAATGTATTGCTGTAAGCAGCCTTTAAGATGAATATAAGGCTGATTTTGCTCTCCATAGCGCGCAAATTCATCAATGAAGTCAAGATCCAGAATGATTTTCTTATAGCCGCTTTTGATCAGCGAATACGCATAAATTGCAAATTTTTGATCCGCTTCTAAGATGAGAGAAACATTTTTGTTATTCTCTTTTTGATTATAAGCATGAATTGTGTTTTTAATGCGCTCCTCTATTGTTGTCAAAATGTCTCGTTTCAGATATGGACTCCCAAGCAAGCCCTGCAATTTAATTGCATCAATCACAGATTGATAAGGATTTTTCCAGTCCGAAAGCAAGTATTTCTCAGGAACATGCTTATCAATTTCTTTTAGCGACATCTCCTTGTATTTTTGAATAATAGTCTCGAAGTATAAAATCTCCTCTTTTCTTCTAATCTCTAAGGCCCGATAGACAAAGCGACAAATTGTTGATGAAGGCTCCCTGAAAATAATATCACAAATAATTTGATCAATCAATTGATCATAATAGTTCTCATCATCCTCTTCCTCCTCATCTTCTGAGCTTCGAGTTGAGATCTCTTCTTGATAGATCAACTTGACAAATTGTCGTACAACGTCAATGAAGTTTTTGGTAGGGAGGACGATTTGCTGGTAGAGGTCTTGAGATTCTGCTTGATCATCATCAAACTGAGTAGTCCCAAAGAATGATTTGAATGTCGCCAGGAAGACGCTGATGAGTTGTCTTGCGGGATGTAGGGGGCCACTCAGTTCCTTTTTCAAGAAAGCTTCAAAATCTTTCTTAGAGCTGCCGACTCCTATGCTTATTCGCTCTGAGTTGGCTTTAGCTATGTCCAAGAGTATGCTCTCACGGTCGGCTGTTGACTCACTCCCCATTGTGGAGCAAGCTGATCTGCTCCTTTTTAGTGGAGTTTTTTGTGTTCCAAACTTTCTTAGCCTTGAATTGCGAATGATCTTCGCTTGCTTCGGATTTTTTACTTCAAGTTGAAATTTCGATTCATCAATCCATCTGTTCATGATCTTGCTGTAGACACTCCAATAGGGAGTGTTCTGGAAAGATCCAACCATTATTTTCAGCACTATTTTCCATCCAATCTAAAATAATAACTTAGCTACCAATAATTAGATTGAGATCATACTTCTTGCTGCTCATACGACACAGGGTGTGGCAACTGCTTCTGAATAGATTTGCCATCGCGGCTGTCTCTTAGTAATGTTTTGGTTGAGCATTTGGCGGGGGAGACTTGACCCATTCAGAATTTATATCCTGGAAATTATAAGCTGTAGCTTTGTATTTTTGGAAAATAAATCGCTCGGGAGTTTTAATAACGCAACCGTAAATAGGATCTAATTAAATAAATCGAGGAAAGAAGATTTGTTATGCTTTTTTTTTGTTGTTATTGCAAAGATTGCATATAATATGTCATTTTATAGAGGAGTTAGCGTTAGTTTGAGTTAGGTTTTGTGTCCTCAAATTCTACATACCCATTTGAGATACGTGATATTAAGTACAACCCCAAGAAATCTGAGCATTATCTCCCAAGGTTTTTTGTTGGGAAATAAAATGAATTAAGTCGGACTTGCGTGATACACAAAAAACAGCGTGAATTAATCAGAGCATTTTGTCTAAAATTAAGTGAATCTTAATATTAAGTAGCGAGTTAAAATTGCTGTTTTTTTATTTTGTGTAGATAAAATCCAGCACGTCTTGTATCCGAATTATAAATCCCTCGAATGAAACTAATTTGCAAAACTCTAAAATTATGTGCAGGGTTAGAACTTTATATAGTGCTGATTCTGAGAGAGAAAGAGAGAGAAAAAAAAAGACGGTGCTCTCCTTATTTAGTGAGGTTTTTGAATTACTTTTAATGATGAACCATTCGACTTTAGTTTTGAAAAATCAGATGACTTCAAGTTTAATTGGTAATTTCTACACAGCAACATCGAATATGATGTTTTTCTTCTGTCTTCCAGTGAAATAAGAGGTTGCTCTTCTTCAAAAATTCCTAATTGATTTTTGGTCAAATTAATCAAATTTAGTGTGCTGACTAATTAATCAATTAAGAACAAAATATCTATGTTGGACCAAGCGCAAGTCTCCAAATCTCTTATTAAATTATCAAAAGATTTGATCAAACTGATAGAGTAATATGTCAAAACACACATGATAGGTAACTCATGAATCGAATCTGCTTAATGCTTATTCGCGATTAATTTCATATGGTGAATTGGCTTCTCCGAAGAAAAAGGTCATGAGAATATCATAACGCCTGCATAAAAGATGTTTAATCAAACGGAGTACGCAGTTTCACAGCGATTATATATCTATTCCATTTCGGAATCAATCAAATAAATGAGAACATAATTTATCTTTCTATCCTAATAATTAAATCTTCAGGTTAAAATTTTCCGTCTGATGTTGAAGAGAAAGTGGACTACGAAAGTGAAATACCTTACTCCTTTCGAAACCCCTATTGTTAAATACTTCTCTGACCAGAGCAAACCTTTAAAGGGCATTAGGGTTCTTGACATGTCCAGAATTTTAGTTGGTCCTTACTGCACAATGTATCTTGCAGATTTCGGAGCTGATGTAATCAAAGTTGAATCTCTAGAAGGTGACGAAACTCGTAAATGGGGTCCACCATTCAAAGGTCCAGATAGCACATACTACCTCAGTATCAACAGAAACAAGAAGTCGATTGCTGTTGATGTTAAAAAGCCTGAAGGCAGAGATATCATCTACAAATTGGCTGGAATCTCTGACATCTTTATTGAAAATTTTGCTCATGGTGTTACTGACAGACTCAAAGTAGATTATGAAAGTCTAAAGAAAATAAATCCAAAGCTTGTTTACGCTTCGATCACTGGTTATGGACCAACAGGCCCTTACTCCGAGAAGCCTGGATTTGATAATATTATTCAGTCCACATCAGGTCTGGTTCACATCACTGGAAGTGAAGAGCAACCTTACAAGGTCGGTGTAGCGATATGTGATGTTCTTACTGGCTTGAACATCACTACCGGAATCCTAGCAGCTCTGTATTCCAGAAATCTCACAGGAGTAGGACAAAAAATTGAAACAAATCTGCTACATAGTACCGCTGAAGCTTTGGTGAATGTCGCCTCGACATATTTAAATGGTGGCAAGGAAGCAAAACGGTGGGGAAATCATCATCCAAATATTGTGCCATATGGCATATATCCTGTTGGTCAGAAAAAATTCATTACCATTGCTTGCGGAACAGACAAACAGTACTACGAGCTTTGTAAAGCTATTGGAAGACCAGACCTAGCCACTGACTCGCGATATTTATTGAATAAAGACAGAGTTGGACACCGTGAGGAACTCAATGCCATATTAGAAAGTGAGTTTCAAAAATATACGCTTGAAGATCTTGTCAAGTTGCTCGAAGAACGGCGAATCCCTTGCGGTCCAATTAACAGCCTAGAGACACTCTTCAGTGACAAACATGTTGTTGAAACACAAATGGTTGAAAAAGTCAAATCGCAGTATCACGGTGATCTGCAGTTTGTCAGGAATCCACTTAAGTTTGGAACATCAGAATCAGAAACCAACCCGTCTCAGCCACCTCCAACACTCGGAGAGCATACTAGAGAAATTTTAGTAGATCTTTTGAAAAAAACACCTGAAGAGGTCCAGGAGCTCTATGATAAAAAAGTAGTTAAATAGTAAAATGGAAATTATGTTAGGTTTCTTAAAAGTCATCTCCAAGTTTCTAATTCTACTCGCTTTTCTTTCGACATCGATTAATGTTGCTCTTATAGGGCATGTATTCTTGAACAACTCACTACTGACCTCAATAACAAAAGCCTCGCTCCAAACCTGTACATAAAAGGAGCACCTGCTACAAGTTAAATTAAAAAAAAAAAGAGAGAAAAAAAACTTGTTGTTGAATGATAATTTCTAACAATGTCACAAAGAGATAAATAGAAAAATTGTTAGAGTTGATTGATATAGCAGAAAAACGGATGTGGAATTTTTACATAATTCTGTTCATCTGCGATTTATTTAAATTCGAATCAATTTTTGAAAAATCTAAAAGCTTCGATCAATTCGATGATGCAAGAGCAGAACTCTGCAGACTTCAAGAAAAAGGATCCAGATTCATTTTCGCTGGATCCAGACAACTCTGATTCTCCAAAGAAGCACCTGAAAATCACCGTCGGGGACAAATACGATGAAGGTCCCTCGCCTCAATTGCGAAAATTAGGATCTTTTTCTTTAGAAGATCCAAAGCCTCATAAACTCCCTCCTCTTGATGGAATAACCTTGCCTTCAAGTTTCCAAGTCGCTCACAACTTGTGCAAGTCATTCTCAAAGGAGATGAAGGTAGTTAACAAGATTACTCACATGATTACCAAATTGGATGAAGATTTGCGTATTCAGGAACAATTAAGCAAAAAAAATCAAGCGAGAGTTGATGAGTTCTTCGATGAGGTTTACGACCTGTTCACGAAAAATTTTGCGAAGATTACTGAAACACATAAGCAAAATTTGAAAGCCAAGATACAACAAGATTTTGTTGAATACAGATCGGTCCACGACCAGACAAAAAGCTATCTTGAAAATATTCTAAACACTGATATCTTTTCCAAAATCCTGGAGAACGATATGTACAAGGTCCTCAACAACAATTTGTTGGAAGAAACTAATGAAGGTCTTCAAGGCCAGTTCTCTAAATTCTTACAAGAGTCTGTTGATTTCAAATTCGGTCTCACGCCACTTGTGAAAAAATTCAAACTCATTGAATATCTCACGAAGCACAAAACTGAGAAGCCATCTCTAAGTAGAAGCCAAAGTCATCCAATCTCACCAAGACTCTCTGAAATGAAGAAAGATCCGTTCAAGCCGATCGTGAATATCCAGCAGGAGTTGGAGGCATTCATCTCACGATTAACAACAGCTTTCTCTCATGAAATTCCTACCAGGGTTCACAAGAATGCAAACCACATTCAATTTGTTGAAAGGATCGCGAAAACTCCTGCTCGCATCTACATGCAAGACAGTCAGGAGCAAGACAGGAGTCCCGCTTCAGAACCAATGGAATCTGAAATCGTCAAGAAAAGGCTCTCAGGCAATGACATTGGAACACTGAGCGGCAATAACACGAGCTTTGAAGATAAGAATGAGACTGATGGTGATGGAGAGAGTGGCAAAGAAAAGGAGCCGGTCTCGCCAACATTGGCACGATCACGCTCCAATTCAAGCACTCCAAATCCAAGCACGACCATCTCAATAACTCCGATAAAAACTATGACTTATCAGGTTCCAAAGCAGAAGCTTGAGGACGCAAACTACTTGGGCAAGAAACCTGCGACTCTACCAGATGAAGTTAATTTTAAAACCCATCTTGTCTCGGTCCACTATAATCTAAGCGTCGGAGACTTGATTGTACATGAAGGCGCCCCTTATAGAATTCTGAGCAAGGAGTGGAATTTCCCTGAGGACGACATCAAAATGGTCAATATTTTCACTGACGAGCGAATTGAGAAAACGTATCATTCTAGACATAACAAGGATGTCGAGCAGATCTTGACGAAGAAATATCAGATGATTAAAATTTCGGAGAAATATGGATATTATCTCCTCATGGATCTTAATTGGGAAAAGAGTGAGTCTCTTCCCCGATTGCCTAAAGTAATAGATTTCAATCAAGTAATGGAGAATATTCAGGATGAACTAAAAGAAGCGTTTTCGACTGAAAAGAGAGTCATCGTACACATGCTCTCGGTTGGTAATCAAGACACCGTTGTCTCCTACAAAAAAGAATGGTTCTAGTAGAGTGACTATATATTTATCTTCCTCCCATTGAAATTTGAACTTAAGAATTGAGTGGAATAATTATATACCTCACCAAAAAAAGGGAAAAAACGATAGTTAGCATCATTACGATCATATTTTATTAGTTCATGTCGTAAACGAAACACAAGCTAAGTAGTTTTTTGCAAATTGAGGATATCTAATAATATTAGCAATAGCTATAGGGTAATAAGAACTTCCAAAGAATTTGTCTGTCAAGTGACACGATTTCGGAGTATTTTAGAGAAAGAAACCTTCGTTATGTGAGCATGAGCAGTTAAAGCCAAACTTTATAGAGGTTTCTTTGCCTTGGGAATGTTTTTAGGATCAAGAGTTTCTACCAGCGGCAGCTAAACTCTTATTATTTCTATCGAAGTGATGAATTGGACGCTTGAGCTCTCACAAGACGCACGTGTATGCACGCTTTTTTGAGTCCTTCTTGAAACTGTGGGGGAAATTATGTAGTCATGATGGATGAGAGAGACATTAACTATTGCTTTGAAATCAGCTACAAGAATACTTAGGTTTTACTTGTCTCTAATGATGAGTACACTCAGGTTTACGAAAGCTCGCACTATACCCGGCACATTCTTCCCTTGAATACTAATCACACACAGCACCATTGCAATTTGTTGTTGTGACACATTAACTGTTTCTCTCTCTCCAGAGCTTTTATCTATGTTTGAAGGAAGTTATATTGTCATTTTCATTGATTCAAACGTGGTTCAAATCTAGCTCTACTTGCTAAAGAAGTTGATTCTTGTGGGGTACATTGACATTGAAATTAGTTCCTACGAAGAAAATTCATATTTTTCTGTACGTTTTCATGTTTATCAAAAGCTTCTCTCATGTTTATAGGGTGATATTTTGTTCTTAAAATACGCATTTTATGGATTCATAACAAAGTTAAATTATGGAAAGCGTCCTTGTTCCGTTCCAGAGTTCTGAAAAATTCAAGGATATTTGAACGTTCAATTCACTCTATCAAAGCAATCACCATCAAACGATGGACATTCTAAAAATATGATCAATCAAGTGGATCTCCTTTTGAAAACTTTTGAAAGAGCTACCAGGAAATGCCAAAATGAGAGCTGGTATTAGCAATTAATGATGCTGATCTTTTGAAGAATAGGTTTCAGAGTACAAGATAAAAGGTTGAATGGCCAATATCAAGTTTTGTTAAAAACAAACGCTGTTCGTGAGAAAAAAAGGTGTTATGTTGTATTTTGCTACCTGATATCCGAAGTTGCAGCAGAAAAGAAAGAGCAAGCTAAAAAAGAAGGCGCCTCAGTATCAAATTTTATTCCATACAATGAATAACGACGACAGGAAGCTAGGCAGAAAGTTCTACATTACTTTCTCTTTCTAGAGATGAGAGAATTCAAAAGTGAAAGAAAATGGAATCGCAGTTGCTACAAACACACAGGAATGTATTCTCTAGCTTCCATTTAACGCTTGCTATTAAGTTATTTATAGGAAGATTTCAATATTGGCAAATTTTAATTTCTTAGAGCTCCAATTTAATTTTAGTTGCCAAGAACCTGAATTATATCAAAAATACTAAAACCTTGCAGGATCGTTAACCATGAAGCCAAAGTTAACCACTGGAGACTCCAATGAGCAAGAGAATGCTGAAAAACTAGAGGTGGATCTCCATCCTAAACTACCAAGAAACAACACCCCGAAAAATCAAGCAGAATCAATTGATTTCTCTAATAATGTAGAGTTTTCAGCGTCTAATGGAATTATAATCAGAGGAAGCTCTCTGGATAAAGGCGCCTCATTAAATATTACCTCCCAGAAGGTTCCTCTTGAATTGGTCTCTCAAAAAGTATCAATTAAGCACAACGAGAATCAACTTTCTCATAAATCTAGTTCATTGAACCAAATGAAGATTGTTTATGATCCGACTGTGCTCCTCAACATGATCAAATCATCAGGCCCAATAACTCGCCTTTTTAGAATATGGCCGGGTAATAATCGATTTTATTTCTCGGGAAGTTTGATGACTGGCCCCCCGACTGACAAGGTCTCAAACTACTTCGCATGGACTGGAATAATCGTTATAAACGTTCTTTTTTATTCGGTGGCTGCTCCGTTCCTTTGGAATTATGTGAACCCATTTTTTCCCATTCTAAGCAGTTATTTGTTCTGCATGACAGTCGGATTTTTACTCGTCACAAGCTATTCTGACCCAGGAATTATTCCAAGAAGAAGTATCTTATTAGCAGCAAGAGGCAAAGTGCCCGATAGATATTCCGAAAAAGCTATCAGAATGGCAGAAACACTTCAAACAGGCGCTGCTTTTAATCGAGGGTCAAGCAAAAATGCATCCAGATATTGTAAAATTTGTCAAATATATCGGCCTCGAAGAACAGAACATTGCAAGTAAACGATTCTTTTATTTCATTATCTTATCATTTGGTAATCGGAACAGAGACTGTAATAATTGCGTTGAATTGAGAGATTCGCATAACTCATTCGTTAACAATTGCGTCGGAAAACGAAACTACAAGTATAAATCATATAGCTCTTCATGAGATTTGAAAACTTTATCCAGGTTTTACATATTGTTTTTAATATCGCTGCTATCAATGGGACTATGCGAGTTAGCAGGGTTCATTCTCGCAGGCGTCTTATATTTCACGTCATACGAAGGTCTAAATCAGAGAGGTAATACTGCTGTTACAAAATTTAAGTGATAATTTGTTTAAAAAAAAAAATAGAGGTTAACAAGTCCACTGTTGTTGTGGTGCTTTTGTCTATACTCAGCATTCCAACTTTACTTCTGACTCTTATTGCAGGAATTTTTGCATTATATCATCTCCAGCAATTCTTTCGGAGAAGAGACGGAATACACTCACCTGTTGAAAGGTCTTCGTTACTCTCCACGTGGTGTAGATTTGATAGACCACTATTTAACCCCAAGCAAGAATTAACACTTGAACAGCTCACGATTTTTCGAGATCATAGACTTCCCGGAGAGGATTCGGAATCACCTCATAACGAGAAAGCAGTAATCAATAATAAAGAGAAAAGTCCATTGAAGACTAAGTCTCCACAATTCAAGACTTTTAAGAGAAACAATATAGATGTTAAGTAAACTCGTTTGGGCTTGGGAGGTGAATGAATGTGATAAATATGTATATTCCTTTTTGTTGAATTTTTACTTTATTCTTTTAAATTTGTCTCTTTATATGAGCTTTGAATAATTATAATTGTGCACATCAATTCGTGAGTTGGATGCAATTTTCTTTTTTACACCGATATTGGATTTATGATAATGGAAAACCCTCAACTTTTTTGGGCGTCTTTTTTGAGTAAAAGATTTTAGCTTTTGTTCCAATCGAACAGGGCTTGATTAGTACTTGATATGGATTAGCTACAGTTTGGCTACATTCAAAAATTATTAATTACTAGAAAGTAGGACATCTTTCTCGAGGAAGGTAACGCATATTAATTTGAGAAACTAATTCAATAAAACATTTAGACAAGTACTCCTTCAGAACATAGCAAAAGTTTTGAATCGTATTTTTATTTATTTATTTTAGCTCCAATTCCTTTTTTTTGCTTGAACTCAAAGGTTGTAACTTGCATAGATGTGATATCTAAGTGTTACATTGCTGGCAATACAACCGAAGAAATACAAGGCAATAATAATTTGTCTCATCTCTTGTCTTTAGCTACGACACGATTTTCGAAGCTGTTTTGATATCGTCAAAAATTTATAAATTTAAAGGCAGTGACTAATTAATTACAGTGATTCTTAACAATCAGAAGTCCGAAAAATTTAAGACAGTTCCACTAATCAAAAGTAATTTTCGGCAAGTGCAACGAAAAAAGTTGCACTCAAGATGGAAATGATATAGCTCGGTTCTCAGAATTGAGTGGATGAATGGGCATGATTTAGCTTTCTTTGTTGGGAATTTTTGTTGTACGCCCTTGATTCAAGGAGAATCTTACTAAAAGTTGAGTTGAACTAAACTTACAGCTCAGTTTTGAATCTAAATGTTAAACATTTTACGATGATTTTCTTTGTCAAACCTCTAAACAAACTCGCAACGTTTTCAAGTTGAACCTTAAAATTTTTGCACTGTAGCTTTTTTTTATTTTAATGTAATTTAAGTCATTCCTAAGCCAAAGACACCGGCAATAAATACCAAATCTGCGATTCAAAGGGCAAGAAGAACACATAATAGCCTAAGCGCATAGTTATTATTGAATATTGTTTTCAAGAATGATCTAGAAAAGTGTGATTCTTGACGATATCGTCAATTTACGGTCCATATTTTACGTTTTTTATGAAGAACCCCTGATTAAAATTCACCGTATGAGATTCAATTAATTTCTGATCGTAATCAGAACCAGTTAAACAATTACGTTTAAATACTGGAAGAATCGACAAGTCGCTAATTATAATTCCTTAAATCTAACAAACCGACCTACCTATTGTTCACTCATGACAGCTATCAGTATCACTAACGAAGCCTGGCGAAATATCATGTCGTTTCTTAAGCCTAAAGATTACTATAATCTGAGTCTTGTGAGTAAGAGACTAAACGCCAAAGCTCGAGAAAGCCAAGATGCTTTCGTCAAACAGTTTCATTACGTAATCTTCGAGAATCAAGACATCTTCCTTGGAAACATGTATCAAAGCTCTGCCTATCTCTCGCTTCTTCGTGTTCAACTCAACAAAAACGTCCAAAGTTTTAGTCTCTATAAAACTTACGAGCTTTCAAAACGCCAATTAAAAGAAGTCTTGATGAGTTTTATGAGACTGGAAATGAGCGCCGAGCTCATGGAAAATATAACTGACGCTCTCCAAAAACCTTACCTTAGAGCACTATCTTTGAGAAGGGAGTCCGAGATTTTAGAAACTTTCTCATTATTTCAATACCATCTAAATGACGTCATGATGAAGTCAGATCCAGAATCACAAAACTCGAACCTATTTGAAGATGATGAGACTTCCGAATTTACGCTTTCAGAAAGAAAGAGCCTCAGAGCGGTTCCAGAAGAGGATAAAGAGATAGTAAAAGCAGCTAGATGGTACATCAAAACAGACAAATATTCTATTCTAGATCAGAATGAGAAGAATTCCGATTTTATTGGGAACACTTCTTCAAAAATAAACGATTTAAACGGCGAATTCACTAATCTTGATTCCGAAAACGGTAGACTCAGAACCTCTCCGATCCGTCGTCTTCCTCTTCTCATGAGACTCTATTTTGGACTTGATGAAATGGTCACGGCATATTGCAGAGTTATGTCCGATTACTTAGCTGCAATAGATGATCCATTCCTTTTTGTAACCGAATACACTACCAAATGGAAGAACTTTACAATGTCCATGCAAACTATTGGCACCATTCTTCGAGAGTTCAGCGTCGCTATGAATGAAGTCTACAACCAAGAATTCAAAGAGCTGCCAAGGTTTCCAGAATTCTCTATCTGGAGAATGATGACAAAAATCTGGTATGCAGAAGTCTTTTCCGCTCTACAGAAGAAAATGATTCCTAATTTTGAAATAATCTTTGAGTCATATCTTGAGAACTTTGCAACTGTGCTCCAGAAAACCAATTCTTCTGACTTATACTGCTACATCGAAGGGATACCTAAGGAGTTGCTGGGAGCTCCAGAGTTCGAGATTTGCACCATTATCAGCGAATTCTGGCAATCGGTTGTTGACATGAGCTTCAACGAAAGCACGATTCACACCTTGACTTTTGCCGATATGAGCAAGATTAATCCAATATCTAGCTTCATGAGCTCAATTAATAAACTCGTTTTACGAAGATGTAACGCAGTAGTGGAAGTAGCTCAACTCAAATCAAGTCTTAAATTCGAACTCATTGCTGAATATATGGAGCTAATTGAATCGGCCATCCCTCATAAATTATTTCCAGAAATTCGTCAAATTCTTCTAAACTCCCAGAAAGACGTCATGATCGATTTTATCTCGAACTTGAAAGAAGAAGCAACTGAGAACATCTCGCGGTTCTTAACAGAAGACAATAATAAATCTTTGAGGGATTTGATTTATTCAGAAGTAGTCGATTGTAGATATCCTTCACTCATCAAGCACATTGGATCTTTCAGATCAAAGCTTCAGGAATTAGAAGAAGTCAAACGCCGCCGTGAGGCACAGCGCTTGAAGCTCCAAGATCATACCTTCGAATGTGCGCCTCAACAGTTGCTAATGGAATTTGGCAATGAAATCGATTTGAAAGCTCTGGAAAACTTGAGTAATAATGTAAATCTTCAGTAATAAAAATTTGCAGAAGGTAACTTATTGATAAACTTTTTTCAATCAATAAATGTAAATAGTTGTACATATTGCATACTTTTAGATGAATTAGCATGAGTCTTCTCAATTTTACCTATATAGGATTTGATAAATAGACACTGTCAAGATCCATTAAAACTAAAAATCTTACAACAAACAATAGCTCTGAAGAAGAGTAATACCATTTCAATTAGAAGCAATTTCAAGTGAATTTGCGTCCTTATATGTAAACAATCAAAACAAAACCACTAATATCAGTTTTATTTAGCCATATATTAAATTCAAAATGTATAGAATTTCAATAATACTTTAAGCATTCCTGGAAGTCAGAGAACCTCGCTTACCGATGTTTTTTGACGGAGTTTTAAGCATAGGAAATTGTGTAGACATGCTAGTTGCAAATGGCGAATTATTTAGCTGATTCCTCAAATTTTTTGAGCTTGTTGAATGCTGACGGATGTGAGATGGCGAATCGATTTGTGTAAGCACTCTTGTTCGAAAAGGTTCCATTATTATTTTCGAGTCATTTTTCGAGTGCATAGTCGCTAATGGTGCATTACTTCGTTCTCTACCTTTCGTAGGTGTCGAATTTACATCAAGTTTCAATTCTTTGAGTAAATTTGGTTGGCTTGTCCCACGGTAGACTCTTAAAATTCTTTGATTAGTGCCATAAGAATATTTTCTCGGAGTTGCCGTCGTATTTTTTGGTCGAGGAGAATCGGGATCCAGTTGATGTTGAATCTTGCTAGAGAAATCTAATTTATGAGTACTGGGAAGCGTTGTTCTCGCCTCTATCGTATTGAATCTTGAAGGGCTTGGATCTTTAGATGTTTTCTTCTTCGGACTTTTATTTCTCTTCATGCCGAGTGCAGAATTTCGCGCTGTTTTGGATCCTGAAAGCGGACTTGTCTGGTCCTCATTTATACTTTCTAATGGTACCGGGAGCAGTTTGTTCTTCTAACGAGAAATAAATAGATTAGAAATACAGTATATCCCATATTCATACATTATCCTGAGAATTGGAAGGGAAATTTGATGTGGTTATCAATCCTTCGCTGATAGTGAAGCGTGGTCTGCCCCGAGGCAAGTTATTATTATTCCTGGAAGAATAATCAGTGATTTCTGAGTGTTGCTTGCGAATCCTTATTGGACCATTTTTTGGTCCTGCATCTTGAAAAAATCTCGTTGGAGGTTGATTTAGATTTGTCCTTGAATCCTTAGTCCCCATAATTTTGAGCTGGCCTACGATTTCATTGGAACCTTGTTGATGGTCAATATTTTGGTAGTAAATGTATTTTTTGCTCTGTGCGTCATTCACTATGATTGTCGCTGGTTCTATTCATATTTAATTACAATCGCGAAGTTAGTGGAAGTCATTTACTCTTTTTAGAGGCACTGCGTTTAAATTTTAGGAGGAATTGATTTTCCGCCTGTGGGGCTGCTTTCTCTTCGGTCTCAGTAACAATGGGTTTGGATGGGTTGATTCGAATGGGTGGAACAAATATTAAATCAGCAGTCTTTTGTTCTAGTGCTGATTGAGCTCCAAAAAGACTGGAGCAATCGGATTTTCTTCGATAGAATTGTTTTTGAGTAGTTTTCGGGCTTTTCTGAGCCAAAACTCTTTCCTTAGTCGAGTTTGGCTTTTCTTTTTTCACCAACAACCCTGAGTCCATTCGTTTGAGAACATCAATCTCTATAAAAGAAGAATTCCTTCGAGAGCGATGTCCATCCGTTCCATGTTCAATGACTAAAGGTTCAGCAGGAAAATACGAAAATGAATCCCTTTTCCTCGGAATGTTAGCATTATCTACCGAATTTTTCGAATGATTCAAAAAGTCTAGTAATTTCAGATTAGAGGTTTGACCAATGTCATTCAAAGTTTGATACCATGAATTCGCATTAATTTAATCTGCTTTGAGCAGAGTATCTTGATGACTTTTTGAATGTGCTTGCTCTTATAGAGATTTTTTTTCTGCATCGAAGGCGTAAAGGGACTCATATCCTCCTCCTCAATACTCATTTCTAATTAATAGATGTCAATTGTTCATACTGTTCATTTCTATACTGCGAAGTAAATGGTTTTCATCCAGTGCCTTGGAGACTGACAGTTCGATACTTGGGAGTGGTATTCGTTCCGTTAGTAGTTCAGTTTGTTCTGAGCTATACATTTGAGTGGGCCTTTGTTTTCTTTAAGTTTTAAAAACTGTTTATGTTGATTTCGGAAAGCGATTGCAATGCAGATAAATATCATCTGGATTTTATTCTCCAATAATCATGCAGAAAAATGAGCTAGTTAAATTATTATACATGGAGTTATAATTTTTGGTAGAGTGAATGATTTCGTCAA
>ENA-UOTZ01000472-UOTZ01000472.1-compost-metagenome-genome-assembly--contig:-NODE-472-length-33810-cov-9.268787_pt1 | contig 33810 bp, 22 predicted proteins | sample MGYA00238144_ERZ746983 | MGnify/ENA primary metagenome ERZ746983 (study PRJEB28759, sample SAMN06268863) | compost metagenome | isolation source: single cell | place: USA: California, Emeryville, Joint...
AGAAATTGAGCTATAGTTTTACTTATAAGTACCCGAAATATCGTAAATATGCCTAAATAATTTTTATCTAGCAGCGCTCGAAATGTCGTAAAGGTCAGCATCTTCCTATTGACTTCTTAGAAAACGGGGCTATCTTTCGTTTTGATTCGATCTCATTTAGGTTAAGTTTTTCCAGGATGGCTTAGTTTTAACTAAGTTTACTAATATGTTATAAGAGTTCCTGACAAAAAAATCAATTTAATATACTATTGACCTCCTTTAAATTCGGTACAGGAAGGTTCAGTACTGAAATTCAGAATTAAATTAGGTTTGATTTTTATTGCTCTTTGCAGAAAATTTTTTCGTACCTGCTATCTTCATTTTCATCTTGATATTTCATTAAAAAAGAGATAGTTATCGGATTTTAGATATTCGAAATTACTAGTGCACAAGTTCGGTCATGGTTTTTTACCCCATCTCGCCTAATCATTCTAATACAATCAATCTATTTCATTAAAAATGAGTTTAGGTACATTTCTGAAAAGAAAAGAAATGCAATTTGCTTTGTAAGTTGAATAAAAAAAGAAAATGGAAACGGATAGGAACAAATGCATCATAACCAGATGAGCAATTAACTTTTTTGAAAAAAAGTATTGGGAACTACAATAATTTTTGGCCTGTAGATGCTGCTCTGAAAACTCTCTCAGTGGCAAAATCCTATCTTCAGTTTTTCCTCTCTCACCATTCATACTCTTAAAAATTATAATGGAACCAAGTTTGCTGGCCTTTCTGATGAAAAAATCTGGGATTCAATCTGATCAAATTTTTTCAACAAATCTGTATATATGTAAAACTTATAATGGAAAGCATATTATAACGTAATCTTGAGTTTTAAATATAGCTGGGATTTGGTAACTAAAAATTTATTTCAGCATTTAAAGCAAAATTTAACAAAACTCAATCAAATGAACGAACAGAATCTTGACGACAGTCAGTCATCTCAAGGAGGAAGAAGATACCCCAAAGATAAGAAACAGTACGACAATGAAGATCAAGGGGAGAAATTTCACAGAAGAAAGCATTCTGGAAACAAATACAAAGAATTTCAAGAAGGACAAGCTGGCCTTGAAGTCCAGGGTGAAAAGTTTCATCGAAGAAAACACTCTGGTGAAAAATTCAAAAAATTCAAAGATGGACAAGGCGAGGGAGACCAAGGAGAGAAATTTCACAGAAGAAAGCACTCCGGTGAAAAATACAAAAAATTTAAAGATGGAGGAGGTGATCGAGACGCCAAAGAGCAGAGTGAAAAGAGTGAAAAGGGTGAAAAGAGTGAAAAGTTCCATCGCAGAAAACATTCTGGAGAAAAATACAAAAAATTCCAAGACGGGCAAGGCGAGAGAGAACATGGTGAAAAGTTTCACAGAAGAAAATACTCTGGAGAAAAACACAAGAAATTTAATGCTGGAGAAGGCGAACAGCTTGGAGAAGGTGGAGAGAAGCCAAAATATCGTGAAAGACATTACAAAGATAAAGATGGTTTCAAAGAAGGTGATGACGGGTCGGAAAAGAGACCTAAAGGTGAAAAAACATACGGAAAGAGGAATCAGGGAGACCAAGATCTTCAAGGAGCTCAAAATATTTCGGATCAGGTTTCGGAAAGCTCAGAGAAGAGACTCACTAACTATGAAAGAGCACAACTGAGGAGAGAGCAAGAAAGGCTAGAAGGAAAAGGTCCTAAGGAAAAGCGCGAAAGAAAATTTAAAAATGATGACAAGGAAAAAGTTAACTCAGATGCGAAAAAAGGAGATGATGGATCAAGCGCGAGTGGAGACGAAGAAGAGAGCAAATTGAACGCCGCAGATCAGATTTCGGAGAAGAGGCTAACTAACTATGAAAGAGCACAACTGAAGAAAGAACAAAAAAAACAAGAAGGATTCGAACGTCCTGAAAAATATGAGAAAGGAGGGAAATATCGCGATAGACCAATGCGAGAGTCGAAAGTCATGAAAGATGATGCTAGCATGGCTGAAAATAAGGGAGAGGGAGAAGGACCCGGCCTTGAGAGGGAATTGACAAATCAAGAAAAGGCAAGAATTAAAAAAGAATTGCGAGAAAAAGAAAGACTCAATGAATCAAGAGGAAGCAAAGGGAGTTACAAACATGAACATAAAGGCGAAGGAAAGAAGGAAAGAATTAATCAAAAGCTCCGGGATTTCGACCTCAATTTATGGGCAAGATTCTCTCTTCCTATACAGTTGACCAACCGGGTCCCAAAAAGCTCATTTAGTGACGTGCTTGATGATAAAGCGCTCTTCGGAGTTTTCGATACCTATAGAAAAGCTCTCATACAAATGCAGATCGCTGTAGAAGAAAGAAAACAGCTCGAAAGAGAAGACATGGGCGAGTCTAGCGATGATGAAGAGAAGAAAGAGGAAGATATAATGATCTCCACAAAACCCACAAAAATCAAAGTTTCTCAAAGCCTCATCGATGGATTCGATCAAATGCTCACTGCCTGGTGGAATGAACAAATTAAAACCGGACTCATCGCTCAACTTCAAAAAGTCGAAGATCCCAGGAAGTACGAAAGATTGCAAGGCCTCATCGTGAGAGTAATGGCCCATTATTTCTTGGACAAAGCTGAAGAAATGAAGGTCGAGCAAATCCTCTCCGCAAGAACTTCGCTTCTAGACGCCTTGAATAAAAATAATATTGTCGTTGTTGAAGACGAAGAGAGATTTGATGATATGCTTTTAGTACTGGATTATGTTCAAGAATTCCTTGCTCTTCAAGGGAAAGATGCCACAACAACCTCAATTAAGGTTGTTAGTAAATCCAAACTTGAAAGTCTTCTGATAGGATCGAGAGTGGTGAGCTCGTATATCACTCGCCCAGAAAGTGTAACTGGCACTCTGATCAGAAGATTCGCTGGAGCATTTAATTTCGAAGGAGAGAATATCGAATTTTTGGATTTTAAAAATACTCTAAAAGGTCTTCTGGCAGAAAATAACGGTTATTTTAGCGAGCAAGAGGGTTCCAGAGGAGCTGATATGGTGTATGTGATCAACGCAAAGTCTTTCGAAAACTATGGACAACTGCTGGATATATTAATCTCTCTAACAACAAAAGTTCTTCCCAAGTGCAAGCTTATTCTTTACGGAGCAACTGAGTTATGTTTGAGCAGCCTTGGTGAAAATGGAATTAAAGAAAAAGAATATGACATGGCAACTTTCGACTCGAATTCTGAGCCCACCCAGCCAACTATTATTAATGCTGGAGATCCAAAAGGAAGAGCTAGCGATTACATCCGAGAGCAGCTCAAGCACGTTAGACTTTCAGCGAACAATGGAGATAATGGACTCATATTGTTCTATACTAAATCTTCGGCTGATCAAGGGTATTTCGCCTCCCAATGGAAGGCTGGTCAGGTAGATAAACAACGAGGAAGAATAATAAGGCTGATTAATCTCGACTACCACTTCCTCAAACCTTTTGACCTTGCTAGATTATATGAAAGCAATCCAAATCAACTAACTATGGTTGTAGCTTCTGGAAAACATTCAATCACTGGTCTTCTCCCTGCAAATATAGTCCGAATAATCGATTCAGGTTACCGAGCAGTAACTGTGAATTCCGAGGGATTAGAGTATAGAAGCTATGTTCCCATCACCTCAATTGAGTCAGAAAAAAGAGCCAGTGCCTTGACAACAACCTTCCGGCTCTACAATGGTGATACTCTCGCTCAAGAGTCAGGAATGAACACTCTGACCGCGACTCAAAAGGAGCTCATCCTGTTGGTTTTTGCGCTATTTAACTTAAGCCCACCTGATCACATCAAAGCTGATAAAGATCTCCTTTTCAAAGTCAATAAGAACTATTTCGAGAAAGGCCAGTTCCAGCGAAATCTCCAATTGCTTGATCTCATGTTCGAATTTGGAATTGTCGCCTTCCCTAATTTAGTTCTAGGCAGCCAAAGAGGAATGGCTCTGGACGTCGTTGCAATGCTCGCACTTTTGAAAACCTCCAAAAAACTCTTGGCTATCAGTCCTGGCGTCACTAGCGATTCGTTGCAAAAGCCTGAGGAAAGCATTCGAATTGATGAAGATGATGACGAAGATGAGAGTGAAGAGCAAGGAAGCATCTATGATGATAGTGAAGAACGAAAATCTGAGACGATGTCCCTTACTTCTACGACTTCCCGTCGCTCAAGGATGGACAGAATATTGGCTACCATTGACATACTCCAAGCCATGGATTATGTTGTAGCTGGCGCAAAACTTGGACTTTTCAATAATAGCTTCATGAGCCAGTTGCAAAAAAGCACGGGATTATCATTTGGTTCAATGATTACTTTACAATATAACACTTTTCTCGTGTTGGACCTTGCGAGAAAAATTGTCAAACTCGACCTTGCAGCCAAATCCGAAGCTACCGATGAATCGAGGAGACTGCTTTCTGCTTTCATGCTCCATCAAAGCGCATGCGTCTACTCCGGGTTCCAAAACTTAGGCTTCCTGCACCTCCAAAGCAAAAAATCGGTCACTGCCAACGACGTTCAGAAAATGAAAGGAGACATTCTCGTCTGTATGGGCTTACATCGTCTATTCAATACCGATACCATTGTTCCTAGCCTTGGATTTAGTCTTCCCATGGATCTCTACAAGCAAGCAGTCCCGCTCGAATTCATAAAAGCCAACGATCCTGCAAAGCTCCTCGAAGACCTCCAATTGGAAGAAGCTATCGTCAAAATTGATGGCTATGCGCTTTTTTACAACATCTTCAACAAGCAAGAGCAGCTAAAGACTCTTGGACTCCCCAGTAACGCTAGAATACGTTTCAATGAAATCGATAGTACGATCTCAGTGTTTGTATCGAAGGCGCAGGTCGCGGAGACTCAAAAGAAGATACAAGAACTTGTGACACAGACAAAGGAGGCCCTTAAGAAAAAAGATGCTGTTTTACCTGCTGGAGGAGACTGCAAGGCCGTTCTAACAAACGGTGGAGTTGTATCAAAACTGCTTCTTTTTGATGCAAAGAGAGAATATATTATCACAAACATCCCACTTTCGGTCTCGAGACTAGATATATTAAAACTACTTGAGAGATACACTAATCTCAAGAATATTGATTTGATCTTGACGAACGAGCAGAAAAGAAAACCGTTTAAACAGTCAAGAGGTCAAGAGGAGGCTAAAAAAGACTTTCCAGGTCCATCAGCATCCAAGCAAATCTCATTCGGAAGGTGTATAATCAAAATCTTCGACTCTCAAGTAGATGAAGATGGGCTTCTCAGTCTGAATCAGGATTTCTTTATGGAATCAAGAGATATGAAGATCAAAAAGAACGAAACCGTTTTTAAATCAAGCAAAACGAAAGGCACTGACGTAATTGATCGACAGACTTTTAAGCTAAAATGGATAGAAAACGTACCACTGCAATCAGAGCACGATCCTAAAATCCAAATGATGCTTGCAGAAGCTCTCGAGACCATAAAAAACAGAAATAAGACCGAATTAGAAGTTTTTGGCATTGAAACCAGAAAGCATGTAGGCAAAAAAACGAATTTCGGAGCAAAACCACCAGACGCAACTGAGATAACAGTGTTTGTACGTACCGAAACCGTGAAGCAAGCAGACACTATACCACGTACAATATCCATACAGGGCAAAACCATGATCTTCTTCCGAACTTTTATATTCTACTATCACATGGATAAGGAAGTCTTCCGTCTGTTGAAAAAAGAATTTGACACGAGATTCGAGGCTCTTAAGAAAAAGTACCAAAAAGCTTTGAAAGTGAACTTTTTCGAGAAAAACTTTGAGGGAGACGGACACGTCAAAGTGAAGGTCGTAGGCGACACAGCATCCAGTGCTGCTGAAGGTGCTGAATTGATATTGAGAGTGTTTGAACCTCAAACTCTCCAGGTTGATCTGAGAACTGTAGCGGATTGCATTTTTGCTCCTCGACAAAATGCGGTACAACAACCTGAGGAGAAAGGGAAGAATCCAAGAGGAGGAAAGGACAGAAACGGTTCCAAATTTGGCAAGAAAGAGGACTTTAAAGGTGGGAAGAGAGAAGAAAAGGACAAACCTCAAAATTTCATGCTCGCTTACTTGAGGAAACTAGAAACCGAGTTTGAATTGTCCATCAGAATAAATTACCGACAGAAAACGCTTTCGATTTATGGCTCAGAGAATAAGATTCCTGATATTGAAAATGCCCTTGAAGCATTCATTGGGAGAATGAAAACCGAAACAATAAACTACGAAGGATTCAGCATCAAAAATCTTATTAAAAATCAATCGGAGTTGCTTGAGAAAATCAAGACGAAGTTTGAATTGACTAAAATAAGAATAAATTTCCTAAAAAAGGCGATTGAGGTGACTGGATTACCAGCAGCTCTTGAAGGCGCGATACCTGAGATTCTCAAGGCATTTAAGAAAATTTCGAAGGACGATAAGTTAGCGCAAAAATCGAAAGAAGATTGCCCCGTTTGCTTCGATGAGATGAATGATCCATACACTCTTCTACATTGCGGACATTCTTTCTGTTCGACCTGCCTGAGCGCCCAACTCGCTGAGAGCATAGTCGATCAGTCATCAATCCCGATCAAATGTGCGGCATGCAGCGAAATCATTCTGCTTGAGGATTTGGTGAATCTGCTTAAAGAAGAAGATATGCAGAGACTCGTGAAGCTCAGTGTAAATAACTTCATGTCCCTCAACCAAAAAGACTACATGAGCTGTCTTACTCCTGATTGCGAGCAAATCTTTAAAAAAGGGTCACCGGCTATAAAGTGTACCTTATGTCAAGGAAGCTTCTGTACAAGTTGCAAAAAATCAAGTCATCCAGGTGTGACCTGCGAGGAATATAAACTACTAATGAACCAAGATATTATGGACACGATGTTCGAGAATTGGAAAAAATCTGTTGGAGTGAGACCATGTCCAAAGTGTAATACTGATATAGAGAAGAACGGAGGATGCCAGCATATGACTTGTCAGAAATGCAGCATACATATATGTTGGACTTGCATGGCTACGTTCCCCACAGGTGCGGCCACTTATGATCATTTAAATAAAGTTCATGGCAAAATCTTTATTTAATTTAGGTGTTATTCTGTGTTTTGGTTGCACACTGATTTCTATCATTTTTAATCCTCTTTCATAGTCAGCTCTGATATCTCATAGAAAATAATATATACCTCGAGAGAATATCACAAATGAAACTATATAATTGATGATATGAATTGATTCATGAAGATCCAAGGATAAATCAAAGGACCATCTCTTTTTTTTGACTTCTGAGAGTGAATTTAGTTCTGAAGCTTGTTTTTGATGGAGATCAAAGCTGTTATTGTGCCGTGAACAGTCTAATGAAAAGATAAGGATAGCTCTTGATAAAGCTGAAAAAGTCGGATATACATTAATCTCATTGAAGTACAGAAGATATGAATTAATAAATGACGATAATAAAAAAAAAAAGATAGTAAAATTCATAATATTAATGGAACTTAATTCGTCCGCTTTCAAAAAAAAACCTTCCAAATATTCTGCGAATTTTTATCTTTTTTTTTTTGCTCAATTACTTTCTACTATATCCCTTTTCTTTTGTGATTATTAGAATGTTGCTTTCTTGTCAAATTGTCTCCTTTTCTTTTTGTTTTTTACGCTCTCTTATTTGTATCTCCATTTATATTAACACCCAAAGAACTTTACATTGCTCTCCGGAGGCTGTCAGAGTTAAAAAAAACTAAGTTGATTAGTTGATTAGATGGTGCTAATTTGAGTAATTAGTTTCTCAAGTTCTGGAAGCAAATGTTCGTTCTAGATAGAAAAGCATTAATAAATATACTTTGAAGGGAAAGAGTTTGCTACCTGACTGCTCAACGGATTGCAAATCAGAGCTTTATATTCACTGAAGAACTGGTTATACGTTTCCAGAATTAAAGCTTTGTCCTCGTGAGTGGGAAGGTCAGGATGAATATAGAATTCTGAAAGCGTGAGCATTTTAGCGTCAATCATCTCAGCAAAGATCTTTGCGTAATTTGCTTCAATTCCGGGGAAGTCACTTGCTTCCATCCATAGATCAAATAAGCATTCTCCAAAGGCAACTGCGAAAGACGCTGAATTTATCAACTTCGCGCATCTCAGCTTGGGGAAGAGTTCGACTCTTTTCCGAACGGATATTTTCGCTCCGTCACTGAATGTTTTGAGATATCCCTTAATGAGTATTTCATTCTCTGTGCGAGAATATATTTCTTTAAACGAATCAAGGACATCATCTTCGTTATCTGAGGAATCTAGTTTCTTGTATGCTTTGGAAAACGCTTCAATCGCTTGCTCAAGAGTCATTTTTTGAGTTTGCGGCGGCCGCATGGTAGATTGTATTTTTTCGTTGGAAGGCTTGGAATCAGCGGCATCTCCTCTGGTTTTCGAAGTAAACACCACCTCACTGGAGACGAATCGATGAATTGAGATAAAATTGAAAAAATACCTTTCCATTTCTGCTCGGATTTCCTTTAGAGTTTTGGGTTGCTGGGTCATAAACTCAGGTGATTTCCAGTTATTCGTGCGTCGGTAGTTCAAATTTTGTATCAATGAATTCAGCCTCGAACTAAGCTGCTTTTGCTTCGAAATTAGTTCCAAGGAGAGGAAAACGTCATTCAGTGAAAATTTAGTTAGAGCTATTTTCGATGCAGGTTTCGGATTTTCAAGCAATAGTTTACAGGCTTGAACAAGTGAGCCTGCAGCTCCCTCAAGCTCTGTCGGATTACCTCGCTCTTTTTCTTCGATTAGCTTTCCAGTGTTTTCGAGCAGAGCGATGAGTGCTTCTATATGGTCTTCGGCTTGAACTGCAGTTTCTTTATTGGCGCAATCAGGTGAAAAACTCTGGAGAAAACGGGAGAATAGGCTTGTGATACAGACTCGGATGATTTGGCTTGTCACGAACCCTTTGATGAATAACTCCCCGATAAATATTACATCTAATAAGGCAAGTTATTATGCATCAAACACTATCTGACGAGAAATTACTTCCAATCACCAGTTTTTTCTTTTTCGCGATGTAATAGGCTCTTTCTTCTGGTTCCATCTCATTCAGATTCTTTGAGCTTTTGGGAATAACTGCACTGTCGTTTTGGAATGAGTGCTGAATTTTTCTCAGCGTATATATTTTAAAATCCTAAGATTCGTGGTTGGTTTAGTAATTTGCGTGATTGTAGAATGGATATTACATTTCTCTTTTGAAGTTCTTGCGCATCTTTATTGAAAAAGAGAGTTGGATCCTTTCCAAGAAAGTCGCAAAGCCTCGCATAAACATTAGTATATTTCACTTCATTCCAAGCCTTTTCGATTATAAGATCGCTGAGTTTCTCTAAAGCGTGCGACCCTTCCTTCGCAATGGCAAGTAATTCCATCTTCACGATTTCATAGTTCTCAGGCGTAAGGATATTCAAATGGAAACGTATGTTCATTTCGAGTTGCTCATTCGGAGTCTTAACTTTTATTTGAGAAGTCCACTTTCCTAAACTTTCAGTAATCTTCTCTTTGTATGTTTTCTACACCAGACTTATAACTCAAGGATCCAATTTTCAGCTATTACTTCCTCCTCAGTGAGAGTTCGTCTAAGCAGCGGCAGAGTATTTGAGGCTGATCTTTGCAAATCAATACACGGGAATTCTTCTTTACTAGAACGTGGTAACTTGAAGCTATTCCTCTTGAGAAGCTTTCTCTTGAAACCATCCTCAATGACGATTTTATCTATCACGCCTTATTTTAAACAAAATATAAAGAAGATTTGTACCTTCAGAAAGGGATTGTCTGACTGCAACTTCTTGGCTCTTTCTGTTCGCATAGAATTTAAGGTCATCCGAGAGACTGTTCGCGAAGTTTATCTACAATTTGTGCTAAGTTCTCCAAAAAATTCGTTTTTTACCTTGAAAAATAGGAGTAGAAATTCTTTCGGATATATTTGCTCTGTCGGCAACCTACTTGTGAGTCGCTCGTAAACATTTTTTGGCGATAGACGAGGTTGGGACCGTCTGTTCGGGGCTTCTCAGTAAAACATTAAAAGATTCGATTTTGATAGAATAAAATAGTCGTTACTGGATTCCAAATTGCTATTTTTACTGTACGAACCACATTCTGATTGCTCTTGAAACAGTGCTTGATTGATTTGTTTTAAGTCGTTGCCCTCGACAAGCGGGTCTTCTGAAGAAAGCAAGTCCTCAGGAGAAGTGTCCGTCGTTGTGCTTGTAAGCGAAATCGTTTCACAATTATAGACATTTCTTTTTTTATTCGGTCTGCGGCGTTTCTTTTTCGGTGTGGTTGCTGCAAGTAGTAACGAAGGTCCCTTCTTTGGGGTATATTGCTTTATGAACAACATGTCGTATATTTGGAGTCAATGAATAATTTTAAATCAATGTCCTACAGAAAAAAATTTCAAAGTCTTTTTGCTTTGAATTATTCGAGAGGTATTGTATTCTGACAAAATATGAAATTATGTTTTTTTTGGATTTGTTCCTATACGTTGATTGCGATCCAGTAAGTAAGAGTCTTACCATTTTTCAGCAATGCTGAGCAATTTTGGTTTGTTTCTAATTTTCTGGTTGGTTAGTAACTCGTGAGAATAGAAAGAGTTCTTGGAAATGAAAAATTAAACCGTTATCGTGAAATGAATGTACGAAAAGTATATGTGTACAGTAAGTCTGAATTGAAGTTTTGGATATTCTCAGTAGAGGAGAGACCACAAAAAGAACATTGAGCCAGCAAAGATTAAAAGAATAGAATTATTCTAAAGGAATGGCCAATTTAAACAGCTGCAGCATTGAAAAGAATATCAAGATCAGCATTCGCCTTTGTTCAACATTCTAAATGTTGCGATATTAGCCTTGTTGTATGTCTCGAGTATGTGTGACATTTTCCATAAAATAAGAAAAACGCAATGTAGAGGCTAAAGGGCATTATCTTTTCGTAGCTATTTATGTATTTTTTCCCTGTATTATGAAACAGTGCTCGTCTTAAAACTATTTTCTGAAGAAAATAAAATCATCCTCTCAAAGTTTGGGTTCTGTAGTCCTTACAGTTCTCGTAGTTGCATTGATATGATATAGTTGTTTGCTATAAGAAAAGTTAGATATCTCGATCAGGGAAGTCCGGGCAAAGATGGTTTGTTATAGTGATAGTTGATGTTCTATTCAAGAGAAAAAGAGTCACCATAAACTATGGTCTCAGTGAGAGATATATTGATTATAGTTAGTTAGCAAACAGCAAGAAATATGACATGATATATATATATGCTAACATTTCTCGATCTTTCAAACAGTTCAGCTTATTCAATCCTTTCTTCTCTTTCTTCTCTTGTTGATGCTCGCTATGAAGTGGGTTCGCCCAGTCACATTATTGTAGACTCCATACTCAAATAACGAGCAAATTAATTCGTTTACGTCTCGCTTGATTAATCCAGTAGTTTTCAGTAATGAATCAATTCCTTTGCGTGCAATCCGGAGTCACGCACAAAGCAAGAAATTCACAAAAAAAGGACAGCTTCTAATTCTTCAATTAGAATTATTGTGAAATAATTCGCTCAATCGAATTTGAGGTTTAAGACAATATCTTCCGTTGTATATCGGAGAAATTTGGGTTGATATTCTCATTTGCAAAAATATGGTCAAAGGAGGCTATAAATCCCTCAGTTGTTGAATCAAACACAAATGGGGCTAATCTATCCTCGTTACGAAAAAATGGGAATTCGATCTCAACTGTCTCATTAAAAAGCTCTCTATTCTTCAATAAGTATTGTAACTGTAGCCTAATAAATTTGATTTAATCAGTTTAACAGAATTGATTTATCCGTTATTCTGCTTGAGCAATTTTCAACATGAGTCGTATTCGATTCATTATTAATCGTTTTTTCGTAACAACGCGTTTTTTTATGAAAAGTTCATTCTTCAATCATCAACTGTGACCACTGTGATTATATTTCTTTTAAATTCACAAAAAGTAACAGCATTCCCTTACCCAAATGCGTCAAATTGTATTTCCACTACTTTTTTCTCTTCTTCTACTGGTTTCTGCCACTGACAAATACCCAGATCAGACTAAAACTTACGTCCATCTAATTCCTCACACACATGATGACATGGGTTGGCTCAAGACCATTGAAGAATATTACTATGGAGTACCAATAAGAGACGACCATAATGAAATCGGTATTCAGTACATCATCCAGTCAATTCTCGGTGAATTGGCTATTGACCCAGAGAAACGTTTCTCTTGGGTTGAGGTCGGTTATTTCTATCGATACTGGATCGAACAAGAGTCTTCCATGCGGGACGTTGCGCACAAACTGATTAAGGATGGAAAATTAGAATTTCTCCATGGAGGCTGGTCCATGCATGATGAAGCCGTTACCTACTATGAAGACATTATCGATAATATGGCTCTCGGACAGAAGTTTTTGAACGACAATTTCGGTATCATTCCGAAAATTGGCTGGCAAATCGATCCGTTTGGACACTCTTCGGCAAACGCAGCTCTGTTTTCAAAGATGGGACTCGACGCCTTCTGGTTTTCAAGAATCGACCATAACGAAAAAGAAGAAAGGAAAGCAGCCCAAAACCTTGAATTCATTTGGCAGCCAAGAACTTCCCAAGGCGATGAAAATCAAATTCTTGCAGTCGTTACCGCTGATCATTATGACTTTCCTAAAGAATTTTGCTTTGATTTAAACTGCTGGACACCCGCACCTCCAGTAATTGACGATCCACATTCTGAAGGATATAATGTAGAGTTGATAGCCGAGCGATTTGTTAATTACATCGAGACTGAAATGAGACCCTTTTTCAAGCATAACCATGTTGTTATAATGATGGGAGGTGACTTCGCGTATGGGGTTGCATCGATGCCTTTTTCAAATTTCGCCAAGATTAAAAAGTACATAAACAGCAGACCAGAGTATAATATGGAAATTATGTATTCCTCAGCAGCGGACTACCTTGAAGCTATCAACTCGAAAGAGTTGAATTACACGATTAACCAAGCTGATTTCTTCCCATACGCAGATAAGCCTAGAACTTATTGGACTGGATACTACACAAGCAGGAGCGCTCTCAAGCACCTGGTGAGAAAAGCCGGAAAAGATTTACAGAATGTTAGACGACTATTTACGTACTCCCTTTGGAAAGGAGAGAACTTTGCGAAGTCCGAGCTTAATTCCATCTGGGAGGCGCTCGATTTGATGGAAAGGACACAGGCAGAACTCCAGCATCATGATGGCGTCACTGGTACCTCCAAGAAGGCTGTAGCTGAAGATTATGCTTATATTCTAAGCACTGCCAGAGAAAATTTACATCAGGTATTTTATATCATTGAAGGTTGAGTTTTTATTGGGATTTAGACTGCGACTAATATAATGCTCCAGAAAGATCTCCAAAAGCTTACAAATACAGCGCTTGACGTCAAATTCGCTATTTGTGAGACAGATAATGTTGATTACCCCAATTGCGACATGAGTGTATTGACTGAAAATCAGTCAATTATCGTTGCGATTTTTAACCCGACTGAAGCTAAATCTAAAATTGTTACTTTGCCTATTCCACTTGAAACAATCAAAGGTAATTACACCAGACCTTAACCTTCTGAATTCTTTCTTTGACCCTAGTGACTAGCCTCTCTGGAAGAAACATCAAGGCCGAAGTAATTTGCATCGGATTTAAGGAGGTTGGCTGCACTCTCTTCTTTGAAGACGAGTTCGCTGGCCAATCAACTCAATATTACATCATTGCTCCTGATTCTGAAAGTCTGAGAGTCCCTTCGGCAAAGATGTTCCAAAACAAAGAATCAGTTGAAACAATTGAAATTGCCGATGGCCAATATCTTGAAGTACCCTTATCACTCGTTTAACACTCAGTCTGATCTTAATCTGGTAACGTAGATACAAAACTCTCTGACCGGTTTCAAGTCGATAATCAACGATGTCGTGACCGAATGGAGTCTACACTATAAGAACTATACACCAAGGACCATACCGATGAGAAACAAAACTTCAGTCTCGGGAGTTTATATTTTTTCTCCTGAAGAAAAATGCCATAATGAAACACAGCACTACGCCACACCAACTGGGCTCGACGCTTTTATTGGAGACCTTGCTGTTCAGATTGCTATCAATTGGGAAGACAAGCTTTTGACGAAGATAACAATCTTCAATGATCTTTCTAACGTCCAAATCGAAACACTGTTCACGAAGGATTTTAGAAACAGAAAACAAGGAGAGGAAATTGTCATGATTATTGACACTGATATTCAAAATAATAAAACGTTCTACACCGACTCCAATGGAATGGAGATGCAAAAAAGAGTACTGAACCTGAGAGAGAATTGGGATTGGAATGTTGACGAACCGATTTCTGGAAACTACTACCCAATCACCTCTTCAATTTATATTGAGGACCCTGCTACCCAGAAAAGAGCAACGTAAACCCAGCCTTTATGTCCGAATGTCTAATAAATTTCTGGATTAGATTGTTAGTGGACCGCGCTGTTGGAGGTTCCTCGTTGGAAGAGGGACAGCTTGAAATCATGCTTGAGCGGCAAAATCTCTTAGACGATGATCGCGGAATGGGAGAGAGACTCCAAGATGGTAAAAAATCTTACTTGTTGGCAGAAAAACTGACCCTTTACTCTAGATTTTGAACTTATATGGCATTCAACGACCCTATTAATCACAGTTCCAGATTCAAGCACAGGACATAATTACCGCGCTGTGCAATATGCCTTGGATCAGCCGAACCTTGTGCTCGTTGCTCCTTTGCCAGTATTGGTAGCCTCACAGACGGATGGAGTTGCAGATACAGCTGTGTGGAATCTTCCGAAAAACGTGAAGGTTCTTCCTTGGCCAATCAAAGAGAATAAATTCGTTGTTCGCTTCCATAACATGGATGATCAAGAAAGCGTGTCAATCGATTTGAACGCATATCTCAATATACAACCAAATAATATAAAACTTACTGAAATGACAGTTACTGGAGTCCAGGAACTGAAAACAATGTTACAGAACAAGTTGGATTGGACTTACAAGAGAGGAAGCTGGCTATCACAGTTAAATTCTGACTATATCAACAGTAATAAATCAGTTTATGAATATATTTCTAACTTTTGGTCTTCTAACTGTAGATGCGGTGATTAACTTGAGAGAACAAGAGATTAGAACTTTCCTGTTTGAATTCCCTGAAGCAGTACCCGCAAGCGCCTCGTTCCTTGAAGTTGGACTCACCATGAATAAAAAAAATAAAAGAGGAAATAAACAAACTTGCCTTAGAGGTTAGAACAGGATAAAATAGCTCACAAATTCTTTTAATTATTGCTTGCAATTTTTTTTTAGTCTGATTATTAGGCTAATGCTACTTTTGGCTAAATTTGTATATGCCTCTCTATCTATTTTTGTGTGAGAAAGGTTTCCTCGCTTTTCATTGAATTTGATGCTTTTAACAAATTCCAAAAAAAAAAATACTTACGAAGCATTAATTTGCAGCTAGGTCTCGTTTTTTACGGATGAAAATCAAATTCAAAACCCTGTTACTTTGAGTCTGCTCGCAAATTCTGCTTTTTTTTGCTTCCGGACGCTTCTATATAAAGTTGGGTCAAGTAAATAGTTTCATTAATGTGATTTCTTTTTGAGCACATTCGGGTGAAATCAGCTTAGGAAATCGTCTCCTTTGTAAACAAGTACATATTTGAAATCAATATACGGTCCAGCTCAAATTAATAACATTTTTTAAAAGACAGCAATCAGGATTTTATTTTATCGCTTAAACCTATACTGCGGCGTTTTCATTTGGCGTTCAGATTTGAAAAAATGTCAGCACCCTTAGAAAACTCTTCCTCGCCTTCACTTAAGGATTTCGAGTCCGCTTCGCTTGAGCAACTGAGCAAATTAACATCCTCCGTCGATTTTATATCAGCACTCTCAGCAGCTGATCTGGATAAACCAATCAAGGAGAAATTAGGTCTTTTACATTCTTATGGCAAAGCCTTCGAAAAAGGCTACTATTATCAGTCCGAGTTGAACACAAAACTCAGATCTCATCTCGAATTCAAAGAAAAAGAGTATCTTCAACACGAAGAGCAAAATAAGGAGCTCAAAGCACGAATCCAAGAGCAAAAAAAAGAAATTAGACGTTTAGAAGACTTAGTAATTCAACTAGCGAAACAGCGAGACAAATACAAAGCAAAGTGCAAGAAACTTAGCGGGACTTTGAAGGAACTGAGCCAATCATTCTCCAAAAAGCAATCCCAATCTTCTTTTACCAAAGATGGCAACTCTCCTTTTGACTCCTCCAAAGGAAGTGTCTCTCCCTTTGAATCATCATCATCGCGGAACAACCTCTCGAGCCGTGACAGCCAGGACTTTGACTCAATCTCTGAGAAGAGCAAGCAGGAAACCCAGCCCGAGAAGATTAGCCAAACGCCTTCTGATATAAAGGTCAAATTGAACTTGCCTCAAGTGCTTGAGCCTATCAAAGAGAGTTCTAAAGAGCATAAGGAGCATGATAGTTCTGAAATGTATGCAAGGAAAAAAGATCTGAAATTGAACTTAATTCAAGCATCAAAGTTCAATGCGAATGACCAGTACGACACTAATGGCAATCAATTAGAAACATTAGAAGACGGAGACTACAAAGAAGCTGCTTCTCCAGAGCTGATTAAAGATTTGTATGAAAGAATACAAAAAATAGAACCTTCGAAGAGATCCTCAGTGGATGTCATTAACCCAAAGATTATACCGTTCGGTAAATAGTCTCGACGATGAAAAATTGTAATAGCATGATTTAAAGGAAATCGGACGGTACATCCGAAGTCTGAGTTAGATTTAGGAGAAGATGGAGATACTCTTCCGATGATTCCATTACGTCGGCAAAAAAGATCATCAACGATGCTTAACATCGGTAACATTAATATATTGTTTATGGATCAGTTAGAACATGCAAAATACAATAAATAGATGACAAACGGGTGGCAAATTTGAAGAAAAGCATAGTTACCCTTGCGAAAAGGTCTAGCAAAAGTAAAATTATCTCACTATCGCATGAATAAAAATAATTTATTTGTATTTTAGAACATCCCACATTGAAAGTTGGCGGTTCCTTGGCTTTTAATTTTGATCCGAAGTTCTCTCCACAACGAAAATCGGTAGAATTTATTCGCCCTTTTGGAGAACTAATATAGTTTACAGATGGAGCCACGACCATTACTCGCTCATACAAAGAAAACTGAACCTGAGCCGAGCAATTTGAAGTTTTTTGAAGAATTTTTCATTATCGGTGTTCAGAAGAAAGATATTGAGGAATTCCAGCTAGGAAATCCAGGGTATTTATTATGTTTTAATGAGAGAATAACTTAGCGTCCCAACCGATTTCCATAGGAAAAACGAAGGGACATTGAAACCGAGAATCCTCTATAATTACCCCAGCGCCAAGGATATCCTTGAACAGTAATTCCGTCACAACACAGGCTGATATATTTCATTTTTTTTCTTATTCGATAGTTCTTCGCGAGCATCAGTTGCTGAATTCGCTTTTCCATTCGGAGTCGAAATCAAGCGAGACAAAATCCGCTCTGCCTCGAACATATACGAGTAATTTCTTTACGTAATCGGCAAAACAAATAATCACGTTTGCTTGCAGAGTGATGTTCCCAAAAAATTCATACGATGACAACTCCAACTGTTTTGTATTCCCACTGTTGGGAGGTGAACTTAGTGAACATGACCACGTAGAAGACCCTGAAATATTAGTGGAACTGAATCCTGATCGACTCCTTTACCATATCTGCATCAAGACACATGATTATATAGACTTTGTAAGCTCTTTACGACTTCAGTTGAGAGACTAACACCAATTCATGTGTTAACATGAATAGGGATATATTGAAGAAACATCGCACCAGCAAACGCCAACCCACGAAACGGATCAGTCCAAAGCTATGGAACCGCAACAAATTCCAACGAATGACACGAAGAAGTCAAAATCTAGACCAAAGAAAAAAATAAGACAGATTTGGAAAGTTTCAAAAGTCTACTGCTTCATGACCTTTTTACCATTAATCAAATTATTCATGGACATCAACTGCAAAATGTTAAGTATTGTTTGGGTCCTACATTTCCCTTGTTAACGACAAATTAGATATATTAAAGATCGAGAGAATGACTTTATTTTCGAAAATGTTAGCTGAAGCCAAGGATGCGGTCGAACAGATGGACGATAAATGGGTTAATCAGGTACTATACCAATGGATTCGCAGGTTTCTGAGTGAATTTTATAGTTTGCAGAGAAGGAGCTCGTGAACTATCTAGACGCTTTACTCAAACTCCCTCTGCCGAAACTAGGTTCTTTCGTTGAGTTCAAATACAAAGATTACGACCACATTACATCATACGTTGGTGAAAAGCATGAAGCTGGAAATCACGCATTGTCTTGGGCCTATCCGATAGTGTTCACTTACTTTACTTTCAAGGACCTCTGGTTGATTTTCTCTGTAATGATGAGTGAGCACAAACTCGTGATAATGAGCAAAAATCTTGCTCTCCTGTCTTCTACGTTGTACATCGTTCTTACGAGATTTACAGTTACTAACTTACACCCTTGATGGACTAGATTGGTCTTACATGCAATGATGAGACCATTTAAATACACATATCCAATGATTTTCAATCTTCCAGAAGTACTCTTAGATCTATTTGATGCTCCCGGGTCTGGATTATTCGGTAAGCCAATTCTCGCATCCATTATAACTTTCTCTCTTCCAAAGGCTTAAATCAAGGGCTGGAGTACCTTGAAAAAGAGGAACTGAGCAAATTATTCCCTGATTGTGTGTATGTTGTGCTAGGAGAACATAAGCCATTGATGATTGCTGATGAAGAAGCGTTGAAGACCATAGCTCAGCCGTCCTTTAAGAAGATGGAGGCGAAAATCGCTCCTCATTATGCTTATTTCAACAAATCAACGACTAACAGCTTGCTTATTCACCATTCCACTGAAGAAATGGATCCTAAAGTCAAGGCAGATTTCATTACCAATTATGGAGTTAGAGAAATTAACAGTCGAAGGGTTTCTTCTGTGAATTCAAAGGGCGCAGAGATTGAGCACTCCCTGCAAATTGTTAAGTTGATTCACAGTGCGTTGATTAAAAACATTGTTAACATGCTTCCCCAAAAACCAATCTGTAAAGATCAGGTAAAACAATCATTTTGAAGACTTTTTGCTAACGATTCTTTCTTCACAATCTATAGGATCTTGATTATGCAGGCATTGGTACCTATGTGGTCGAACAAAACCCTGATGAAAAACCATTTTTGAAGACGTTTGTTTCAACCCAGATGTTTACATATTTTATTGAACGAAAATATGAAGAGTTATTAAGCTATAAGACAGTCTAACAAATTTGGATTCTTGTGTGTTGATATATTTCTCGCTTAGCAAATCAATTAGTAAATGAGTTAAATGAGTGATTGCTCATATATTGTTTTGTTTGTTACATTTCTTGCAGTGTCAAAACCTTTACAAACAAAAGTTTCCTCTTAATTCGGAACCACCAGTGAAACCCCTTTCCCATTTCCACCAGCAAAAAACCGTTTCATTCGATCAGCTCAACAGATTACATTTAGACATCGACTCTTTCCACGTGTCTTCCCTTTTTACACACATTTGAGTTTAGTTTACTAGTAATTAATGAGAAATTACTTAGGTTCTATGTTAAAGGTGCGAAGAATTCAGATCGATATGAGATTGTTTTTAAAAATCGAATTTATGCTCTTGAAGTTGATTCTCGAGAAACTCGAGAGCAAACTAAATTTCTGATAGTATGCAATGCTGTTGATTTATTCGATCAGTGTCAACAGAAAAGCATAAAATTTTCTCATTCTGATACAATAAAACAAGTAAGCACATCCTAACTGAAGGTAATGAATCAACAAACTGCTCGAAGGAAGAGCGTGGACATATCCGAGATTCCATTAGAAAAGAGAAAGCAGCTTGCTGAGAAATATATTAGCGAAACAAAAGGACATTTCCCGTTCGTCATCCAAAGAGACTCGAATTCCTCAGTTTCACTCTATGAAAAGCCGAAAATGTAAGCCCAGAGCAATTATCTCCGTTCTGACGCCCTTATCTAAGCATCTTGATTACTGGTACTCTGAAAGTCATGAATTTATTTGAAGTGTTAAGAAAGAAACATAAACTCGAAGATCGTAAAGCCCTCTTTTTATTTGTAAACGGCAATACGCTGCTCCGTGCAGGTAACTTTGCATAGAGAATTGGCCTAATTTTCTGAAAGATGCTCTGATAGCAGACTGCTATTATAAATACAAGAATGAGGATGGCTTTGTGTACGTTGTGCTTTCAGATATTGCGACGTGGGGATAAACGGCTTAGAAGACCGATTTTACTGTTAATCCTTTGCACTAATTCAATCTAACAACAACTAATTAAAGGGCTTCTAGCAGCAAGCCATTTCTATTTTAAATAGGAACTTGATTGTTTTTCATCAAATTTCTTTTCATGTGTTCATATAAAGGGAAATATATAGAGTCATGAGCAACTCTAATCTTCTTTACTCATCTTTTTGACTTCTACTGAATAATATTGAGTAATCTTCAGCCTTTTTATTTGTATTTTTTTAATGCGTTTTGAAGCTACAACTGATTATCTTTTTGCATGTATCGCTTAGAGAAGAAGATAGCGAATTTAATACCATTGCTCTTGAGAAATAAATCCTCTTTTATTACTTTTCGATTTATGCTGATAATTTCTCCTCGGTGTTGTTGTAGTTTTTTTTTCACAAACTACTTATCCAGAGAGAGAGTTATATAGAAAATAAAGGATATTTCACTTATTTCAAAAAGAAAAATACAAAGGATTGGTACTGTACACTGACTCAGTTCTTATTTCCTAAATCAACTTACTCACAATCACCAAAAAAACTATAAAAAAAATTGGAAAAAAAAGGCAAGACGTTTTTCTTTAAAGACAAAGGCAACTGTAGAAATTATTCAGAATTCAGAATGGCCTCATAGAAAGCATAATTAGAAAAATTAGCATAAGAACAACTTACACAATTGATTTCGATTCAAAATTGATTGACTTATGTCAGAAAATACCGCTATTTATTGGTAAGTTGACAAATTCTATGAAAATCTGTTTGAGTTAACGGTTTAGTTAGCACATCGTGGGCTCGTACAGCTCCCTCCTGATCCAAGCACACCTGCTTAATCTCTTTCGTGCAATGGCCTGTCACAATAATAATATGACTTTTCTTCAGGCTATTAGAACTCTCATGTTCCCGTATCATCTTGCTCGCAGAGATCCCATCAAGCTCTGGCATATTAAGATCAAACAGCAACAGTTGGAAAAACCCTGGAGGCGCTTGCTTGAAGAGTTTAACAGCTTCTGCTCCATTCTTTGCGATAAATACGTCTGCTTGCTCTTTCTTCAGCATTCGCTTATAGATCTCTTGGTTATAGACTAAATCTTCAGCAACCAACACTTTCTTATTTGGGGCAGGAAGCTTTGAACTCAGAGTATAGATCGTCTGGTCCGTAGGTTGTGTTTGCAGGCGTCGATCTTCATTTATTTCTTCTATAATTCTAGATTTCTGGATTGAATTCCTAGCGCTTCTGTTCTTTTGAGACAACAGCTCATCATTTGCATCAGGATATGATTGAGACTTTATCAACACGACGAACGATGTTCCAACGCCCTCTCGACTTGACACGTGGATGTCTCCATTCATCAGTCTGCAGAGCTCTTTCGAGATCCATAGTCCTAGACCCGTTCCCATCTGCCGCTGAGATGTGTTCTCGCTGACTTGCGAAAAACGATTGAACAGATGTTGCATTTGATTCGAACTCATCCCGCATCCAGTATCAACGATTTCGATCCTGATGTACCCTTCTTTAGATTGATGTTGAGGCTGGAAATAGCTTATTGGGAAGTGTCTTCTTATAAAATCCAGCTGGAATACCTCACCCAAGCACTCGGAACCATTCAGCTCCCTTTCTTGAGGCGCAGACCAAAGATCCAGCGGATTAGGGCTGAGGTTAAGGATTCTCGGCGTATGTTTCTGGCCCTGTAACAGCTCTGCGTCTTCGATAAAAGTCGAAAGGAGGTGCTCTGATTCACGTTTTGTTGTCGGAAGCTCAGTTGCGGGTTCAAAGCTAAAAATCATTTTGATTTGACCCCGCTGGGTGAATTTTAGCGCGTTGCTCAGCAAGTTTAACAGAATCTGAGACAGTCTATGGTTATCGAAGAGTACCCTGGATGGAAAGCTCTTTTTCATGATTAAGGAACCTCGAAGTCCTTTTGCTTTGATTAGCTTCGAGGCATTTAGCCAGAAATTCTCAATATATTCCGTAAAGTTTCCTGGTTGCAAATTCACATCAAGTTTATTTAGCTGGACCTTGCCTGAATCAAGGATGTTAGTGAGCAGATGCAAGAGCATCTGGCCACTATTGTTAGCATTTGTGAGAAGTGACCGCACTTCCTCGGAAACATTCTCACCTTCTGCAAGTTCAATGCTACCAAGCAGCGCGTTTAGCGGGTTTTTCAGTTCGTGAGAGAACGCCATGAGGAAATTGTCGTTCATTTCCATGGTTCGTTTGAGTTCTGCATTTAATTTCTCTTGCGTCTGGAGATGCTCAACTATCTGTTTCTGGGCTTCTTTCTGCTTCTGAATCAAAGTTTCTTTGTGCTTCACATAAAAATAAATGTTGATAGCCATCAGCGCATTTGATACAAACTGCAGCATTATCGTCTTAAACTCAAGACATTCTGATTGGTTACTGCTGGTACACACGAGATCTTTATTGAAGAGCCAATAGATAGACCATGCTGATAAGTTGAGCACAGTAATTCTCAAGTCTAGATGCTCGACTTCGGACATGATGTAACCCGCGAATACTGCGATGCTGTTAAAAATTTCCGCAATATATCGACTACTTGGGTCCACAGCAGCTGTTATGGGCAAGATAAGGGCTAGAGAGACTGAGCAAATACTGCCAGAGATGTTTCTGGTCGGGGTGCTGAAGTAAGTTCCGAGCAGGATGATAACACAAAACATAATCCATGTCACTATCAATTTCGTTGAAAAGTAATCGGTGGTAAGGTAAATCAAGATATCAAAAAGGATATTCGCAGCACACATAGCATAATTCAGCTTCTGTTTCTTGTAGAATTCTTCCATGCTTTCGAGAGTCTAACTGAGCACAGATTCTTTAATTTGTCAATTTTAAATTTATTAATTTGGGAATAATTCAATTTGAAGGGTACGAAACTCATTAACTGATTGGAAAAAGGGTCTAAATTTCTTCGATGAGGTGCACTGGATTGGCTTAGTTTGATAGTGCCAAACGTAATTGAAAACTGGGGGTATTTAAGGAAATGTTATCGAGCATTAAAAAAACGACGTAATTAATTTGCGTGATTCCAACCGTGAATATTTTATAAAGTAAGTACCCCAATTCTATTGAGGTAAGTTCAGAAAGTATTCGAGAAGCACAAACTGCTGCCTAATAATTAAATTAGGTGTTTTTAATAATGAAAGGGTGTTACAAAGAAGATAGAGCCATTGTGAGTGCACAGTTTGTTGGAAAGATTAGTGTTAGAGAGTCGCTGCCGTAATTCAACCAATATATTGATTTTAGTGGTTTCTCATTGTGAAATATACACAATTTAGAAAATTTTGCGAGATACGAGTGAATTGAGCCAGGAATATTGGAAGTAGTTGGCTGCTATAAGCTATCTACATATATTTTGTTTTAAACTTGAGCATGCTTTAATACCTTTAGGCCTTTTCTCAAAGTTATCTCTGATGGTGGCCTAGCAGCAATTCAATGAATATATGGAAACCATTTCTGGTTGAAGATTGAGTTTGGCCATTTATTTTTCTATACTCCTTGTTGAATAAGGATAGTTCTAACTACTAAAGCTTGTTTTCGCTACTTAGATTGTTGTACATTTGGGTTGTGAGTTGAAACGCGAGTAGATGACTAAAAAGACGGCTTTTAATTGCTAAGAGTTGATGGTATTTTTGAGGCAGTGCGGTCTATTCAAATTTATAACTCAAAAATAGAATCTTAATTTTCTTGAGATACTTATTTTATATTTAGAGCATTTTGGAATCGACAAGTTCTAACATCGCTATAGCTTCTTCACAACTGAAAAAATGTACAAAGCAGTAGCAAAATTAACTATTTAGCTCGAGCATATTACATTTCCCGTCACATGCAGTAAAAGTAGCGAGAATTGAGGAAATTTAGTTCATTGCATGGAAAATTGGCATAAGGTCCATATGTATTTTGAAGCTTCAGTAGGAACTGCGCTTATTTCTCCATTCCTTAGTTAGTTTTGTCTCAGTACTATTGATTAAGGGAGACAAAGTCGGAGAGATAATTTTCAGAAAAGAAATAACCATCAAAACTCTCGAATTTCCGATTATCATCACTGCATGTGATATTGTTCGCCCTTTCAGGTGCTCTATAATAAAGACCAATATCTTTGTTGTTTCTAATTTGTATTCATCTGTCGCTATTAATTTTTTCATTTAATTAGGAGTAAAAACTTCGAGTATACGCCTTCAAACTAATCCCTCCAGATCAAATTCCAGGACGAGGACTATTATTGTTGTGACATTAATAGTTAGTTCCTATATAACATTTACTCTTGACATGAAATTATATTATCCTCAAATTTAATCACAAAGACATCCTACAAAAAAGTTGTTCCAAACATGCATTAAACTTACAAACACAAATCACGTCATTGTGGAAGCAATTTTCCTCCTTCAACAATTAACCGATGATAATCATAACACCCAACGACACAAACTGGTATCTTACAGGTTTGACACCTATAAGAAGTTCTAATTCTCTGGTTTTTCGGGTCTGAGCAGCAGACTTTGCATATCGCGGCCTTTTCCACCGATACCAAGAAACAGCGACCCATTTTACTCAAACTCTCAACTTTTTGCTCTCTCACGCTCTCTTTAGTTATTCTGATATTTTGAACCTGAGCTGAATTCTTCTCTGCAACTCCCGACAATGTTTCCAGCACAAGTATGCGATAATCTTTTGGTGTCAGAATTCTCTTTCCTTTCCGAACCGTTGATAAATAAATCACATAGCTATTAACCATCGCAACCTCAAGAAAGAAGTAAAATATCAGCATAGGCAGTCTTTGACTTGCAAAAATATGATGATTTGAGCAGCGGATCATCTTCTCGTCAAACGCTTTTACCCCATTGATGTTGCCCTTGTAGCTCTCCATCATTTCGTCGAGATTTAATTTGTCTTTGAGTGTTGTAAATGCACTTTTTTCCTCTCTGGAAATACGATTAAATAGACTATTTCTCTTGTCTTCTGTCGGAAAATGAATCGTTGAGAGCAAACAAAATACTTCCTTCTCGTCCTTCCAGAACCCTATGGTTTGATTGTTGATTAAGTACTGTCTTGAAGCGACCTGAGGTAGAGAAAATATCTCCTTGTGAAGCACCGGCGGAACTTGAAGGTACTTCGGTGGTATCTTCCCGCATGCCTTGATATTAAGGCTTGATAGCTCAGATAAAAGCTTATTGGATGTGCATTCAGGTGCCAGATAAACAGAGTATCCACAGTCTTTTAAAGGCTTGAGAAGCCTTTGCGCAGTTTCTAACAGTGCGCCTCTGTCTCTTTCAAGGATTTTGCGTAGTTCGCAGTTCACAACGTAACCTGTGGTGGACTCTGCGACTACAAACGCTTTGATTTTGTTCTCATCGTGAATAGCGAGCTTAGCTTTATTGCTAATACCCAGACGGACATTTGAGGCATCAAGCGTTAAGATTTTCGAGTCTTCGTAGTGGTTTCGAGAGTTCTTTAGTACAGCCTCACAGAACTGGGTTAGCATGAAGGTAAGGCTACTGCTGGGCAACCCCTTCTCATTAACTGATTCAAAACAATGAACTAGCTGCTCGAATCTTTCTTTGGCTATCATGTTTCTGACTTCGTTATTGGCTCCTTTCTGGGGTTCCCCAGCCCAATAGTCTAGCAAGCGCACTTTCCTGATTATTCCCATTAAATAGAGAGAGCAAATGAAATTTTTTAGCTCTGAATCAGTAACATCGACCCATTTGAGTTTTTTTGTGCATGCAGGATTTGGATTAGCTTTCCAGCAAGCGTTAATTCCGTCCACGAGTGATGTAATCACAGCATCATCCACGATACGATGGAAAATTTGCTTGGGGTCGGCTGTCTGGACTTCATTCGGTGGAGAAGTTGACTTCTGCTGAGATGAGTTTTCTTCGAGTTTACTGAAGGATTCAATCTCTTCTTCTATCTTTGGTTCGGTGAAGAGACTTTGTGCTGAGAATTCTTCTCTTTTGATACTACAGGAATCGTTGGAAACGTCAAGGATGTTTCTGGTTTCAAGGTCCCAATCTCTGTTGCTGAAAGGGTTTTCGTTGGAGATCTGATTGCTGCTCTTCTCTGCTTTCTCATACCAAAGTTCCTCGGGAACGGGATTTGATGCAAAATCTTTGAATTCTTCGACTTTCTGGACCTCAGTCTGAACGATCGAGAGCTTTGGAATTCTCTTCAGACTTCCAAAAGAAGAGAGGTAAGAAAAATCATTATATTATTAAATAATTGATTAATAGACAATTATTCGAGCTTAATTGAATATATCTTTAGAACAAAAGTTACTTGTAAGTTTTTTCGGTAGGAGTATATGGCTCAAATTCAAGATCGACAAGCTTATATTCGAAAGCTGGTGGTTTGTTAGGTTGAGGGTTTTTTGCAAAAGTCATCTCGGAGCTAGAAAGATTTCGCTTGAGGGGAAGGCCTTGTGTGAGCTCTGACACGCAGTAATTCTGGCTAACACTGCTGCTGATCGGGCTTTTAATTTTGTTAGAATTATTTTTGTATAACTCCAATGAATCTGTCTCTCTTTTTATATTTACAGGTGTGCTCTGGACTGAGTTTGAATCACTTGAAATTCCTTGAAAAATTTCATGAAATGCTTTCAAGTCATCAACCTTCTTAAAGGACTCAGTTACCTTCAATTTTTGGTCGAGGCGTTAAGTTTTCCATTTATCTCACTGTTTGATGTCGTTTCTAATTTATCAAACAGAAAAAATAATGATATTAAAATTTCGCATTTAACAATCCACAGTAAAAAACATATATTGTTGAATAAAGGTCCAGAGGGACATCCGTAATTTGAAGAGATTTCATTGCAAAAACGGAACTTAACAAACTATAAATTATTTCTCTCATAGCTCTCGCATTATACTATTCCAAGACTTCAAATCCTTACCTACAATTGCATATTTATACTCAGAGCTGCTTTCCAATTCTATCCCAAATGAATTCCTTTTTTGCTACACCTGATCTTTCCCTTTGTTTATTTACTCTGGCAATTAGAATACAAAATCAACTTTCCCTAGCTCTTTCTCGAATTATGCGAGAAGATTTCATTCATTTTCATATTAAAGTCATCTATTGGCTTACAATAATGAAGAGCATCCTATACAATAAAGAACAAATTTTACCCTTTTGCCGAAAAAGGTGATTCAACACAAAACAAATAGCCAACGACCAAATCATAAACTGTCTCTACTACCTCCACTTCCTCTGGAAATAATAGAAGCGTTAGGAGATTCCTCTTCCATTCTAGGGATATATTTGAAGTTGACATCCCCAATTATCGAATCGGTAGCTGAACCTTCGACACTCGTCCAACTATACAGTCTGTCCTTATCATCATAATTTGTCTCAGTGCCAGTTCCATCAGTTCCATCATCCGAGATTTTGGAAGCAGTGAGCTTTTTCTTACTTTTCTTATGACTCACACTTTTGAAAAATAAGGAAATCCTATCAATATACGGCTTGGCTTTCTCTCTCAATGAGTTAAACACTCCGATCGCCAGCCTCAAAAGGAAATATAGATTCGCCAACACCATCAACGCGACGAGCATTCCTTGTAATACCTTGGATTTGGTCTCATCGTAATTCGCGATGCAGAAGATAACGATAGAATAAACCAAGAAAGACACGAATTCGATACGATTATGCTCTTTCAACGAATACGGCTGCAATATCAACAGAATCTTGCAGTACATCGCGCAAAGGACTAGCAAAGTCATTCCATGAATCGCTCCAGCCGAATTCCATACGCTTGCGAAGATCATCAACACATTTTTGAAGGCGAACGTAATGAGACCCCACCAGAAATAATTGAGTTTATATCCGTTGTAAAGCACACCCAGGCCAATGCGATATTTGTCTTCTCGTAATTCTTTTCTATTCAAAATCAGTCTTCCAAACAAAACCATCGGGAGGATAATCAGCCAAAGCGCAATGCCGAAGATAGCTAAGCCATGTAGAATGAAGAATGTAGTACTGCCACATTCAACCGAAAGATGAGATCTCAAATAATCTTTTCCTAGGACATTTTCACAAGAGAAGTACGACATCAAACTATCGATGATTGCAGGCTGCTGCCAGAAATAAACGATTGTGAAAGCCGCGAAATACTCAATTCCTCTGCCTAGTCCATGCTCGGTTCTTCTTCTGAGATGTATGAATATGCAGGCAAACAGCCAAATCAAAACCGGAGAGAGAAATTGCGAAACTGCTAAAATAACAGTATTGTGCTCATAAAGGCCGGTAAGTGCGAGGAAACAACGAATCGAGGCCACCGATGCCTTGGCAGGGTTCCCAAAATTGGCTAGAAGAGTGGTGAGCACGCCGGTTAGATCGAAGCCGAATTTTTTCAAAAGCATGATAAACTGACAGTATGTCGAAAAGATTCTCGCGTAAATACCCAGACTTCGACTCTTTATGTTTTCCTCAGTATCTTCGATGCTTCTTCCAAGTCTAGTGAAGGAGATGTTGGATTTGAGAGAAATAAAGACATAGCCTGTGCCGATCAAGCCCATGATCATGAGGAAAAGCACGTAGAATATGATATAGACGGTAAGGCTGTAAGTGCATTGAACGCATCCGATCACGTTGCCTCTGACGAGAGGCGGAGACGCATTGGAATCACATGATCCGCATAACATGCCTGAAGTGTTGTTTCTGCATTTAGAGTCAGGACCTCCTTCACAATTGTCTTTAAAATGAAGACAGGAGCTTATATTGATGGAGTCTTTTGAAGGCCTCCAGTAGCCTTCAAAGACACTGAGGTTGTTACCTCCGTAGCAGATTGCGTTTGGTGGACATGCCTTGCACTCTGTTTCGGTTGGATAAAATGCATAGGTGCCGGGACCGCACTTGACGCAATTTGAAACCTTTTCGTCGTAGACTTCCCCAGGGATACACTCGCGAAGACGAATGGTCTGGAAAAATTGAGCTTCGTTGCTTTCTAAAGTAGCGATAAGTTGTGCTGTCGAGTTAGGTTTTCCGGAGATAACTATGTTGTCAGTGTTAAATGTGACGATTCCATCTTTAGCTTTTTCTTTCACGAGTTTAAAGTCACGGAAAGTTCCGTTGCTTCCAGGGATCCTCACGGTGAGTGTTACGACAGAGGTTTGATCGATTTTCACGTGCTGATTTCTGTCGTCGATGAGAATGAAGGATAATTTATCAGAATTGACGTTCAGTTTAGAATAGGAGGTTTGGTTCTCAATAGTATATGTGTCGTTATCGTATAGCGTGTTATTAATTCGCAATTTAAGCCCCGTTGCATAAGACGATATATTTACTCCATAGACGGCCGCAGAGTTATTGATAAACTTCATATCCTTCATTTCAGGCTCCTTATGAAGAAAGTGAATCCCTCCTCCTGAACTTGCATCATTCTTTTCAAATGTGCAATTTATCAATGACAAAGATTGATTATCACTGCTGGTCAAACTTATCACACCCGCCCCATTAATCGCGTTATTCTCCTTAAAATAGCAATTCGAGACCACTACTCGCTTCTCTAGCACAGCTATTCCTCCTCCCAACACTGCTTGAGTTTTATAGAAATTACAGTTATTTACCATGCTTGTAATATGTTCAGATGACTGATCTTCATAAGCATAGAAACTCAAAGCGCCTCCTTGAGTTCCAGCAACTCCCCTAAACTCCGAATTTGAGATATTTGCGGTTGAGTTGTCCGTAATTATAATAGCTCCAGCTCTTAGGTTGTCAAAGTAGAGTCCTTCTGCTATGAGACTAGACGCAGTTGTAATGATAACAACCGTTTGCTGCAGTAAGACACTAATCGCTAGTGGATTATTTAAATCATATTTCGTCGGTTGAATTGAGACAGTCATGTTTATATTCGAAAAATTGCTGCCTGTCACGATATACTTTGCTCCTTCTTGGATTTGGATCACTCCTTTGCCGTTGAATGAGATGTTCTCATAAACTGACCCAACATCTTTGAGAGTAGCCTCGCTACCAATGACGTTTAGGATCGCAGGATGCATCCAAAGCTGATCGTAGGGAAACCCGACAAATCGGCAAAAATTCATTTCAACAGTTAAATTCTGAGTAAAGGAACTGTCAATTGTGATCAATTCAGCAGAATCTGAGACCGTTCGGACCCTTAGGCTGGGTACGGAAGTGAAATTGCACTTGTTAAAGATAAACGTAGAGTTTTGGTGTTTCAGCAGGAAGGCATTCGTATTTTCTTCATTGATAAAATTGTTGTTTGAAAGAGAAATTAGAACCTGCGCAGCATTAACAATGCAGCCTCCTTGACTCTTCCTCGCGTTGTTTGTTAAGAAAGAGGAATCGATTATCTCGAAAATATGATCTTCTTGATCCGTGACGATATTGGGACTGAAGAAAACTGCTCCTCCAGCAGTCATTGCAGTATTATTATTGAACAAGCATTGTTTTATCTTGACCTTGAAATGATTATTCGCTGATGCGAAGAATATAGCACCGCCTTGGATAGCTGAGTTATTGATGAAGCGGCAATTTTCAATCAGAATGTAGTTATTTCGCTTCTGGGATCCAAGAACCCAGTTCGAGTTGTGGATGAAGATAGCGCCTCCTTCGTAAGCGAAGTTATTTGTGAAATTCGTGTCTCGTAGTTCCAATGTCGAAGCTGTGAATGTAATTCCTCCTCCTTCGGTCGATACAAGGTCATAGTCATAAATTCCGGTGAATTGCGAGACTCCGTTCTCTTCGAAGGAAGAGTCTTCAATTGTCAAGCTATTAACGTAGAACCCAGCGCAGTTGATTCGCAAGTTAGCCCGATTCCTTGTGAATATTGCGTTAGAAACACGAACTTCTGAGAGGACAGAGTAAACCAGCAGTGCAGTTGCACTTCTAATGTAAGAGAACGTTGTTTCCAGCGTATTATTATCAAACCGATTCGAGTGCAAGATGATAGTAGTGTCGGAGAAGTGAAATTCAATCAGCATCAAAGTAGTGTAATCGTTGTCGCCAACGATGAAGTTATTTGTGAAAGTATTACCATAGATAATGAAAGGAGCGGTGTCAGATTTTTCGCATTGATTATCTCGGATAGAAATCACCCTGTAATTGATAGCGAAATAATTATTAATTGTGTTATGAGCAAAGGTCAATGTCTGGCAGGCATCCAATTCAAAAATACCTCCACGACTCAGACTATCCTCTGGCAGATCGTAAATCTGTTCGAAATCTGTGAATTCATTTGACTCTACCATGATATTTTGAATGTTGACCAGCTGGAACAGATCTCTCTGCGAAAAAGAATTGCTTACATAATTTCGCATTACTGTGATCGATTTTATTCCATTGAAAGAAAGAATGTGACTCTCATTCAAAAACGCATTGTGTTGGAATTTGTTTTCAGTGAACATGACCTCAGAATTGCAAGACTGTTGGTTAAATATTGAGGAAAAATTCGTAAAAGTGTTCGAGAGGACCGTAAAATTTTCGATCTGTATCAACGTTGGGTAATCCTTTGAAACCTGCAACTGCGACATTGGGAACACCAAAGAGCTGTTCACGAAAGTATTAGCTTCCATATAGAAATTCAAGAGCGTAAAATTATGATTCTGAAATTTGAGCAACGTAGAATCGATGATGGTATTTCTAATAACTCTGAAATTCTTTGCAAAAGTAAGAATTTTACTCATTGAATCTAGCCATTCGAAGGTGTCCAGAATACAATCCTTAATTAAGAATGACTCGATGGAGAGTTTCTCATTCTTATTGGTATTCTTCAGTTTGACTCCACTACCGACGATATTATGCGCGGATATCAAAGAGATCTGCTTGAGATCGATGTTGTCGAATTCTTCAAGGAGAATCCAGGAGGTATGGTTTAAGTAACTCAAGTTTTCTATTTGAATTCCATTGCTTTTGCAAAGATCACTTAGCTCTTGGAATGTAAGCGAGTTGCAAGTGATATTTTGAAAAGTTACGTTGACTGCACTGAACGCGAGGCGTGCGCCAACTCTATTCTTCTTATAGGCGTGCATGAAGGAGAAAAGCTCATCTTTCTTTGCAACAGAATAGAGATTCAGATTTGCAATTTCAATGTTCCAAAGAGAAACATCAGTGTTTTCGACAAAGAAGAGGATTCCAGCGAGTGAATTGTCATATCCAGTGATCCTGAGATGGTTTAGATTGAAATCGCAGTCTAATTGGGAGTTATCCAACCCCGAAATGAGAAAGGTGGGCTGGAGGAAGAGAAGCTTAGAGAGTTGCATCGAGACGCTTGATATAGTGACTACTGAGAAGCCTTTTAAAGATAAACTGCCCATAGAGATCTGAATTTTAGGATCATCGTCATTTTCGTCTTTGATGCCCATTATTGTGAAGGTGGAATCAGTTTTGGCTTCGAGGTAATGATGAGTAGTAAAATCGAAGCTGGTGTTGGCGCTTCCAAAGACTGCAATGGTGATGGAGCCATTACAGGTGCTCGCTTGCTCTAAGATGAGAGAGAAATTACTTGAGCAGCCCATTGGAAAGGGACAATTCTGAGAGAGTTGAAAGAAGCAAGGTTCCTGGCAGTTCGAGAGCAGAAATGAGGTGCAAAGAAGAAACAGAGCGAAGGTTTTAACAATTGCGACTTGATGTGACATTCAATTGTATAGAGTAATGAAAAATTATTTTTAAGATTCAAGAGCATCTGTTTAATAAATTTATTAATTGCTGCAACAAAAATGGAGAGAGAGAGGAAGATATATAGGTAATTATGCAGAATTCATCGAGTCTCTTGATCAGAAAGAGAGCATAGTAAAAAATTAGCAACATTCTTCAGTTGCTGCTGAGAAACTGAATAAAAAGCAAACTATGAATATCAATATTTCGGCAGGTGCATGGATTTGAAAATCTCATGTTTGCGATGGATATGTGACGCGCATAGGTTGTAATTGTTTTGGGTTAGAGGATTGTAACATTATTGGAGGGTCAATAGTTTACAAAATGTTGAAATTATTTTATTCAGGTTTCTTTAAGAATTGAAATATTTTGAAACAAGAATAAAACAATTCGATTGTTAACGGAATTACTGTCTTTATGGGAAAATCAAATTCATGATAGTGCCTGTAGTTTTTTGTGGCGTGAATATATTTGATTGCTATTTAACCGTCTTTTTATCAAAAAAATCATCTAACATCTCCAAAGTCAAGTCGAGCCAGATTTTCAAAGGGTGCCCCTCGAGTCAATCTCAAAAACTTAAAAAAATATTTTATCAGATTATACTATTGAGATGTAGTAAACGAGGATTAGACATGAGACAACTCAGGACCAAGTTTGCTTACATTCAAGTCATTCCAATACATTTGATTTGAAAACCATCCAAACTGTAAATCCCAATGAAAACTCCCTAACCAATTCTTTGATTCAGGATAATTATCATAAGTAATATTC
>ENA-UOTZ01000474-UOTZ01000474.1-compost-metagenome-genome-assembly--contig:-NODE-474-length-33671-cov-6.909002_pt1 | contig 33671 bp, 26 predicted proteins | sample MGYA00238144_ERZ746983 | MGnify/ENA primary metagenome ERZ746983 (study PRJEB28759, sample SAMN06268863) | compost metagenome | isolation source: single cell | place: USA: California, Emeryville, Joint...
AGTTGATGATGATAGTTTATTTTTCTTAACAAACACTTGGCCTATACTTTATGCATAGTCACTTTGATTAGTATACTTTGGAGTGCCTTTCATTTTCAATGGAAATATTAGTAGGATGTAGCTTTCAAGAAAACGATCAGATGATTTTTAATTGAATTTATTGATTTTAGTTAATTGCAGTATGGTCTAGTTTTAGTCAACTCCTTGTATATATTACTTATAAATTCTTCTAATCAATAGTACTTTTCTATTTTACTTTAATGATTTATTAGTTTAATCGAATAGAGCCACCTTATAGTTTTCCAGTTTTACCACGAAAAAGTATCACACAAATTTTATTTGTATCAAATGCTGCTTGAGGGGAACTGAACTCCTTGGATACTTTTTCACTTCTATTCTTTAAACAAAAGAGAATTTTCCTATTTAGGCAGCTGTTTCTTGAAATAGTGAATCATGGGGAAATATGAGTTAATTCATTATGTTCTTAGCATTTGCCACTATCATTGACACTCACGATTTTCTTCCAATACTAACTGAAGATGAGATTAATAAAACTAAAGCAGAATTGAGTTCAGTGAGACAATGTATTCAAGGAAACAACACCTATTATATGTGTGTAAGCAAATAACTTTTTTATTTTACCAAATGAAACCATTAAATGTAGTATGGAAATAAATATTAAAATGGTTTTACAGTGATTTTTGGATCAATGAATTTTGTCTCTTTGAGTTTTTCATAAAGAAGCTCGTTATCAGTGCCTTCAGTTTTGCTAAAATATTTCATGTATTTTGTGTTCAAAAATCCGTTCGAATCTATATAGTTCCCTTCAACTTTCCAGAAGCAATCGGTCAGGTAGAGTCCGGTCACTTTCACATTGCGTTTGCAAGCGATACATTTTGTTTGATCCAGCAATTTTGTCAGAGAAAAAGTTCCCATGCCAATCGGATAATTCACTTTCCTCTCATAAGCAACACACTTCGAATTCTGGCAAGCCCCAAAGAGCTTGAGTCCAAGCATCACAGGGTCAGATTTGATCTTATAATCTGGATACTGAGTCTCCTCAACATACTTTTCAGGACTGCTACTCTCAAAAAATTTTTCCTTCGTTACGGATTTCAATGGTGAAAATTTCTTTGCTTCACTATAACCTGTATCGATCATCTTGGCTATCAACGTGTCTCCCGACTTCACATGATTTTGCAAAAGTGTCGAAGAGGGATTGAAAGTCTCGAGGCCAAGGCTATTTGAGAACTTAAAATTGGTTCGCAAAGGATCAAGTTTGAGAAGTTCTGCCAGTTGATGTGCCAGTTCTTTTATATACGTTTTTTTTGGGAGTTCAAAATGGTAAGTTTTCATAGTTTCCACTACTTTGATTGCCACAGAAATCGGACGTTCCCTTTTGACGAGTGTATCACGATAGTTTTGTAGAGACATTGGAATTTTTGCTCACTAGTTATCAACTAAATCAACCTTACAATGTATAAAATTTATCTTGGTTCAATCTAAGTATTATCAGCCCTCTCATGATAGTGTCCAAATTAACACTCGTTTTGGTTTCACTATATGGAGAGAAACTTGCTAACGTTTTCGAGAGCTTTGCTCGATTAAAAGAGCAAAATGCTCAGAAGAAATGATAGTAATTGCTATGAAGTGACACTGCTTTGATTGTCATTAAATAAAAAGACCATCCCAAAGCTCATAAGATATTGAAGCTTTTTGTTGAAAGGGGGAGTAATTTCCAAAATTTATCAGTTAACTTAGCTCAGCAAAATATTTTGGGACGCCGAAGTGTTAGGATGATACTTCAACGCATTCTTTGATATGGGAGCAAAATTGAATCCTACAAAGAATTTAGTGCCAGTTTTCACTATCATTTCGAAGCTTGAATCACAACGAAACCTGAGAACTTCGTTAAAGTAGTTCTGATCAGCAAGATAGCATTCGATTTAATTTCTTAGCTGACTTCCTCTATCATATGTATAGTTGGCAATTTTTTCAGATCAAAGTCAAAGACTGTTTCCAAATGCTACTATTCATATTTTTCAAATCTCAATAATACACAATACAGCAGAAAACCGCATTTGAAAAGTATTCTCCTTTTTTCATATATCCAGAAATTTTGCATCTAATGGAATACACTAGAGCATACTGGATGAAACTCGACTCCTTAAGTATAGCTAAAGACCCCCGACAGTCATTCAAAGTGAATAATAACTGCTCAACCCCATCAATTTCAAATCATTTTTTTGTGAGCATAGAATCAAACTAGAGATAGAATGTTTGCAATTGGCGAATTTGAGCACAACTGAGAGAAGATATTTGAGGAGGTGACGTTTGATAAGATTACTTCCTTTGCAATCTCAATTTAACAATCGAGTAATTAATTTATAAACATATATAGCCTCAAAAGAGAGAACTTAAAGATGGTCTACAAAATCAGAAACAAATCTTTCTTCTGGACCAAGACCGGCTGGAAAAACAACTACTTCCCAAAGTCGTTCAACATGCCCAGACCCACCAACTCTGAGCAAACACAGGGTGTTAAAACCAGAATGGACCACAACTCATTCTTGAGAGGTAAATTTTTATCTATTCCTCGCCCAAATAGAGCAAACTTATCATTGTGCTTTAGCTCACCACAGCTATAGAAACATTTCCAGACACTGCAAGCAATACTTCTACGGAGATAAGAGACTTGAAGTAACACATTCATCATTCTCCAAAGATTGAAAGCATATTTCTTCAGGAAACCTTCATTCTTGCTCTCAGAACTTTCTTCATCGCTCCTCTGGCAGCTGACACCCCTGTTGAGCTGATTAAGCACGGAGCGGTAAGCATTAGGAGGATTGCTCTGAAAAATTTATCTATCCTTTCTTTAGGAAAGAAGATTGGTTGATCAACTTGACAGAGACTTCGAGCTCGTTTCTTACAACACCCATCCATTCCAACTCTTTACTTATGAGGTAGATTTTAGTTAGGTCGAATTTAAAGCTCACTAATCATTCACATACAAGGTCAACAATCGTTACATTCAAAAGGAGAATGAAGAATACGAAATCAAGGCAGCTGGCAAACAATCCCCAACTGAACAGATCTTGGAATATATTGAGTAACTAAGCTTCTTGTACTACAGAATGCTAATTGGTATCTGAAAAAAGTGATGTTTTCGAAGAAGAGTACTCAAAGCTCGCCCCTGGAGAGAAGCTCAGCATTGAGAAGACCACAAGTATCCTCCTCCACATTTTCAGAAAAGCAAGAGCTCAAGAAAAGAAGCCTTCCCAAGATACTAGGTAAGAGTCTTTGAAAAATTACAATCTTAACATGGTGTCAAACAACAAACAGAGGACCTGATGGTGAAATTGACGACTATCTTGAAGTTCGCAGACCTTTCGTTAACCCAACTCAAACCGGAGCTGGACACTAAATACACTCAGCTTGAGAAATATATAGCTTAGAGAAAACCCCAAATACTGTAAAGTTTATTTTGCTCTGGAGCAATTACCAAAAGAACAGAAGGTAGTTTGATGGGTGTAAGCTTTTCATTATGAAAATTCATCATAAAATAGCATACCTCTCTTGAATGAAAAATAAAATCGTATTCTCCTATTTTGTGAAAAAATAAGAGCTATGTCTCGGACAGCCAATATGGTGACTGGTTCTCACCATTACCGTGAAATAAATTAATAAAAAAAAAAATTGCTGTCCTTGCTTTGCATAGGTTATGGTGCCATTCTGTACTGTAGTTAGTAATACAAGTAGTTGAGATTTAGAAGCAATTCAAAAGATAATGATGTGATTCTTTGTTGAAATTTTATCTATGCAAGAATGGGTGCCTTGTTGAGTGTAACTCTATGAGATGAAAGAATTTCTTGTCAATTGTCCATTTTGTCATAATTAAGGTCCTTGAAAAACAATGAATACTCCTAATTTAACGAATTATATCTTGGCAATTGTTGACAAGGAGTAATCAGATATTTCTGACACTTTTGAAATTTTAATCATTTAACCAAAACTCAGAATAATATGACACAGCAACCAAATTCTGTTGACGCAAATTGGAATGCAATTCATTCAAACGACTCAAACAGAGCTGGCTACTTTTTTATTGCTGAATCAACAGAAGGATTCGATTGTTGCAACTTCACCACTATTTGGTTTTTGAAGGCGACCCTTAAATTATCATTTTTCCACAAGCAAAAATTTACCAAGAGCCTGTCTCGGATTCGCAATCTCTCCATAACTCTCTATTTCTTTCAACTAATAATCGATATAATCAACATTGGAATAAACTTTCAAAAAAGAAATGCTGGTTTTTTAATCACAATCTTCATTGTTTGCCTGGGAGTAATTATCGGGTTAATAGGAGCCATTCGGTCAAATGTTTATCTATTGACAGCTGCCTTTGGGGTACATTTCATTACTTTTGTCATGTTTATCATTTTCGTCGCGATATCTATTGCACTAAGTGAAAATGATGGTCTTGTTTTTGCAATTTACTCCTTAATTTTTGTTGAACTCGCACTCTTTGTCTTTCAAACATACTTCACATGGAGTTTCATTCGGTGGCATGACAAAGCAGAAAAAGCAAAAAAATTAAGAGAGAGACAAAGAGCTGGTAGACCACCAATTTCTGCGCAGAGAGCTATATTCTCAGATGACAGAAGCGTAGGAAATCAGCCTCAAAGTGTAAACCAGAATAGACTGCCGTTGCCATCTGCAAATGCTCAAGAAAATGGGAGAAATCTTTCTTCGAACAATCGCAATTCTGGATTGGTACAAGTTCAATCAGAGAATTTACAGGCACCTCAGAATGTGAACTTAGAAAAAAACTCTAGCCATAATATTGATCTTGAGGTTAACTCAAGAGGTTTAGGAGGGGAAGAAGATGTGGAAATTAGCAAAGCGACTTGCATCATATGTTATGCGAACAAGCAAGAAGTGGCATTTTATAAATGTGGTCATTTATGCTGCTGCCAAAAATGTGGAAATAGATTCAAAGGTTCTCGCTGTCCTGTCTGCCGACAGCAGGTTTTAGACGTGATTAAGCTCTTTGCTGCAGGTTTAGAATAGTAGTCATTCCTATTGCTACACTTTTGATTGTTTCTGAATTATGTAAACTCAATTTATCTATTCTCTATACCGAATTCGATGCATTCAAAATAATTTCATCACTTGCATTTATGAGAGTCAAGAGGAAGTTCAAGCAATCATTTATTGCAATTAGGTTACTTTTCAAGGAATTCAATTCAAATTGAACAGGCTACAACAAAGCAAGAATTGTCATAAAAATACGATGTACAATAATCTGCGTTGAATTTTAAGGCAGGCTAGTGCTCCTCCACCAAGAGTCATATTTTCTATATCTCTTAAATTAGAAATAGCCTCTACTTTCATAGAAAGAAATTTGTGCCCTTAACGGCTGAAATTTCCTACATGATTAATTTTTCTGCCAACGACTCTGAAATTATAGTTAATAAAATTTCATATTCTAAACGATAACTTCGCCAAGATTACTATCTTGAATGCAGAAACCTAACCAAATTGATTGCTCCACTGTTGTTGCTAAAAAAACACAGAAAGGTGGATCAACCACATTTCGCTCCCGTAATCCAAGAAATGTCGTTGCTTCACAAGACGAAATTTCATTAAAAGGTAGTTCAGTATCAAGAATGAACCCCACTCTGACTCCCAAAGCCAAAGTTGACATGTTGTATCTATCACGCGCTGGTTCTCAGTCAACACGCAGCAATTCAACAATCTCTTTGTTTGAACGAGATAATTCTCAAACCAAACATCAAAATCATCTCGACGGAGATTCAACTATATCTTCAAACGATGAAGGCAAGCTGCTCTACCAAGCCACAACTGAACGAAAGAGACTTGAACAGTATTATAAACAAATGGAAAATCGAGTGAAACATTTGAAAGATGAAGACCAAAGAATGAAATCAAAAATTCAGCAAACAGTTAAGAAAACACGTCAGATGGTTGAAGCGAAGACGAGACATCTTGAAGAATTATCATTCAACGCACAACGACATGAACTTAAGGAGCAAGAACGAATCAAGAAAAAGCAGCAAATCTGTGAAATTCGTGCTAAAAGCCGAGAAAATTTGGAAAGAAGCGAAAACCGCCATCGTAAGGCCATAGAATCACGAGCACTTGAAGTGAGACGAGAAAAATCTTTAAATAAAAGTTTGATAATCGAGATGAGAGAAGAGGAGGAAATCAAGAATAGCGAAAAAATATGGAAAATCGCTTGTCACGAGAAGAAAGTGGAGAACAACAAGTTATTAGCACGACTTAAGAAGAGAAATGAAATCAAAAAAAGATTCAACGAAAAACTCCTTCAAGAGAAAACAAAGGCCGAGGAAATTAATAATCGAATTAGAGACCTCGAGGATCTTGAAATTCAACTCCTTGAGAACATGCAAGTCACTCAAGCTACACACATGAATGCATTTCAGGAGATGGTGTCTGTTCATTCATCAGACAACTCCTCCACAAGGCCTCTCAAAACTCATAGACTCAAATAAAGCTCCTAATTCCAGTATTTTATTTTTTTCCATATCCTCATCAGATTCCTGAGACCATTTGTGCTGGTTTTAAAAGATTTTGTGAAGTATATCTTACATAGAACACCCACTCTCCTATAGTATAGCTGCTTATATTCATGTTATTTATTAAAATTGTCTTTATTTAAGCATCTCTACAATGAAAATAAATCAAAAATTTTAGTGAGAGGAAAAATAATGTTGAGTTTAGTCAGTACTCCTAAATAAGTATGTAATCAAAGAGTTTTGATTATTAAAGCAGACTTATTTGATTAGGCAGAAGACGATCTGTTAAGTACTCTACAATTGACCTTTTGTCAACCTTTCTTCTTCTTCAAAGCTTTGATATCTAAATGCGACACAGCAATCGATATTTTTTTTGTAACAGTTTTATTTGCTTGACTGCTACTTGGCATCTTTGCAACTCTCAATGTATATGAAGAATCATTTTCTGAAATTTTTCGTTGAAAATATGTTATAGAAGCGAAACTAACAACCAGTATTGTATCACAATAGTTAATTGCAAAAATAAAAAAGAATAATGAATGGAGGAGATGATGATGGTATTTTTATTATTTTTTGGAAATTTAAGTGCAAAATCAACCAAGCAATGCAATAAATATTTCTTTTTACGTTTGAAATTTGATATAACCATTTCTTTTAAACTTAATAATTCAACGAATCCAATAGTAATAAGAATAAAGATGCACCTCTCTAATCAATATGTCTGCTTGGCTTTCTCATTTATCAGAAGGATATCTTAGAGGCTGCGTTACTTTGAAGTTTGTACCTCCTTTTCACTCTTCTGATCGCTTTGTTTAGCGGCATCTTGAGCATTCTCTTGCTGAACACCACTTGCTAAGATGCTCACATCAACCTTTTCGAAAGAAATCGATTTAGTCAAAATATCTTCATTAATTCCACATACTTTTGTTGTAATCTTAGACATCGGCTTGCTTTTGCCATCAGGAATAAAGATTAAATGCAGCTCTCGGTCAAAATCAGTTATTTTGTCTACCCGATCGACGATAAAGTATCCCCTTCTCTCTAGCTGAACCACCACGCCTAGAGAAGAATATGTTTGTTAACTTAACGAATGCATACTGGGTTCTCACCTTTAGCAAGAGTTTTAAGGTTGGGATCCCCAAATGCTTGAGTGATAAACTCAGTTTTCTCGTTTAGGACCGACTCGAAGTCCATATCATCCTCAACTTTCTTCACATTGATCAAGTGGTCATACTCATGCAGATAGACATTAACCTGAAGATTAAATTGATGAGAATATGGAGTGTTAGCTTTGATAATGAATTACGAGCAGATCACATTTTGGAAGCCAATTGACTTTTTTCGTTGTCTTGAAATCAGTATCATTCTCTACGATCTCACCCTCGAGATAAAGTCCGTCACCATCAGGCCGAATATCCTTGATGATGCAATTCGTCCATCTCATAAGAGTGATTTTCTCATTAATCACAAACTCCTGAGCGTCATCATACTCGAGATAGACGACATTGGCGCGAAACAGAGGACGACTTCCAAGGGCAGGGTTTTGAGGATGTAGCGGAATTGTTAGTGTCTCCATTTCAGATCCAAGATTGGTAATTTTCAGAGTGCAAATTTTCTCTTTTGAGATAGCGGTATACCTTCCGGCTTGTGGGTCGATATATTTCTTGTTTTTCGCCCAAAGTTTGTCCCAATGCTGGAGATTTGTATTCTTGGTTGGTCCTTGCTCCAGCATGAAATCTGTGAGAGTCTCAACTGCGATTCCTCTTCTCATGATTCCTCGAAGAGTAGGGAATCTTGGATCATCCCAACCCTCTAATTTAAAAAGAGTAGTTTTGGTGAGGAATTTTCGACATAAATAAATAAATTTCATACCAACTCTTTTGGTATCGACGAACCATGTGAGTTTCCTTTTCGAGAGCGTTGTATGGATTAGATTAAACCTTGAAAAGTCATAAATAATTGGCTTTCGTAACCCAACCACATCTAAAACCCTTCGAAAATATATGCCATTAATTAATTATTCTTTGAGTAAAATAAAATTTTACCAAGTGTACATCTCGTTTCTGTCCGCATACTCGTTCGTCCTAAGTGTATGAGTGACTCCTTCAATGCTATCAACAATCGGGCAAGCCCAATCATAGGTTGGGTACACGCTATATTTCTTGCCGACACGATGGTGGGATACATCTGAACTTCTGAAGAGAACAGGGTCTCTCATGCATTTATTCTTGGCTGACATACTGATTTTCCCTCTTACGCACCACTCTTTGGCTCTGCCAGCTCGCATGAGATCCCAGATTTTAAGGTTTTCCTCAGGAGTCATATTTCGGTGCTTCGACTCAATTCCGTCACCTCTCTCTTTTCGCATAACCTCAACTGGAGTATCGTCACAATAAGCTTTTCCTTGCTCGATGGCTTTCTTCATTAACTCCTCCAACTTGCCAAAATAATCTGACGTATAAGTGACAACATCAGCGATAATGCCTAAAGTAGCGAGATCCTCTAGGATCGATTGAACATACTCAGTCTTCTCCTTATTTGGATTCGTATCATCAAACCTTATAATTAGCTTTCCTTTCCACATTTTAGCGAAGTGGTAATTCAACATTGCAGCTTTCACGTGTCCGAGATGTAGGTAACCAGACGGCTCCCGCGGAAACCGTGTAACGACCTCGCCATCTTTCGCTCCCTTGAGGAGGTGCCTATAGAGGTCATAGGTTTTTTGGAGGTCGAATGTGCTAGAACTGTCTTTGATGATAGGCTCTACCATTTTGTTTGAATCTTTGTGTTCTTTCTTATGTATTATTGGAAGTTCAGCCGACTGCTTGGCTTATTGGATGGCAAGAGCGAATAGAATTACAACTGAGACGATTTCAAGCTGATCAGAATAACATCAGAAAAAATTTAATTTCGCAAATCAGGTGGAATATGGACTGAAGTAGCCTATCACCGTATTATAGCCATTCTGATTTGCGATCGATCATCCAAACAAAACTTCTTACTTTGTCTGCTATTTGATGAAGATATTAAACAGAGAGGGAATATATCAGATTACCTAAACGCATGTTCAACGAAATCTAACAAAATGTATAAATCCGTGACATTTGTGAGTGAATCATAACCAACACTGGCAATATCCGAAATCATGAAAGGATGGAAAGATTTTTTCCAAACTGATGGGGTAGGTAAGTAAAATATATTCTTATCTGATGAATGTAAAACTACCACATTTCTTCAGCACAGAAAGATCAACTACAGATGAAAATGGAATGACGGACCGAGTCCAATATAGAAGTCTGTTAACAAGTGCTATTCGTGTTGCTATTATATTCCTTCGCATCACAATCCCCCATGGAAATACTAAATTTTCAACGTTATTTGGAAAGTTGAATTCTTTTAGTAGTTGTCTCTTCATCAGATGAGTTGCATCTTTGTCGTTATGTTAGCTAGGCACAGCACCTTGAAGGAATTATGAGTCGCATTTTCGCAAGTGAAAAAAATCAAAGATATCCTGGAAAGTGTGAATTTCCTACTGAAAAAGTTTTTTTATAAAATCGCCTTTATGCTTTCAAAATCAAAAAAAAAAACAAACGACGAAACTCAATGAAGTGATATTTCTGCAAAAATTCCTTTGTTTCATCGCCTTTTATTTTTTTATATATATATTGATGGATTACAATTTATCTTTTGTAAACTTTTTATTTTCGCGCCATCTTATTAGCTAAATATAACTCATTATGCTCAGCCATCTAAAGATAATTTTTGCAAAATGGAGATGCTATTGTCACCATCAACGATCATTTCCTAAATGATATTAATTAGTTAATTCATTGATTCGAACTCATGTTTTACTGAGGATAGTAGCGCTACACACTGAGAGAAGGTGATCTGCTGATGGTTGAAAGGGTCAATGGCCATCAGCATTTTGGTGACATCTATATCTACTTTGTGACTTTCAATGTAGCTCAATAGATCTTTGAATTCATTCTAATGCATTGAAATTAGATTACTTCAGAAACCTATGTAAGAATATCGATAAGCATACCTCGTTTATGATGCCGTTATTATCTTTGTCGACAAGTCTGAAGTAAGTCAAGAAAGTTTTAAGGAACTTCTCATGACTTTTTAGTTGGAAGTCTAGAATAACTTTCTGGAAGAGACTATAGTCGATCATATTTTTCTCTTTCTCAGAAAGTATTCTCTGCTGTTCTTCTCTTGAGAGTTTCCTTCTTTAACAGGAGCAAGGTCAGATTTTAAGGAAAAATAAATGTGCGTCATTTACATTTCCGCTAAATTTTTTTGTGGAACAGTATAGAGTTTGCGGAGTTTAGTCAGTAACGTTTCAGCATCCTCCTGATTATACATATACTTGATAATGTCATTGCATTCTTCTTCATAGACGACCCCATTCATTTTAGCCTCAAGCATCTCTTTAATTTCTACGTTCTGTTTAAATGGGTACTTTCCTCGAAGATACATCTGGACGAATATTAAGAAATTTATCAAAAAAAATTCTCTGTTCGCTGTTACCTTGAGAAGTTCAGAAATTGTGCTTTTGACTTGATTTTGCACGAACCTGAACTCTTCATCGCATTCATTTCTCAAGATTTTACCGAACGTGGCTACTTCATTATCTTCAACAGAGTACTTTTTTATTCCATTAATAATTGCTGTGGCCCACTCAATAATCAAATTCTGAGAAATTCATTACAACCACATTCAAGGATAGGAAAAAGATGAGTACCTTCAATCCGTACTTCTGATTGAGGTAAGTATACATATGCTGCTCCATGGTTTCTCGTGGTAACTTTGCGTCCGCATATTTTTGGTCATATTTTGATTTGGAGGTATAGATTTCTTCAATCATGTCCTTTAATTGTTTTAAAGTTAATGCTCTCACAACCGTGTGACCAATAGAGGCTTGCTGATTGTGTTGCATCATCATATTTCGATAAGAATGCTAAAGGAAACCTCATTCAGATTGATTCTCGTATGAAAAAAAGAACTACCGTTTTTTCCTGGTGATCGGAAGCCCCATTTTTCTGGGAATACTGCATCACTTCTGCTGCTTGGGGGTCTCTCTGCCGCTCGAATAGTTGAGCAGTTTCTTTTGATGTTTTGATAATCTTGTCAAGGTACTTTTGATTCTCTTCTTCCAACGAACGGATTTGCTCCTGGAACTCATTTCTTTCTTCATTGAATTGCCTCATGAGTTGATCTCTTTCAGCTCTCAGCCTCTAAAAGCATCTTATTTCAGACAGGGAGCTGAAGTTAAATTCTACATTATTTTCTTTTTCTAGCTTTTCAGCTTCTTCAATCAACTGGGCTGTATCAACTTTTCCTTTGACCGGTTGATTTGCTCCCATTCCAGGGATTCTTCCTTCATCAACGGCTTTTTGCAAAGAAAGGAGGTTATCTATAAATTATTCGATCAACATTCTCGCAATTTTAGTTAAAGGTCACTTGTAATTTCTTTGAAAAGCAGCGCGTGGGCGTCATGAACTCCTTCTAATATCGAGCAGACTCTTGGATCAACACCACCCACGTATTCGATGATCTTGCTGAAAATGATTTCATACAGAGCATATTTTGCCTAAATCCAGTTTACAAACAAAACGGTTATATCCTCACACAGTAACATAGTGTTATACCTTGAGAACATTTGTGTGCATTACAGCTTTTGAGTCTTTGGAGTTCAACTTCACAGTAAGATCTCTCATCACATGTTGGACATGCTCATCGAATTGATCTGCCAACAAATTGTCTTTATCAGGATTTTGCTCTTTGAACAACTCTCTAATGCAATCGTACAGCACAGCAACGGCTTCTAAGTCATCTGATCGGAGACCCAAATCTCCACCTTCGTATTCTTGATTATCTTTGTTGCTAAAAGAAGCATAGTCTTGTTGTCCTGACTGACTATCATTTTTTCGAGACCCTGTCCTAGGCTCTCTTATAACTGAGTGGTTTTAGCAGATGGTCACTAAAATACCCAAGTTACCGGTTGAGTTTAAGATCTCAAGATATGGGAGGTTGTGTACAAGCTCCTCAGCTTCTTCCTATGATATAACAGCTCGATGGAACAACAATATTGAATTTACCTGGTCTTTGATGTCAATTGAGAGGTTTTTTAGTCTTGGGAGTGACATTAATCCTTTCATCACTTTTGATACCTACATAATCAAATTCATGAGGTTTGCCACTAGTTTCGACTATCCATAGTTACATCGAGTATCAAATTGCTGGTTATATCAAGGATTTCTAATGCACGAAGAGCAGAAAGGTCGTCAGGTAGGGCTGCAATTCGGTTGCCATGCAAAGACAACTAATACACCAAAAGGTTAGTTGATAATTTCTTCTGAGAAAAGGATTAAAACCTCTTTCAATCCATGGAATTTGGCGAGGAAAGGAATGAAAGTCTGAAGATTTGAGATTTGCCTATCATAAGGAGAAGGTCAACAAATTTTTGGTCAGAGTTTTATGGATTTACTGGAATTCCAGGCTCAAGCTCTCAATATTAGGATTGCTCTTGTAAATCTTTTCAATGATCTCCATGGTTTGGATGCTTTTAGTTTCTTAACAGCAAATGAAAGCAATTGCTAATTTCTCTTTTATTTGAAATTAATAGCTCATTCCAATATATCGGTAGTTGATTGAATGAATGCGAAAGGAAAATTAGGGTCTTGATGATTTGCAAGAAAGTTACTTTTCCACATACGAATTCTTTTAGAGAGAGAGTATGCTTATTAATCTAGGCGAGAAATATTTTTGATGGGCTATTATCTTATCGTTCTGAAAGCATTTATGCTCTCGAATGTTTAGGATTTATCATCTCGAAAAATAAAAGAGAAAGGGTTTCGTTTTCTAACTTGTCTAATGAAGATGCTACAAGTAGTCTCAGGTCCTCAAAAATATTACTCTGCAAAATCCGTTTAAAGAACATTTTCAATAAGTGAGGAACCCTACTCCAAATTCTACCCAAAAGAGAGAAATGCCAACAGTTAGCAGAGTACATAGTGAACTATACCCATCGTGAGTATGAGTCAACAACTTTGCAAGATGTTTTGATCTTTCTTTGAACTACTTTCAATGTATCCGCAAAATGGATTTTCTTCAAGGATGAGGTCTTCAATGAGTCATTGAGTCAGTTATTTTGCAATAAATTTAGCAATATAATTTAATTTTCCAGTTTTTTCTCTGAATTCGTCAGAAATCATAATAAATTAATTTGCTTGCAAATAATTATCGAGTCCTCTATAGAAATCAATGATCAGTCTACAAACAGAGCTCAACCTTGCTCATCTCATCAAGGCAATTGCCGATTCTGAGAAACAAGTAGAAATTGTTCGACAAGTTTTGGCTGAACAGCGGGATTTTGAGCCATATACTGCATTTAAAAGAATAGATGAACTTGGAGTCGGCTATATTCGCGTCGCAGACCTCCACTTGTTCCTCAAAGAGAATGGCGTTACTGCATCAGAGAATGACGTTCTCTATCTCTTCAGTTTATTTGATTCTAACGGTGACGGACGTATGACATACAGCGATTTCTTAAAGGCTGTTCTTCCAGTCACAAACCCATCTTTAAGACAACGCGCTTCTCAACGTGAGTCGTACTATGTTGGAAAAAACGAAACCCTTCCATATGACGTGGAATGGTCTCTGGCCCGAGTCTTTGAGAAGGAGTTAATAGCCTATCGAAAAATTGAAGTTCTCAAAGAGGATCTCCTTTCAAGACGTGACTTTGACATCCGGGACGCTTTTCGAACTATCGATTATGATCGATTAGGGTTCCTTGATCATGAGAGTCTGTATAAGTTCTTCCAACGCAACAGAATCGGAGTTTCTGATGATGACATTCTTGCATTACTTCGTCGAATTGACAAAGATCAGGATAACCGAGTTTCAATTGCCGAGTTTGCGGATGCAGTTAATATCATCGATCCAATTCTCAAGCTTGAAGCTCAGACTCCGAAACGCACATCCTACCGCTCTGTTGAACGGTCACCCACCCGGACCACTAGCAGAATGTCTCCCTCCCGCACCACAACAAGAATGTCTCCCTCCAGAATCGCAAGTAGAATGTCTCCACAATCCAATAGGAAATCACCTAACCGCTCGAAAGCGCTTGAATCATCAACTCTTACTCAATCATCACAAAAACTAAAGAGTGCTCGAGATCTCGATTATCACGATTATTTAAGCAAGACTGCTCGAGCTCAGTCGCCAAAAAGAACTGAGATATTATCGAAGTCAGCGATTAAGACAGACCCCAGCAAACGACCTGAACCCGTGAGAGAGTCTATCTCAAAAAATTTCCTGAAAGAGTTAGAAGAGGAGAGACTAAATAAATCTCAAACAAGTTGGTCTCCAAGCAGGACAAGCAGGAGCAGAATTAGTACACCAGCTGATGGTTACAGAACTCCTCCTCGAAATCGACCTTCAAGTCCAACCAGAAGATCTACCACAAGAGAGAGGTTATCACCTTTGAAAGGAAACGAGGAGGAACAATTAGCAAGAACGTTAAAAAATCAGATTGAGTTAGATCAAGACATTGAAAATCTCAGAGGCGAATTGGCTCTCAAGAGCGACTTTAATCTACTTGACGCCTTCAAAGTTTTCGATGTGTATGGAAAGGGCTACATTACCACTTCTGAATTTGAGGATGGTCTTCGGCAATTTGATGTGTATCCCCATAGAGACGAATTATACCTAATTGTCAAAAAATTTGACAAAGACGGCGATGGAGTCCTCAGGTAAACTAAACTCTTTTAAATTTTTTTTTTAAAAAAACTCTCTTTCTTTAGGTATTCTGAATTTGCCGATATCTTCACTCCGAAAAATATTGACTATGCTGGAATCCTTACCAGCAGATCTCCGAGCTACATAGACTCAAGCAAAGTACACGTGGTATGAACTACTGAATTATTATTTCTGTTGCTATAATCTTACTCGTAGTTATTTGGCTATGACACAAGAAAGACCCTTCAAAAATTCTTTAAAGTTCTCTTACAAAATGAAGGAATTAGTGAAGGCATGAGACAAAAACTCAATCGAAGACCATTATTCGATGTGTACGATGCATTCAAAGCTCTCGATAAAAACGGAAATGGATATATTACTGTTGATGAGTTCAAAGAAGTCCTGCTTGATCATGGAATGTATTCTTCTCCTAATGAACTCAAGACACTCTTGAAGAGGTTTGATAACGATCAAGATGGGAAAGTCTCATATCGTGAATTTGTTAGTGAGATTACTCCCAAATCTCCAAGCAAATTATATTGATACTTTAGAATAATGAACTTCCAAACCCCAAAAAAGGAAAAAAAAAAAAACTATAAATACATAACTGTCAGAAAATCTAAAATTTGCTCTTATATATGAATATATAACGTAACTTCGCAGAAATTTTGTGCAAAAGCATGAGAATAAAATTTCGACTGAACTACTTATGAATCACTCTCCTGGTAAAGCATAAATAACTACACAATCAGGTGATATCTTATTTGGTAGTCTGATAAACACTAGTTCTATCTCTTTAAGTTATGTGCAAATCAACGACTTGAATCAAAGAATGAATGGATAAGTAAAATATATAAATATAATTACTACTTAAACTAAGCCTGCGAATTATTATCCTCTCCATGGTGAAAATTTGTTGTGGTTGCAATTAAATTTGTCATATGTGTTATTACATTATTTTGTTAGATTAACTTATGCCATAGCTCAACTAATTTTTCTTAAAGGACAATGTCTCTACTTTCAAAAATGAAAAGAAATGAGTGAATTCCAATTGAACTCTATCTTTAGATATGATACTGTAATTCATTAATTGGTAGTGATTTAGAGACAACACGATCTGTTCAGATACTTACAATTTTTGCTCAAATTAATGTTATCACATGATTACTATATATATGGATTCGAATCTACCCAAGGAAAGCATTCAATACTCGATTTGAACAACCGAAAAATTATTCGGGAGCCCATTCTGGTTTTTCTCTAGACTTCTTAGCCATTTCACCTCTAGCAAGGTCTGGGAAAGCTTCATCCGAAGAGATTGGAGTGTCGTTGAAGTAGTATTCACCAGCCCCTCCATCGAGTTTCATTTGCTCATAAATCCAGTTTCTTTCTCCTAAAATTACATGATGGTAGAACTTCTTGGCCGTGAATTTTGCGGTCTTACACCAGAGATATCCAGCTACGAAAGTTAAAATAAGAAGTTTCTGCCTCCCAACAAATGTGAATGATACTTACTTAACACAGGAAGAGAAAGTGCTGTACCAACACCAACCATACCATAAAGATGATATGTTTGTGTTTGAAAGAAACTTGTAATACCGTGATGGCCAATAGGTAAGTGGAGTCTGCAATATCTCATTGCTATCAGAAAAAAGAAAGATAAAGGGAAATTTGCTGCAATTATACATAAGGCCAAAATTCCAGTCATGTATGTAAATCCGAATAAAGCACGAGGAAATGTGATTAATTTCAGATCTTGTTGGAGGAAATCGTCCCAATCTCTTGCATACCAAAGCCTAAATGGAACTAAGATGGCTTAAATCTTCAGGAAAGAACTTTTGCAGTCTGTCTTTGAAATATGTTCTATGATCGATCAAACGGCCTTGCTGGCAATTTTCTATTGCAATTTCCATGAATTTTTTCATGGCTGGATTATCTCCATGTTCATAGAAGGTGCTTGGGTCGTAAAGCTTTCTGATCTCTGCTTCTGATGCTGTTTTCTTTTTCATGTGCTTTTAGTCCTGATTGTTTTGCTTTAAATTTTGATTGTTCTATATCTTTTATCCAGCGATAAAATTATCATTCTTACTGCTAATACTTAAAAGAAACAAAAAATTGATAAGTATGTAAGCCAGAGTCGAAAATTCATACAAATGTGATATTAAAGACCTCCATCTCTGACTGGCAATAGGAGCTGTCGTAAAAGAGAGCCGAACGTTGCGTCCTTAGTGTAACTCAGAAGTCTAGTCTACATTGAAGGTTAGTCTAAAGATTCAGATTGCCTCTACTGTAGGAAGAATATTGGGGCCCTACTTGTGTATTACCAACTCGTAGATGGTTTTTAAACAGCTTTTCGATGACGAAAAGAAAAGGCATTTGCCACCAATGCAAATTGACAAATAATGTATTACTTAAAAGAAAACGTTTGAAATATAGAAGCAGCCTTAATTTGCTTGAGAGAGTGTCCTTCTGATAACCTCCGGCTGAGACTTCTTGCAGTTTCTAGCAGCATCCAATACCTGACTTTTTCTGCTGGGTCTGTTCAACTTTCTATTTAGTTGAAATATTAGAATTAGACACCAGGAGAACAATAATAGATTCACCAATGTATCATTTGTCGGACTTGGTGTTTTTTCTGGGACTTTCTTTGCAATTGCAAGGAAGACTTCATTTAAATTGATATTCCTCTTCGCCGACGTTTCGAAGTGCAACAAACCATATTTGTCAGCATATTCTTTTGCTTCCTGTTATTCAAAGAAAATAATAGAGCATTAGAGTAAACATGACTATAGTTACTGCAGTTTGAACAGCTCTATTTTCTTCTAAATCTACTTTGTTCCCGACCAATGCAATAATTATTCCCTTACTCGCATTTTGATGAAGTTCTTCAATCCTAAATTGAAGAATTGATTAGGTCATGCAATTCTGCAAACACTACCATTCTTTAGCTCTTCGAAAAGTTTCCTATAAACAAATTGAGGTAATGTTTCACGAATTGATCGATTACATATGATGTTATATCATATACGACAACTGCAGCTTTGGCTCCTTTGTAGTACATTGGAGCCAAGGAACGATATCTTTCTTGTCCAGCTGTATCCCACATATCAAATTTGATTGTGGCATCAGGCAAATCAATTCCGTGAGTCATAAAAACGGCTCCTACAATAGTTCTCCATATGAGATCAACCAACGACCACCTGTTTGTTACCTACTGTGCTTTCCTGGAAATCTGAGAATTCTCCCTTGGCAAACCTGTTTGCAATAAAAGTTTCGGTAATTGAATCCTGAGAGATGGAGAGAATAACCTGAACGCAATGCTAGTTTTGCCAACATAAACGTCTCCCAGAAGCACCAGTTTGTAGACGAGTGTCTTTTTCTGTGGTCTGTCTGTAGATTTATCATCTTGTCTCTGATCACTTTCCATTATCGAACAACCCCAATTGATAGCGTGTTATTTAGGCGAAAAAATTATCTTTCAATTAGTAATAGAAAAATTGAGCTTGGTATTAATGACCTGAGTTAATTGCTGTTACCAGCTCCCTGCAAAAAATTTTTGAGAAGAAATGACAATAATTGTCAAAGAATGATGCTTATTTTTAGCAGTATTCCCGAATCATACAATAAAAAAAAAGAAAAAGAGAAAGAAAAAGAGAAAAGCACGACCTAATACGTGGATTGTTCTGAAAAAAAAAGTCTCCTTCCGTAATAACTCCATGTAGAGTCAGTGGATCTTTCTGACTATTTGTTGCTTCCAAAGAAGTCACATCAAGATAACATCTCCAGCTCATCTGCTAAGCTTTTTTGAACTGCAGAATATTCTTGTGATTGAGAGTTTCAGTTCAATCTGACATTCTGCTAATAGTCAATAGATTCTCCGAAAGAGAGTAATAATAAAAAAATATAATTGCTGAACTCATATTCATCCCCAGCTCCCTTAACATTGCTGAAATCTATTTTCTTGAAAAGAATGAATAAGGGTTGTACTCTTACTTGTGACTCTGAGTCAAGTTTTGAGTTCATTGCTAGCAAAGATCACCAGTCGTTGCTATACCTCAGCTCTCTTTCAGACACTCTAGCCAATCTTCAAGTTGAATCTCCGCGTAAAGCTTTGTGTAAGTTCAAGGCAAAAAAGGACAAGGCTCTTTTCGAAATTGACGAATCTAGTTTAGTGTTTCGAAAAATGGTAGTGAATCAAACTCAGACAGATTCTGCTAATTCTCAAATTTCTCATATTACCTCTGAACCATCATCAAAGATTCCAGAGTCAGCGAGCTCAAATTCACTTTGTAACCTTGTATTTCATAATTTTTTCAAGACGAGAGTTTTAATCTTTACCTTCTGTTGCATAGGGAGTTTCCTTTTACTTATTCTTACCAGCAAGCTGTAGTTTCTGATATGATTACATAAAGAGATACACTTGACCGAAATTTGTGTACTGTATAAAAAAAGCTTTGAGAAATTTATACATCGAATCCCATTTAGAACTGAGAGAAAAGAAACTTATTACTATAGATATTTTGTTTCCATAATTTATTGTTAGGTGAGTGCTTTTTTGGTAGAAATTCAATAATTGTTACAACCTTATGTTGGCGAACTTGCTTCCTCAAATCGGCTCCAGCTGAACTACAGCTTGCTGTTTTTATCGGAAATTTAAAGAGAAACTTTAGTTTGATATTGCAACTCTTTCCGTTTTATTTTAGGTTGCATGATTAGCAATTGATATCAGAAAATTTTTCTCTCAGAGTTGGCTAATAAATTAGTAGAGTATTAACACATTTTAGCACTTACCGTTTTTTTCTTGAGATTAGATTCAAAACTAACTGAGAAATATGTATTCACTTTGTCATAAATACATTTTGAGAGAAAATGAAAAAGGGCAAGTTGCTACTTCCTCTACTTTTTTGTACCTTAAATCTTTTCGAAACAAAATACTTATCCTACATTTCACAGTATACTTGAATGCGCTCAATCTATCTATCTCTATGAGCCTGAAACTTGCTCAAAATCAGCTTGAACCCGCCGTAACTATAAAATCTACCATGTGTCAACTAATATGACGAAATAGATGGTCATGAACACTAATGGAAACAAATCATCGATACACGAACTGCCTGAATCCGGTTCGAAGGGTAACTTATATTTTGAATATTTTTTTCATTTATTGGCAAGGTCAACTCAGTTCACGTCAAGGCCAAAGCAAGCAACCTCAAATTACTGATGACTCTAACTCTAATATTGAAATACAAGTATATTTTTAGTTTCTATGCTCATGTAAGAAGATAATGATCTCCATAAGAAGAATCTTGAAATGAAAAACGTCAAAGTTGGGCTTGATCAGCATGGTTCTGCAATTAATTTGATAGGTACTCTTAATTACTTCTCTTCACTCTGATATACTTTACTCCCTCCAAGCGATTATCAGTCATAAAAGTGATATGAGAGCAAGAGCATTATATGCGGTTGTATGCTGCTTACTAACTATTCTCCTACTGGGCCTTTTCCTCCATAAGGTACTCACTACAGTATTTCCGGTTTCTTGTCTTTTGATTTATTTGTGTACGCACAGGCAAAAGAGTCTCGTAAACTCTTAGCTTCATGGCAGAAAAACATCGAAGGTGATTGTGCAATTTCTCCATATGCCGTTAAATTTGATTTTACTTTTCCAACTCAACCTGTCTAAGGATATTTTTTTTGGGTCAGTTAAGCGTTTACATATATATATTCTCGATTTCTATTTAGTATATTGAGTAGATATTATTTTAATCAAGTTTGCATCAATATAGTGTCTTGAATTGAGAGTATTTTATTATTTGATTGTTTTGTGGCTTGTCTTAGAAATACTAGGATTTGGCAAGTGCTCACCTGTGTTAGCGCTCTGTGCAGACATATTAAGAAAAGAGACAGCATGCTCCAAATTGTTTACTTTGGTGTTAAGTTTCTTTGCTAGCACAGGAAGAGTCGAGAAAGAGAGAAAATTGTGGTGGTGGTGATTTCATTGCACGTTTATGTAGTAGACTCTAATCTAAAAAAGAAAAAGCAAGAGTGCGTATTCGATTCCTATTTTACAGTTTTACCACGAGAAAATAGAATAATCCAAACCAAACCAATGCTGTCTCGGTAAAATTCAAATTGTGATGATAACGATGTGTGAATGTTGCTGAGGTCTGAAAAAAGTTTCATATCAAAGATACCACCTGCAATCCAAAATTAATAACAAATTAGAGTGGCCATCGCAAACTATGGATCTATGTAAATCTCAGTAAAACAGCCAAATCAATAAACCATGAAAAAAGGTTATAATAGATAAATTTACAACAAAATAAAAATATTGTTAGATCCATCTATCGATGGCTAGTGTATGCTCTGCCACTCTCCAGACCGTGTAAGAACTCAGTTAGAACCCTATGAGGATTGCGTTTTGTGGCTTCAGTGACATCTCGAAGCAGCGTCTGATACTGCTCGATTTTCATGTTCTCATTTTTGAACGTACTATAGATCTTATAATATATTGCAAAGTAAATGTTGTTGATCGCATTTATCGCGCTTCTTTGGCTGTTAATTTGTCCATTCAGCCTCCCTTCTCGGACGAGGTCCATAACAATAAGTGTAACTCCAAGCATACTTGAGCATAAAGGAGGATTGAGTTTATCCTTCAGCGAGAAAGCTAGAGCTTCTTTCAATGTCTCACAATGACTTGTTACAAATGCAAGTATCTGAAGAAGCCCAAGCATTCCTGCTCCACGCAGATCCATTGCGGGATCTTTGCCTTGAAATCCGATAATTTCCCAATGTGATCCATACCGAGGACAGTTATAATTCCCAGTGAGCTTGATGAAAATAGAACGGAGAATATCGAAATGAAGTTCATTGTCATTTTGAAAAGAGACCTTAGAATATGCAAGGATCTGATCTCTTTCTGAAGCTAGACTTCCAGGAAGTTTCGTTGCAGAACAGCTTCCAAAAAGCTTTCCGAATAAGCCTCCCGCTCTTTCGGATTGGACAGCAACCATCTTCCTTTGAGCTGCTAGGTTCAGATTTTTAACTACACTCCAAGCAGAAGCAAAATTGATCACCAATCTACCAATAAATAAGCAAAATCAAACTTAAATTCAAGCTCAAGATTTTTTACCTCTTGTCTTCAATGGATTTCCTATCTTTTACTTTACCAATACTCTTCCTTGAGATTTCGACGATATCGTCATCATGCACTACTTCGAGAACTTTTTCTTCAATATCGCTATGGTCTCTTTCATCTATGAGAAAAGTAAGCACTCACTGACATCAGTTTTTTTATTCATACTCTTATCATGTAAGTTATTTTCCTGATGTTCTGAAGAATATTTATTAGCGCTCTGGCTATGGTTTGGATTTTGTGAATGATGAGAAATTTCAAATTTTTCTTCTTCATGATTATCTGAATGGAATTCATGATGATGAGTCTGGATTTCCATAGATTCATTCTTCGAAATATTTCCTTCAAACTGCTTTTCTTCAGGAGGCTTGGTTTTCTTTTCAATTTTCAACGAGTTTTCATTAGATCGTTTAATATATATTTCGTCTCCGATTTTGCTCATTTGCTGCGTTGCGAGATCTGTAGTTTCTTCGGTTTCATTAATTTTGTTGCCCTTATTAGCTTTTGGATTGGTCACAAGCTTATTTTGCGTTACTTGGCCAGCTGTACTTTGCGATATTTTTTCTGATTTTGCTTGGTTTGATTCATCAATGAGTCCTCCCTTGATTTGAGCTTGAGCATTAGTCGAAATCATAGCTTGATGTTCTAGCTCATCGTGTACTTCGAGAAGCTCATGCTCTGTTTTGAAGTCATCTGGTTGCTCATGTGAGGGATCCCTATTGAGCTCGATTAACCCTTTAATTTCTCCGACATCATCGTCATCGTCTACAGTGAGAGCTTTCCTTTGTGCTACGCTCTGACTTTCTTTTTTTCCAAAAAGTTCATCCTTCAGATTGGAACTTCCCTCTTTCTTCGCATTTTTTTTTTTCTTTGAAGTGGCACTCTGAGAATTTTCTAACTGAGAATTAACGATCTGATTCGTCTTAGTCAGCTTAGTGGGGGACTGCTTAGCTCGATTGCTGTTATAATATTGATCGCTCGGATTTACGATAAATGTGTCATAATCGGCTGGATCTTCATTATCATCTTTGCTCTGTCCAACGTATTTGGTTTTTGTATGTGCAGTATCATCGCTCTCTCGTCCCAATGTGGCCTCTAGATGCCTATCTCTCTCATCGAAAGCATCTGCCTTGGCAATATCGAAAAAATGAACATCATCTTCGTCCAGTTGATGGTCATCAGGGTGCTTTTCGCCTCCAATCTCCTGGAGGATGCGAGGATGACCATCTTCGTCTTCATCTTGATTTATTGTGCTGTACAATTCATAAATTTTCTGTTTTATGGGGAATTTTGGATCATTGTTTGCTGCAATTCCTAATTTTTCTGGACTTGATCCACCTTGAGGGCGATCCTTTCCGGGTAGCCCAGGACTTTTTTCATAAGCTGAAAGTAAACTGTTTTCTTTTCGCACCTGTGTGTCGATCATAAATTGCTCCTTAAGTTCTGACGACCTGACGATAATCAAGAATACTAAATTAAACTCCCAAGCTTAATTAAATTAGTTAATAACAATCGATTTATTCTGCTCTTAGGAGGAATTAAATTTTCGCATCGAACGATAGTTAGGCACACCAGGTTCAGAGCCTTGATCTTTGCCAGATTAAATGTATATCCTCAATAATAATTTTCGACTTACCAATTGTTGTCTGGAAAATTAAATTCATAAAGTCGCGAATTAGTTATACCGATCTCTAATTTTTATTAATCTATCAGAAACAATAAGAAACTTTTTTGTTGGAAAACACGTAATTTCACATAAAAAAATGTTAGATACCCACTAAAATAACAAGAGATGTACTAATGTTGCGGTTTTTACGATTCCACAACCTTGAGAGGAGTAGATCAAAGGAAATTTCCAGGGCAAATCATACAAGTTGTGAAACTTCAGATCGATATGGTACTTCAGTTCTCTTCTAATCGTTCCGGTTGAAATACATATTTCAGGGTGGGTTGCTGAATGGAAATTAGTGTCAGGAAATTTTCAAATTTTCGTTCACAACAATTTCGATGGAAATGATGTCAAAATTCAATTCTTCTTGGGTAGCATACGCCGCTACTTCATTTCAGTGTAGAAAGGAATGCAGCGTTTGCTTTATAGAATCTCGTATTATGATTCAAATTTGGCAATTGAATTGTGACACAAAGCAAATTGAAGAAAGAGAGAGAGACCATTCGTGAATTAGTTTAACGAAGAACGGTTCTTCCCCGATAGGAAGTAAAGAAAGCTCAAATTATTAATTGTGTCTTGAAGCTAATGTTGTTCCAAGCAACACAAAGTCAGTAGATACCATTTCAATAAAGTCAATTATTGATAAAAAATGATGATTATGTATATCTGAAAATCTAAAAATTGAATGCAACTTTTTTTCACTATATTAAGGAGCAGTAAGGCTTCAAGGAGATGAAATTCCTCCGAACGGAAATATTGGAATAAATTTATTATTGAGTTGTAACAATACTATTTACTACAAAGAAGGCATCTCCTGCTATTATTCAGAAGGTGAAAACTACAACGAAATCTTCAAATCTTTCGTTCGAATAGGTTCTCTTTCTTACGCACTCAAAATTAATGGTTGAAGAGATTACTCAGGAAGAGTAATTACTTGCTTTTTCACTTCCTCTTTATTGTTGAAAAAATTACATTCGACACGTAAGATTGAAGGGGACGATTTAGAGAGAGTTATTTTTGTAATCTTTGAAGGACATTATGATAAATCAGAAATCAGATTTTACTCTTCCAAATTTTGAAGCCTAATTAAATTATCAAGCTAAAATGATTCATTAATTTGATACATTTATCATAGCATCATTTGCTTTGTGACCTTGAATTTGAAGGAGTCTCAAAACTATTTGTAGGAATGAAATGGGTATTGAAAACATAGCTTTTTTCATAGCTTTACAAGCATTTCGAGACCTTACCATTAAATCGATAAAGAACTTAAGGATCTTGTTTACAAGTTGATATTACAGGCCCCTCGAGGCCAATGCAAGAGGCTTCATTAATAACTTCTCATCCAGTTCAGACAGCTCTAACTCTCTATCTCACTCTTAAAATTCATTGAGCTAGTGTATCTGAGATTTCGAAACTTTTTCAAAAAAAAAATGTGCTTGTATGTAGTTATTCTCAAAAGATATGATTGACGTTTTTTGTTTCTCACCGTTGAACAGGTAAACACATCCTAAAATTTAGAAGTTCCTCAGTAGAGTTCATATTAGAAAATTTACTGGCTTCTACTCAGTAAATAAAAAGTTTCAATATGTTCTGTGCAATAAGAAGCTTCGGTCTCTCTCGCTGTAAACTTCGATAGCAGAAGTCAAACTATCCTCCAAAACTATTAGTTAGACAGAGTAGCTCCTTCTTCATGGTTTCATGGTGGATTTTCTCAATCATTATGTGAGTGAATACTATTCGTTAAACAAATAACAATTACATTAAAGTTAGCCTGCGATATTTCAGAAAGTTCTTGATTCATGAATTCCGGTTAACAGTCATGTTAAATTTTTTACTGAACTAACTATTCTAAAAGAGCTGTTTGCGGCTGAATCAATATAATCTGCAACGGATTCTAGATATTTTGCTGGCGAAGCAAATTTAAAGTTTTTCCAAATGATTATTCTATTTTGCATTAAGAACAAAATATTTTTCCTTCGCGAATCTAATTTAAGAACGACTCTCTAATATATTAAGCCGCTTCATTTAATATAAATCAAGATATAATCACAAAATCTTCCTCCTAGAGACCATACTCTTGTGGAATGCACAATTTCGAAGACGTCGTAACCCCAAAGAAATACTCTGGCTATCAGGATCCCGCTTTTTCGAGCTATGATGACTTTATGAGTCCAACATCATCAACAGTATCTGTTCTCGAGTCGGCAGGAAAACCACATTCTCACAATAACACCACTACACGAGGAGGTGAGAGGAAAAAAACTGCCCCGAAACTGAGCCTTAACAGTGCTAAATACACAAAAGGAGGATTGTCTCCTTTTGCCTATGCAGATAGTACCAATGTGACTTTTGATTCCACCGATGTTACTCATTCATCAGTTGCCACAGAGCCAGTGGGGGTGAGCTCCGATCTCATGATTGATCATCTTGATCTCGAAAATTTTAAAGTGAAACCATGCCCATTTCCCTCTATCCATAACCATAAAATTTGTCCGTTTTATCATAATCCCAAAGACTACAGAAGACCTGGAAATGCCTTTTCTGCTGAGTTATGTGAATATGCTTCAGATCCTGAGACTTGTCCAGCTGGAGAGAAATGTCCCAAAGCTCATAATCGAGTTGAACAATTGTACAAACCAGAAAAATATAAGACGAAGTTTTGCTCGCATTATCCAAATAACTTGTCTCAGTGTGAATACGGAATCTTTTGCTCTTTCGCACATTCAGAAGAAGACATCAACATAGAGCTAATTCATAACTACGAATATGACAACGATTTCTACATGTTCCATTTCAAGACTTCATGGTGCCCATTCAATCTCACTTATCACGATAAGGCTCAATGTGTTTATGCCCATAATTGGCAAGACTACCGGCGAAAACCGCAGATTGCGAAGTATGAGCCAGTTGCCTGTCCCAACTGGAAGTCAACAGATTTTGTCCTCAATTATGAAGATGGATGCCCAAATAAGGAGAAATGCAATAAATGCCATGGCTGGAAGGAACTCGAGTACCATCCCCTGCTCTACAAGACTAAACCCTGCTCGGTGAGAAATTGTGCGAAGGGAAGAGATTGTCCTAACTATCATTCTAGCACTGATCGAAGGTATGAAAAATTTTCCCAACTGATCGAAAAATAACTTACTTTTATTAGAATCATCAATTCTCACATAATGAGTAAAATATTCAGACCGGTCCCTCGAAATCGAATTATTGATGGAACCTTCAAGACGAGAAAAACTGGCCAGAGTTCGCAAAACAAGAATTCCAGCACTAACAACCCCGTGTCAAAACAGTCTCCATTAGTCGAACCAACTTTTACTTTGGAGAATGGGCTCATCTTTAGTCCAACATTAAACATTGACCCAGTTCAAGATGTTTTCCAACCTGAAAATAGAACGTCCTATTGGAACAGCATTTTTGAAGATCTCATCAAAGATGATAAGTAAAAAGCACAAATAAGATTTGTTTTATTAATCCCTTTCCCTGCATAGAAAAGAGAATATTGAGATGTTTGCTATCAGCGATTGGGGCGATCCAAAGCGCAGATATTCTGTTGACGTGCCGACTGTCAGTAATGCCAATCTGGCACAAACTTACGCCCAAGGAAGATTCAACCAGAGTATCAATCTCGGGGGAGTGAACAGAAAATGGTCCACGAGTCACATGGAGAGTTTTGGTAGTCTATACCGAGAACAAAGCTCTCAACGCGTAGAAGGGCTGTCTTCGAAAGTTCTTTCTCAGAACCGAACGAGAGAATTCGAGGAGAACTATGACTCAATCGAAGCGCCTCACATTCACCAAGACCTTGAAAATGATGACAACTCGGACCAAAATTTCGAAGCAGATTTAAAGAGGAGTTTAGAACGTTTCATCGATGCTGATGACGTCTAAACTGGTAAATCTGTCCATATATTTCAAAAGATTGTGACAAATTTGCTCTCCTTCTCTGAAGGGAGCTTCAATTCACTTTTATAAAATTGAATATCAACTTTTTTAAAATCTAAAACTAATCGAGGCACGCTAATATCACTTGCAAGTTCGCCATGTGTGATATTTTAATAAAGATTGTACGACAACGACAAGCGAAGTCATAACAATGATAGGATTTAAAACTTCGGTTGGTTGGTTGATAAAGTATCAAAATGTTTTTCTTTTTTATGTTTCATCTAAGCTATAAATATATATAATTAATAATTTGTCAATCATTTGTTTACTTATTATTTGTGCCTCGATTTAATAAGCAGCTCTTGTTAAATTCTATTCATTCATACCCAATTAAAATGCGCCACAGAAAAATACATTTTGTTTTGAGCAATAGTTTCACTTTTTTAGGTGAATCATTAAGTCGCCTTTTCTCTTATCTTAAAGTATGTAAGTAAAATCAAGCATCACAAATCTACTTAATTCGTAAGGAATTGGTCTTTTGTTTCTCGTTTTCAAGAGTGAACGAGGAATAGCAGATTCGATAGCTCCTGAGTGTCATCGTTAGTCAATGTGCAACAAAGTAATTTTTAAAAGAGCGTGCTGTAATGTATAAAGCAGATTACTGAAATTTATTCTTGTATATTTGATATCCTGTGCAAGACGTGCACCATTTTAGGAAAAATTGATAACAATCACGAAAAGCGAAAGATACTTTTTTTTGTTGTTGTATGCTGTAAGTGTTTTCTAAATGAATTCTCTTTCAAGGGTAAATTTCGAAGTATTATGTAAAATGAATAAATTCAAAAATTCCATATAATAAATTTATTGAAACTATTCACTTGAGATGGCAACAAGGATCGGAGTCGTAGTTCGAGTCAGACCTTTCTTAGAGCATGAAAAGAGGCTGAGCTACAGAATGACAAAAATGATAGTATCAGCAAAAGACAGAGAGATTAGGTATAAATCGCCATTGGAGAACAACAGCCGATTTTTGTTTTTCATCCATTCAGAGTTATCAGCGAAGATGCCAAGACCGCTAAAGTTTTCAAGTTTGATCGAATTTTTGACTCGAATACTGGTCAAGAGGAAATTTATAGCGAAATGCAAATCGAGAATCTAATCAGCAAAGTGGTGGAAGTATATTCATTTGAGAAAATCAGAATCAACAATATTTTTGAACTTTAGGGATTTCATGCTACAATATTTGCCTATGGCCAAACAGGCTCTGGAAAAACTTACACCATGGAAGGATATAAATACGAGATAACAGAGAAAATTCCTAGACCAATCGTTGATGTAAAAACTCTTTCTCTTTTTTGCATGTCGAAATGTGTCGTTCTCTGAAGCCAATGAGTAAGGACATAGGTATGATACCCCGTGCAGTTTCAGGGCTATTTGAGATGATAAAGGCTTATCGAAAAATGTACAATCGAACATACACAGTAATTATTATACCTCATGAGAGCTTTTTCCGTAACATTTCTGCAAAAAAGGTGTACTGCTCTTTTCTGCAAATTTATAACGAAAAAATATTTGACTTGCTGAATCCAGTACAAATGGCTAAAATTAATCAATCGTCACCTGGATTACGTCTTCGATGGAAACAAAAAGATGAGTTTGTGGTTGAAAATTTGTATGTTTTCGAGTGCAAAACAGCCGATGAGGTTTTAGAGCATTTTCATAACGGAATCAAGAACAGAATTGTTGCTTCACACAAACTCAACCTTTCCTCATCTAGATCACATACGATTCTCAGCCTTAAAGTTGAATCAGTTGACCTTCAAAAGCCTGAAAATTTTCTTGTAAGTAAGCTCGATCTTGTCGATCTCGCAGGATCTGAGAAAACTTCGTTGACTGGAAACGAGTCATCAGTTGCCCAAAAAGAAAGCATTGAGATTAATAAATCTCTCTTTACCCTGAGACAGGTTATTTCAACACTATCAGACTTCCAAAAGGGTCTTGGAGAAAAGAAAAAACCTGCCCACATCCCATATAGAGATTCCAAACTAACCTGTCTTTTAAAACAGAGCATTGGAGGTAATTGCTACTGTCTGATGGTAAACTTTTTCCTGCAATAAGTGTTGTTCTGATAGGAAACTGTTTTAGATTGCCTGTTTATCACCAGCTGATGCCTTTTTTGATGAAAATCTTTCTACCCTAACCTATGCCACAAAAGCAGCATATATTTCGAATGAACCAACACGAAATGATGATCCCAAAAATTCTATTATCAACGATTTGAAGGTAATCTTTGTGAAAGAGATGGACTTTTTGATTCAGATCACTCCCTACTTAGGTGAGAATGGAAAACATTACATTTGAATTAAATAAAGCTCATGAGCATATCAATTTTTTGAGTCAATTGACAAATGAAAAATTGAAAGCTAAACTGATTGAGCCAACAGAGGCGGATACAAGCAGTCAAATTTCGAGCCCTCTGAGCCCCGAAAGGATAAAAACTTCAAAAACCTTTCAATCTGAGAGCCCAACAAATAGCCGCAAAGTAAGCGATCACATGCAGCAGACTTTGACCACGAACAAGGAAGTAATTGCGATTTTATTTTTTTTTTCCGAATGTATTTACAATATTTTACCTTTCAGCAATCAGCAACACGATTAACGGAAGCCATTAACATGGTTAAAGCTCTTTTAAAATCAAATAAAGAGCTAAGAGAGATGATTGACAAAACAAATAAAAAATGTGAAACTTTGGAAAATGAGGTTTTTCAAGTAATTTTGACACACATGTACTCCTCTCTGAATCTGTACTAACAATAATAGCTGCAACTTGAGAATCAAGAACTTCGAGATAAAATACAAATCTACGAAACCCTAATGCAGTCCGGAGTGAACCCTAACGAAGAAAATAGAGATTGGGTGAAATTTTTGAACGAAGAAGAAAATGCAAATGTCATCAGCCAATTCAAGAACGAACTTGCAAATGAAATCCTGAACCTTCGAAGAGATAAAAAAGTGCTCGAGAACCGAGTGAAAAGCTTAGAAATTGAAAGTATAAACATGAGTCAAAAGATGTACCCGAGCTATCTCTCAAAAGAATCCATGCGAGGTGACATAGGTTCTCAGCTGAACCAAATTTTACAATACAAAACAAGATTCTTGCCCGATGATTCGAAATCTCTCACTCACTATTTCGATCAAGCACAATCAATAGGAGCCATTGACTCAAATGCAGACTCAAGTCTTTTCAGTACACTTAAATCTCCAACAGTCAAAATGCCTCCGATTGATAATTCGCGAAGTAAAAACAAAAATGATATTCCTCAGAACTTTCAAGAGCAAATTAATCCAAAGTTCGAAGCAATCTCTAAAGCTGCCAACCCAAAACCAAATTCGACTCTGGTGCAAATTAAGTCGAACTACCCTTATATCGCGACAAACTTTCGGCAGCAAACACCAACTAGTACTACAACACCTCTTCGCAACAGAAGCTCACGACAGAGTGATCATTCACAAGGCAGTATCACTAATAATCGGCGTGCTAATTCTCGTGGAAGCAATGTTGGAAGTAGGAATAATATCAGTTTCACTTAGTCTGAAGTAGGATTGATTTATTTTATAGTTCTGGTGTTTGAGGTATGAGTCGTATGAATGGCCCTTTAGGGGTACTCTTTATTTCATATTTTATTCAATAACTCGTTGTGAGTATATTCGTCTTGGTCCATACCTCGAACGCGAATTTAATAAAATAAGACTGTATAAATACTTAATGGTTGATATTGGAATTGTGCTGCGATCCTAGCTTCCCAAATATTAGCACAGCAACTGTGATGTAATAATATGATGCATAATGTACATTGAGTACTACAGATTGTCATTTTTCGAGTCCACTTGATGGTGAGCATGACCTAGCATAAGTATAATAACATAAAAATAGTGGGAAAAAACTCCGCATGCTTTGGGTAATTATCACACATGGGGTTGTCAGTTTTATTTTGTCTGTTTCGTACAAAAAATTATTAATTTACTTGTATGACTGCCTATCCTCGCCACTATTCGAAGGACCAGGTTCGGGAATATAACCTCCCAGTTTTTCAGCCTCAAAATGTGCCCTTCAACGCAATACATTCTTCTGGAAAAAGGTTGGTTCATCAATTTTCATCGTTATATCTGATTTATGTAGACAGAAGATTTATAAGGATGCGACTTTGTACGGCAGATTGTATAAAGGAAAGCTTCATGACAGCTCTTTAACTAAACGCAGCCGGGCGGACCTGTTTTCAGATGCAAAGCCTTCAATTTCATCTCATGCTTTACACTCGAGTTCACATTCAGAATTTCAAATGAAAAAAGGATTTGACAGCAAAAGACTACCTGGTATCGATCAGCGATACACAGTTTCCCGGACAAGGTTGACTGAAGAAGAGCAGCAATTTAACCCTCCTCTATCCAGATCGAAACCACCAACTGCTTCTGGAAGTAGACCGTTATCAAGGAGTACCATTAAATGAACATTTTGATGAACAACTAACTTCTTAATTATTAAGTTGTTTCTCTCGAGCCTGGAGAGCGAACTTTCCAAGATCAAATAAACGCAGGGAAGTACGAGTTTATCATGTTTCAAGAAGGTATTTTGAAATATTCTCACTCGTTTTTTCTTAAGAGGCTATTTGTCACAGTGGGATCGAAGAAAATCTTAAACCTACTAAAATTTGATTCGAATGAATATACACTGCTCCCCAACGATAAAAGAAAGATTCTCATTGATGGAATTCTTCGTGATTTCTTTTTGAGCATGGACTCTAACAATTCTGACTATATCATATGCAAAAGTAAATGGAGTCAAGACCTCTACATCCATTTCACAGGTACATATAACTATACCCCTTCACACTGAAGTTATTCATAAAACCCGACTTAGGTGGCAAAGTAGTCCCTTTCTGCAGACTATGTGGCTGGCCTGTGTATTTTGAACTATCAAAGGATTTAGGCTTTAGAGTGATCTGTTCTGCAAATACGTGTAGCATTAAAATACTTCATCACAGCTATTTCAAGCATTCTGTCAAAAAAGAATTATGGGATGACACTGAGGATACATTTGCTCCATTCGATCAATCTTTGGATGTGAAGGTCATTCCCAAAGCGCATGTAAATGTTTCCAAACTGATAGTTAGTGGGAAATATAAGCGTGCGAATTTGGCTGAGATACTTCAAGAGAAGCCCCATTTTACACAGACAACGAGCAACACAGGTCTACATTGGAAGTTAAAAGGATCTTTGAAATCCCTTACACATGAAGACAATGCTCAAATCCCTCGATTTAGCAGTATTGACCATGATTTTGCCAAAAATATGCTGACGAAACCTCAAAGTCCTCCTGCAACCCTAGTAAGGCGGTCTGGAGAACCAACTCGCACAAAAAATTTGGAATTAGAGACAGCTCAAATGGTAGGACTCGTTCCGATTGTGGAACAGTTTGAGAACCCCACAAACAAAGCCGGGCTCAGAGACGATTCTCTCGGAGAACGAGGAGACTTTGTTCCTCTTCGTAATTTCTTCGACCACACAGACAACAAGAAGATCGCTCAGGAGGATGATAAAGCTTACAACCAAGAAGAGAATAAGATGAAAAAGAAACAACAAGTTGATTCATTCGATCAAAAGAAAAATAAAGACC
>ENA-UOTZ01000476-UOTZ01000476.1-compost-metagenome-genome-assembly--contig:-NODE-476-length-33610-cov-12.049503_pt1 | contig 33610 bp, 26 predicted proteins | sample MGYA00238144_ERZ746983 | MGnify/ENA primary metagenome ERZ746983 (study PRJEB28759, sample SAMN06268863) | compost metagenome | isolation source: single cell | place: USA: California, Emeryville, Joint...
TTTTGCTCTTCTGTTCCTACATGAACGACCACCATTCAGCCTTTGAAGGGAATTTATATTGTTAGATACACCATGATCTCTCTTTTTACAAGTAAGCAATGAAATTTATTATTCTTCTCATTTTGACAACACCTCCTCGTCTTCAAGACTTTTATGAGAAGCTTAGGAAATCAACTAGGTTGATATTGTGAATGTAGCGCTAAAAGTACTTAGACTCGTTGAGTCACAAATTCAGCTTTGTTCTCTTAGGTTTTTCTATGCTAGCTTTCAATATCGACGATGAACAATGCTCAGTCAGCCGCACGAAGGATAGCACATCAGTCAATTCAAATTGCAGTTCAATTCGTTTCATTCTGTGGATTGCTCTATGCCGGCCATATAATTCGTTTTCCTTTCTTAAGTTAATCAAAATTGGAGAGTCATTATTAGCATATTGTGGTTAACAAGCCAGTCAATGGAGGCATGGCGCTTAGGTTTTCGAATCCGCATTAGTTCAAGCTACGAGTCTAAATTATTGAAAAAATGCACTTTCTAAAGCTCTTAAATTTGCGAAACTATTTCAAACATTAAGGCTTGGCACAAGCAGAAATCCAACAAGCTTGCCCATTACATGGGAATTTCCAGTATCTGTTAAACATGTTGGGGGTAGTTTTTTTCTCGTCAAGGCTTGGTTGCCGCTTCAATAATTGGGGTAATTAACTAACTTATCAGCAAATGAGTCGCTATCAACCACATTCGAATGTTATAAAAATTTCCAGTGATTGGTATTTCAGAAATCCAAAATATAGAAACTTTGAGAATATGTGGTATTTATTTAATCCTAACTTCGCTTTTCTTAGAGCAATACTCGAAATTTTATTTTAACAATTTTCCAGTGAACCGTCCGAATTCGTGAAATTAACAAGAGGCACTAATAAATTAAATTCTCAGGGTTTCTTTTCTCAGCGCTGTTAGTTTCCAATAACTGGGTGTTTAGATTGAGAAATAGAGTTTCTACATCTATTCCAATATTCTCTTATTTTCGCGGACAGAGAAGAGTGAGCATAAAGAACGCATAAGATCAGGTATAAGCGATGGGAGTCCTTGTTATAAAAGAATTAAAACAACTGTACGAATTAAAATGAAATGACTGGAAATATGTACTAACCCAGATGAACGCCTTTAATGGCAACATAAAGTCCACAGCTAAAGAGATAGTTATCGTTTCTCTTCCTCAAGAGTCTGATTCAAACTCGTTGAAAATTAATAAATGTTGTAAATTTCCTCTGAAATCCTCCACCAACTATGCTGATGTTAGCGACTGATTCAATGCTAATAAGTTTACTCCATGATGATCCTCGTTAAGATGAAAAACAGGGATTTGTAAAATATTTTCTTGAACGGTTATGGTGGTCTCCGCACTATTCGAAGCCATCAATGAAGATACCACAGACAGCACATTCGTGTCGTCTGCGTTTGATTCATTATTGCTAGATAACTTGACTCTTTTGATCTTCTTTACAAAAAAATGAATTAATTAATCCATTCCGCGTACTCTAATTTTACTTTTCTTTCTTGACGATCGCTAGGGCTCAAAGAGCCCGAATCAGCTTCCAAGTTCTTAAAAGGGCTTCCCTCCTTTCTAATTTTGTGTAACAGATCGCTAAGGAATATTAGGTTATCCTACAGGAAGAAACTGTAATTTTACCATCTATTCTTGAGGAATAGAGGATGTGAATAGCGAAGTTGCCCATCTGCTTTGAAAGCGTGAGTAAATATTCGCTTAAAACTGTATTTCCGCAGCTAGATCATTAATAATGGGTGGGAATCTCTAGAGATTAAATAGTACCATTCGGAAGAAAGCAATGAGGTCACAATGACCAAATTCTCTGCTGAGGACGTTCGCAGCGAATTCTTGAGGGTGCGCGATATTAAAATATGTACCGTCGTCTCCCCAGTATATGATTTGCTGGTACTTGTGCGACTATGAAGTTATCATTAAAACTATCAATAAACCCCAATTGGTACCTCAAGCGTTTCAAAGAGATTTCCGATAAAAGATGTCTTTTGCCGTTTGAGGGAACTGCTCCGAGAGATTTTACGGTTTTCCATTTTTTAAGCGCGAAGTGCAAGGTAATTAATGAAATTGGTGATTATAACAATTTTGTGAATCAGAATCCAAATCGTGTGAAATTTTGTGTCAGTGCTGAGATATAAATTAGAATTGTGTTTCAGTTTTGCCAATATTAAAAACAATTTAGCAATCTATTTTGGCTCCGTAAGTTAATTCTGAATCTAATACTGAGCATTACGAGGAATTAAATTTGTTGATGGCAGCTTTCAGCAGCTTACTAATGCTAGAGTCTGGCGAAAAGACTGAAGTTATATAGGTAAGACAGCCCTTTATAAGCTTTGAATAAGAAAAGAAAATAAATCCACTCCTGTCAAAATATGACTTCACGCCGGAATTTTTACTGGGATGCAAAATTGTTGATAACGTAGAGAATGGTATTTTTTGAATCAGATCATAGTTAGGAAACTAACCAAATTTCCCTCTTATGGTTGTAATCGAGTTTGGCTTCTCGGTATAAGAGAGAGGAAGTGCGTTCAATCGAAGACCCGGAAGTCATTATCAAATTCATTTTTCACAAATAGCGCGTTTGTCTTAAAATGTTGAAAAATACAGTACATGCTTGTATTGTATATAATATTTACAGCTATTGGTGTAAACTTCTTTTAAAAGTAGATCTGATAAAAGCCGCAGCCAATCTGAGAATAGCTTCATGTGTGCACAATATGGATTGAACTGCTATAAGATGTGCCTCTTCAAAGTCTCCAAGTATGAAATAATCAATAAAAGACTGCTGAAAAAGAGAATCATTCTTATGCTTGCTGATGAAGGATCTGATCTTCTACACGTTCAGGTCATATTGAAAACACCAAACAGCCATTGAGGTTTAATTTAAAAGCATGAATCATATTCTTTTCATAAACTTTCGTGAATACCTAACTACTCATTTTCTCGTCGCCAAGACAAGCAGGTATTAAAATTCCTATTAGTACATTCGCGTGGTAAATTAGTGCATTAACATTTCACCTTTAACAGTGTCAGTTGATGATAAGCTCCTCTATTGATTATTTTCCAAAAAAAAAAGATGGCTAGTTAAATTACTCAAACACGGTATCTAATAAATTTATTGAATTATGATGTGCCCAAATCAATCTTGATGATCCTGATCGACTAATTTGCCAGAACTCGACATCTCCATCAGCATGGGCGAGAGAAAGAGAGTAACCTAGGTTCATTGGAATAAAGGATGCACCCACTATTTTCGATGCTTTCGGCCTTAAAGTGATATAATTCTGAAATTGGGTCCCTATCGACCACACTTTCACAGTTCCATCTTCATATCCTGAGAAAATCTGCTTGCCATTCGAAGCGAACCCACACACAGAGACTGGTGAGGTATGCTCCTGTGATGAATGAATTTTACTCCCAGTTACGTGGTTCCAGACAATAACCAGCCCATCTACACTTCCCGCAACTATTTGCTTGTTATCAGGACTGAACGCACAGCACGTAAAATGAGCTGCGCTGCCTTGAAGGACCCTGAGGCAGACACCTTTACTGGAATCCCAGACTCGAACCGTGCTGTCCCAACTCGCTGAAGCGACTTTTTTGCCATCAGAACTGAAAACACAGCGTGAAATATGCAATGTATGGCCTTGAAGCACTCTTATTTGCTCTCCTGAAACGCAATCCCAAATATGAATTTTTTTATCAGAGCTTCCAGAGACCAACAGGTTCCCATCAGGGCTAAAGGCGCAGCTTGTGACGAACGACTGGTGACCATCGAAAATGAATCTCGGCTGTCCTGTTTCCAAGTCCCAGACTCTAACTGTTTTATCATAGCTACCAGATGCGATTTGCTTGCCATCAGGGCTCACTGTGCAGCTTGTGATTTTATCTGAGTGACCTTGGATACATTTGATTGGATGGTCATTGGATACATCCCAAACGCGAATGACGCTATCCGCTCCTGTAGTAACCAATAATTTTCCATCAATATGAAACGCGCAATCGACGATTTCTGTTGGGTTGGTGTTCTGAGGTCCAGAAGGTGTTTGCCAATAACAAAGGGTCTTGTCCTGGCCAACAGATATGATATAGTTCCCGTCAGGACTAAAAATGCAAGAAATGAAGCCTGCTGTTTGGTTTTGCAAGGTTTTCAGACACTCTCCGCATATAGCGCTCCAGATCCGTATAGTATTATCGTCACTGCTGGTTACTACGAAACTATCGTCGGGGGTAAAAGCACAGCTGGTGATACGTTTCGTGTGACCTTCAAAAACTTGGATAATTTTAATTGAATCAGCTCTGCAAAGGTAGACCCTCCCATCCTCGGCTCCGAATACAAGGTTTCTTCCGTTGAAGTTGTATCTACAGCTAGTGATTGTAGAAGTGCTGAGATTGAATGAGCCCAAAGAGCTCCCGGTAAAGGCATCCCAAGAATAAATCGCACCGTCTTTGCTTCCTCCTATGAGGTGCTTACCGTCATTGCTGAGGGTGCAGGTGGTAATACCAAAGTCGTACTCTGGGATAACCTGTATAATTTCTCTGGATAAGGTGCTCCAGATTCGAATGGTCTCGTCAAGGCTTCGAGAGACGAGTCGTTGGCAGTCCGAGCTAAACTCAAGCGAAATAGCCGCTGAATTGTGCTTCAACAGCAAAGGAGAGAAATTTTCTTCTGTGATATGCCAGAGGAATATTTCGCCACTTGAACATCCAGCCGCGACTAGTTTCCCATCGCAACTGATCGCGCAAGAGGCTATTTGGTAGTATTTTATTGGGATTGTCTTGCGGTGTCGCAGCAAGCTTTCGATACTGTCCCATTCAAACAGATAAATGTACTCCTTTGCCACAGTTAAGAGATACTTGCCATTAAATGAAAACGAGGTAGAGGTTATTTCCGCGGGCACGTCAACAGTGTTTTCACTTTCAAAACTGACGTTTTTAATAGCAGCGTTTTTAAAATTCGCGTTTCTTAGCCAAGCTCCGTGGAAGCTCGCTCCAGTTAGGTCTGCGCCTGTGAAATTGGTGCTATCGAAAAGTCCATGATCCAAGATTGCTCCAGGGATTACGATGTTTCCAAGCTCCATGCTACTGAAATTGAATCGCACCAGATTGAGCAACGTCATCACAGCCCCTGCTGAATGCGCCTCGTGAGATGTCGACTGCGTGTTTTTGATTTTCACCAAGCAGTCGATTTTCACACTCGGGTGAAAGTCTACAGCTTTAATAATGAAGTCCCTCACCATAGGATCTCTCAAGATGATTCTCAGGTTTTCATCTGGGCGGATGCGGTCGTTGAGAACTCTTTCGATAATCAATTTCGCTGTGAAATAGTCCAAGAATGACTTCTGATGAAAGCAAAATCGACCGTCTGATAAATATTTCAGAGGACACCCGTCTCTGGCTTCAGAAAGACCTGACCTTTTTGATGTAAAATAAGTTTCCCAACGCCAATCATAAGAAATAGCGTATGTTTCTCCTTTATGGTGGATTTTATAAGCAATATCCATACAAAAATCTTTAAATTTTTCACCTATCCCACCTAAATAGCTTTTTTGTTTCTCGATCCAGCAGTCAATAAACGATTCGTATATCCAGAATTTATTCACATGTCGTGTTTGGCTTGTATTATCAAGAAGTTTCTTCTCCAGCAGAGGCAAACTCTCGCAAACCAATTTTAAATTTAACGAATTCGTTATTAACTCATTAATTCCAGGAATCGACTCGGTCAGCTTTTCAAATTTATCAAAGTCTTTGTAATTTGAGAGTTCTGCTTGTTTCTTGATGAATTCTGCGATTTGGTCTCGATTGAACGGTTGAATTTCGAATTCTTGAAACCCTTGGTTAAATAATCGTATTTTCATTTGGTCCCCAATCTTCAACGATCGTGTTCTACAGCTGATTACAATTCGTAGATTTGGCCAATAGTTATCAAGGTTCCAACAATCATTGAGGTTTATAAAGTAGTCATCAACCATTTGATCAAAGGAGTCTATGAGGAGTATTATCTTATTTTTTCCTTCTTCTAGCCTCTGAACAATGATCTGCTGCAGGGAGTGCTTCAAAGAGTACACGCTGACTCCTTTCAAATCAAGGTAGACCGGAATGATAGACTGTTCTGCGAATTTTTCTGACAAGTAATTCTCTAACAATTCTAACGCCGCTGTTTTACCTATCCCTGGCTCTCCCTTGAGCAGCATGGCTGTAACTGAGTTCATATTAAAATCGAAAAGAGGCTCCAACGCTTCTAATAAAGGGATCCTACTGCTCCCGTCGATTATAACATCAGGCTGCACGTACCAGCGGAAATCCTTGTAATTACACTGTTTATTTGAGATCGTTAATATTTCTTCTTTGGATTCATTCAGTTTACTCTCTTCTGCTGCAAAGGTCAGCTCATCTTTGAAAGTTAAACGCAGCTGATTTCTCCTTTCAAGCAACTTTTTGAGTTCTTCATCTCTTGCCAAGACAAAGTTAAGCTTGTCTCCTTTGCAAAAATTCGGTTCAAAAAATCCGCGGAAAGTTGCTTCTGAGGTCTCGATAATTCGTTTCAAGGTTGTGAGAAACTCTTTTTGGGTTTCTGAGGGAAGGTTTGCAAGTGTCAAGCTTAATATTTCTATATCTTTTTCAATACCGACTGGAATTGCCTTTTGCTTCCAGACCGAGCTATTTTCACTGAAAATTCCTGGATGAAGTTTTACTGTTCGAGCATACTCCTGGTCATCTGGGTCCCTCAGGATAAAAAGTCCAGTATTTTCGCAGTTTGTGCCGATAGCATTTGTATCCCCCAGCAGCATTGCAACTGCCAGTATAGTGCCGAGACCTCGCTCCGGAAGTTTCCTCCCATCAGCAGAAACAAGTTCTCTGCCTTTATTTAGTTGAAAAATATCAAAATTTCCATCACAAAATGCCTTGTAACTTATCAACTCAGGATGGCTCTCACTCAGTAAATAGACACAAGCTTTGCCTTGGGGCTTTGTATATGTAATCGACTCAATATTTTGAACACAAGCTCCATAAAAATTGTAAATTTCTCGTGCAACTTTTGCTCTGAAGGCAAATACTTCCCATTGTACCGGATCCCATAGGTCCGTTTTTCCAATCCACTCTTTTCCAGTTAACACGTTCTTGAACCTTGCCTCAATGAAAGAGCTTTTAACTTTCGACTCAATTTCCTCTTTATATTCAAAAAGGTCTGTGCCAGCTGTCTCGAAACCGATCTGCTTGTTTGATATCATCTCTTTTGAAGATAATTCGGGTAAAATTTGCGATTTTAGCTCATTTATAGCTTGATCCAAAGTAATTTTCCTTCCTGGCCCTTTTCGAGACGATTTTCTCCTGCCCATACTCAGCTCAGAGTCCTGAAGTCCCATTTCTTCTGAGGGGTCCTTTGCCTCTTCATTCGTTTCTAACAGCGATCCTGCAACAGCGTTTTCGAGTATTTTATTTAGCGCTCGATCAATTGGAAAGTCCTCGCGAATTACACAGGTTTTCCATCCTTCGAGTTTCGCTTGGTCGATCACTACTGAGGAGTCATCAAATACGTAATGATTGCTTCTGGAGGACTCTGAAATTGATAACAACTTCGACACTGCTTTTCTCGCACAGGATTTATCTTCTTTTCCACGTCCATAACCCGCTATCCAGATTCCATGGCGTCTGTCTCTTACCAACACTGGGTCATCGCATTGAACGTTACGAAACGTTTTTCCGCTGTGTATTGCCAGGGCTTGGATGATAGGAAATGCGAGACTCTTCTTGCGACAAGCTTTTTTCAATAGATTTAGTAGTTCCAGTTGCTCTTCTTCCTCATTATTGGTTTCTATTACCAGACGAAATTCGAATCGGGTGGTGAGCAGAGCAAATAATTTCATTATATGGATTCCGTTTTTGAAGGTAAGGAAATGATTATTCTCGAGAGGTTTAAGGACCAAATCATCGTGTGTGGATTGGCGGAGAGGTATTTCTTCAATGGCGCCAAGTTGGTGGAGAATTAAGTATTTAGTTCTTGGTAGGAGGGATATTTCGGTCGAATTCAGCTCGGTTGAGTCCCAGACGTCAGAGTACGGAAGAATTCCTCTCAAAGCTTCGTTGTTGAAGCTTTGAGATTTGTCACGCATAGGTTTTCCTGTCACTAGCTCAGTTGTGCAGAAAGCACCCATTTTTTTCAGTGAGCAAATAAAATATATCTTTGCAAGGTCAATCGAATCGAAGATAGTGAACTCATGAGCAATTTTAGAATCTGTACATTCCCAATGAAAAACCCTGATAGACTCAAAAATGATGGAGAAATGCCATTAAACTGCATATTTATCAATAAGGTTTTAAGTGCTCAATACGATTTGAACTCGATTAGCGAGACTTTAAGGGTGTTTATTTGACCATTAGATGGAGTATGGGGCGACAGGTGCAAAAGGAATCCGATTTCAATGATTCCAGAAATTGCGATGAGATATAGGAACTCTTTTTTGAGTATGCTTGATCCTGGAAAAAGAGAGAATTCATTGAAAAACCTTCAACAGAAATTAAACTCTATATTTAATAGATATTAGATGGATAGAATGGACCTAAGGTGGAGCCCTGCTAGCTGCACCTAGCCACAGATCTGTTTTCGTCTATGACAACACCATATGAAGAGAGGGATATTTAGGCTTGTGAGAATAGTAAAACCAACTACAGAAATCAATATCACGGCGTCGACACATGAAAGGTCACCCAAATTGTTGATAATTGGACAGGCAGTCAGTTCCGAGTTCCGAAAAACTAGAAATTTTTCATGTGCAGGAAATGATTTGCAAGATGTATAATTTCAAAAAAAAGTTAATTCATATTTGATATGGAATGCTTGATTTTATTGAAAAAGAAATTGAAAGCGATGAATGACTGAAATTAAACCATAGTGCGTCGGGAAAAAATATTTTGTAAAGTAGCAGCTACTGATTCAGAGTTACAACTACACTCTTAATTGGAAGCTTAAAAGTACTTGCTCGAGCCGAAGACTTAACGGCATAGAGCTGTTTGATTTTGCCTAAGAATTGCTTTTAGATCGTAAGTCAACAATTTATTATCAATGGAATCTGCCTTACACAAGCAGGAGAGCCCTCAATTTAGATAGCACTTACACCGCAGACCTTTCATTACCAACTATTACTCATGAGAGCAGCTTCTCAGATTGTCATCAACCGAAGTGAATCAGTCTTTGAGGAGAAGCTGCAAAATTTTCATTCTTTAAGGAATAAAAAAACGTTGCCTATTAATTTTCAACTTAGATAATTGAGCATGATGGTTTTTTTTTGTTTTATTATAAGTAAAATTGGATATCAAGCCTCAGCGTGCTCCTTGAGTCTTCTAGAGATAATCAGAGCTTCTCGCAGTCATAGCGTTAAAGACCAGTGAGAATATTGCTATCATGAATCAAATGAAAAACCGAAGGAGGATCTTAGCATTGCCTTTTTCTCTCAAATAGAGTCAGACTTTCCAAATCCACAATAGTTTTATCCTCGACAGGGGATTGAAGGAGCCGCACTCATTTAAATTCAGTCATGATTTACGCAACCATGAAAATTAAATATTCAATTCTATCCATAAATTGTACTATATCTCGCAGTCCGCATCAGAATGTGCCTGCATCTTAAGGTCCTTGGGCTTATTTCCTAAATTCTACAACATATATCGCAATCTGGCCTTCGAGTGATCTCTCGAAAATATTCAGAGGAATTCAAATTAATTTATTTGTAAATCAAAAACCTTTTTATAAATTTCAAGCCAACACGCAAAATCTCCAAATAAAGGCTCTGATTTTTCCATAATTGAAAAGAGGCTGCATAAGATGAGAGAAGTAGGACATGGTTTGCTGTATGTTCACATGATTGATTTCTTTTTCGGGCAAAATATGATCACTTGTATCAATATGATGCTTCTCATTCAGATAATTGATCCTGGTGCTTTAACAATCCGCAAGAGAGTTTCCAACTTTCGATCTCACATTGGCATCATCTTTTATGGTCGCCTGCTACTGTTACTAAAGCTGTTGTCAAAATTGTTCTGATACATCTCATATTAAAATAAAAGACCCCGATTTAATCTATTGTATCCGGACCAAGAGCCGTATTTAGAAACTTTAATTGGCAATGCAATGACTGTAATCGACTCCAGAGAGCTCTTCAGGACTTGATTTGCGGGTTATTGTGAGTGATTGTGCATCCTCTACATTCAATCATAGGGGTTAGCAACAACTACTAAAATTTTGCTGTTTTTTTCAAAAAAAAATTCACAAAAACTAAACTTTGCTATCGGTATGAGAGGTAACTGCCTCGTTGATACCATATTTTTGGATTTGGGACTGAAGCAAGCATGTTTCAGAAAAGATAAAAAATTAACATCAGAAATAGATCCAGCAGCATATTGACTCAAATTCACAAGCATCAGCTTAGAAGCGACTCAAATAGCTTTATCCATATAGCTAGTAAGGTCTACTAACCACAAATGGCCAGTCGATTTTATCTAATCTGCTTTCAATGGAGAGTCAGGTTTGCACGTTGATAAATTTTATGAATAAATTATCTGTTCTGAGCATCGTTGAATACAGTATCACTACGACCGCATTTATTTTATTACTTTTATTGAACTTTTGCGAGTTCTGATTGATTGAATTTAAATCGCTTTGACTCTGTGGACTCCAAAAGTCAATAAGGAGTCGAAGACTGGTTGCCTCCTGTATGCTGGTGTTAATGGGTCTGAAAGAACTGCTCTTCCTCTGCTTATGCCAGAAGAACCTCTTTGTATAAACTCCATTACGGTAGGAAGCTTCTGATCAGCGTATGAATATTTAGAACAATTGTTAGAATAATAAAAAAATCATTCTTGAACTTAGAAAAACGACTGGCTAATTTAATTATTTATAGGCCTCGCGATTTGTTTAATAAAATTCTTTATTAAATTTCCCACGGAACCTGATTAATTAATGAATTCTAATCCGCACTATTTCTTCGATCTCTTATATAGCCTAACCAAATAAAAAGTCATAATTATAATTCTAAACTTCTACCTTTAAAATGAAATACTTATTGGATTCGAGGTTTCTCTCTCGATACAGTACGGCTTGGAATCCTCTGAGGGAATGTCCCTTAGCATATTTATTGGTGATAGTGAACTTCATTCAATTAATCACGCTGAATGGGTTTGCTCCACCTACTTCTGTTGGAATGATGCTTAGATCTTGGCTGGAAATACTTAAATTCGTTCGATTTACTTCTTGGGTGACTCTTTTTCCTCTATCTACCGCTAGTTCTTTTCGTGTTGAGTTGGAAGAGTGAAGAGGGAGGTCTCTCTCCACTCATTCTGAACTGTTTTGCTTGTGTTTATGGATTGGTCCTCGTCATGGGCAACTTGACTTGGAATCTCTTTCAACATCCTGAAACACATATGCTGCATGGCTGCTTATCAGCGTTCTACCTCTCTCACTCTATAAACATGACTATTATCAACCAATTGACCGCGAATACAAGAATCATGGATATCGTTTATTTCGCTTCTGCAGGCTTCTTTATTAAAATTTATTGCAATGTACACCAATATATCTTCCACATGCCTTCGCAAACCTTTTCGAAGATTTCACCTTTCTCAAGTTTCTCCCAACTCTCCGAGAGGCACACGATCTTCAGATTAATTACCGCCAAAAACCGAACTTTTGTTTCCAGCGACTCAGACGCGATTCATTTCATCGAATCTCACTTCTACAACTGCAAAGACTTCTCTGCGTGTCCTTGCGCTTCTTTAAGAAATAAGGACGACCAGAGCCAACTTGATGTAGACCTTCTAAGAATCGCGAATACAAAAGCTTTTGAAGAGCTCCTGGCTGCCAGGTTGATAGCTCACTTCAAGACACCTGAATCAAGAGAATTTAATTCGCTTGAATCATTGATCAAAATCATAAACTACGTAGCTTTCGAGATCGGTAATCCAGCAAGAGCATGCCTAATCCTCAATGCTATTGCCTCTTCTGGCTCCAAACAGAAATTCAGTGCCATTCTTTACGAAGCTATCCTCACGGACCTCCAAAAAATGATGACGATAGACATGTCTGCCTCAGATGCAGCCCGCTCTCAACAAAGTTTCTATAGCGCATTGGTCTTTGAAGACGGTCTAAAGGAGCTTCGAGGAGAAGAATCGCAAGTCCGTCAAAAGTACTCAGAGCTTTTTGCCTATCTGCTTGATAACAATCTTGTTCACTTGAGTGTTATCCATCAAAAGGGGCGAGATCTTGTGAAGAAGATCGATAAACTAGAGAAGAAATTCGAGAGTCTCTCAAACCTAAACTGCGATAGCATTGAGTTGATAGATCTCCTCATCCGCTTTAAAAAAGAGATCAAAACCGATTCGAATCACTCGCTTTCTGCTCTTAATTGCAGACTACGCAACGTGGTTCAAAAGCAAAATCTTAAGCGACTCGGTACCAAGCACGACGGAGGTTGGAAACATCACGAACTCACAAATTCTGATGAGATAAATATTTTCTTGCTGGTTGATCTGTTTGAAAACCCTGGGCGTATTCTCAAGAGCTCGGATAACTTCTACGAGGCTTTCGGATACCGCAACGAGCAACTTCATGACAGAAGCACGTTGAACATTCACGATTTACTCCCTCCAACACTCAAGGTACCACATAAAGCTGCCTTGATAAAATTCAGAGATTACTCTAACTCTTTGTTCGGACACCATGACTTTGGAAGAAATTTACCTGCAATAGCACATAATGGCTTGCTTGTTCCAACTCAGGTCTCGGTGAAAATCGAGATCCACAACTCTCAAATCTATTGCGCTGCTGCTCTCGTTCCTGAACAGCGAAGCAGAAATATCATCTTGACCGATGAGAACGGGTACATCGTCGCTCATACCGAAGGAATCAGCAATATGATGGAAGGACTCGGCGATTTCTTAAGAAAAGACTCAATGAATATTTGCCTGATGTTGCCTGCAGTCCTCCCGGTCATCTTCCCTTCTGGCGTAAGAAGCTTGGAAAGCATGGTCTTGACGAACGCTTCGATGTTCATGACCCACAAGCAGTTGAGAGAGCAATCTCACAACACCAATCTCTGGAAAAACTTCCAAAAAATCTCCGATAGTTTCAAGGAAACGTCCGATCAGGACCTCCTTCCTCAAGAAATCCGCAACTTCTTATCCCTCCTTTATTCGTGTACCAATGACGATACCGAAGAGGTCTTATCTGCCAGTGTTACCCTCAAATACAATGATTTTCAAGCCCTTGGCGCTGGGTTCTGGGAAATCGAAATTACAAATCGCACTGCTCTTAAAGGCCGATCAGAAAAACAATCACTGAAGCAGGTTAACACGCGACAAATGTCTACTTCGGCTGTCTTTGATCAAATTCCACAAAATCGCCTAACTCTACCAAATTCTCACTTCCAAACTATAAAGATCACTGACTTTTTCTCGGGAGAAAGCAGCCCTGACAAGAGCGCGTTGCTAAGTGCTCCTGACGAAGACATCTTTGTCCAAGCCCAAATGAAATCATCGATTCCGATGAACGCTATGGCCAGAGAAAGAGTTACAGTTCTCTTTGAAACTGCCGGGAAATTTGAAGAAGAAAGCTTGGATAGTGAGCCATTGAAGAAAGCGGAGAATAACACTGGGGAAAAATTTAAAAAAAGCTCTCTTTCGAATGATAGTTCGAAGAAAAATCTCCCAAAGAGGCTGAGGAGAGATAAAGAAGAGAATGGGTCACTGAAATCGGGCTCTGTTGCGACGACATCGTCATTTTCTTCAATTCGGAGGTTGTTAGCCACGAAAAATTCGCTAAGTTATGTCCGTGCGTACTATGTTCTGGGCATCTTCGCCGCGTTGCTGATCGTTGTGATGTCGATCTTGCAATTTGTTATTACGAACAATGCAATGAACGAACTCACGAATCTCGCTACCTTGAACATTCATCCTACTCAGATCGCTGCGTATATCAACGTTGGGATGAAAGAGATACTTAAAAAAGCCGTTATTGATAAAGGATTGCTGCCAACGAAATTTTCAATAAATAGCTACGGGCTCATTATTTGGTATTGGGAATGCTACGTTAATGAATTCCAGGTTCTATTGAACGACACAACGCACAAGCGAATTGTTAAGTGGCACCTCGAAAATAATTTGCTGAATATTACGGATCCTCTGACTGGGGAGGTTTCACAGCAATCCCTAACCACCACGATCGGTCAGCTTCAAACCTGGAACCTTGAGCTGGATATGGATCTCCTTTATGACAAACTTATCGATGACGAGAATTATTATCCCAGGTTATTCTTCGAATTGAATAATGATAACATTGAAAATAATGTACTGCGATTATTTGCGGTAATTCAAGATGAAATCGACAAACAAAACGATTTAACGGTAGTTTTAAACTTTATATGCTTGATCATCGGCTGCGTTATCGTTGTGTTCGTACTACTGTTCCTCATTGGTTTGTGGAGAAAAATGCATCTGAAAAGGCAAAGTATTTTGGTCGTCTTCTGCAAAATCTCCAAGAAAGACCTGTACTACGAAACCTCACGCCTGCTAAACACCGGCGTACAGAAAACTAAAAAGCATCAAGCTAAAGACGGCAAAGACGGCTCGAAAATCTTTTCCGATCGCTTATCCACCAACTACGTTGTCACCAATCCTCCATACATCCTTCTCGCAGTCCTAAACCTAATCGCCTTCTGTCTCTTGATACTACCTTTCCTCATCTGCTACATCAGGCTTTCGGTCTACTCGAGGACTTGGGGCGAAGGAATTGTTCAATACAACATGTGGGAGCTCACGCGATCTCACCTGCTCGGATTCTATTCTGATGCGAATCGAGTTTATCTCTATATTAATAACGAGAATGGCAATTTTGAGCACGCGATTGAAAAATTTGAGAATAAATCGATTCTTTTCGGTGAGTACGTTTCAGAATTTGGAAATTTCATGGCGAAGTTTGGTAAGCTGAGTAACCAAGACCTGTACGATAACGATATCGGCAAAGCTTTGGCAGATTCGGCAGCAGGCACCTTTTGTCCATATGCAACTGGCGTTCCAGGCGTAACCGAGCAGATGTGCAACGATTATCTCGGAGGAATCGCACAGACTGGCTTGGGAACTACTTTGAGTTACGTTTTTGAGCTTCAAAAAGAATATATCAACCGGTTGAAGAAGTCCTCGGACCCAGCAAGCGTATTGAGTGAGATTGGAGACCACCCTTATTATGAGGACAATGAATTCATGCTAGTTATATTGACGAGGCTTCAAAGAATGTATTCAGTCAGCATGCATGATAATCTCATGGCTTATTTAGATATGGAGCAAAGGTTCCTTGTGGCAATACTTGCGATTTCAATCGCCGCTTATTTAGTGGTAATGTTAACGAGTTGGACGCTGTTGATCAGAAAATTCAATATCAAAATCAATGAAACAATGCAGATTTTGACAATTTTACCAGAGAGCTTGCTGAGAGGAAACAATTATATTCGTAATTTCCTTACGAGAGAAATAAAGTTAAAGCCTTAAAGGAGAAAGGAAGATTTACATTAGATTTGGATTTTCTGATTTTGTTTCCCCTCACTACGATTTATATTCAATCACTTGCATTTGAAATGGCATGAGATGATATTTTTTTTTGAGTGAGCGATTACCTTTTATTTTTGGTTTTTTTCATTGATGCATTTTCGTTCCATTGAAAGCGAATTTACATTACATTGAGCAAACATTGAACAACAATTGCAATTTCCCTCTTCCCTTTGAAGAATTAGTAATAGTTTAGTAATAGCAACAAGGTTCTGAATATGTATCTCATATAAAGTTTTATGATTTCAAGACATAGTTAAATCGAAAATTATATAATTAATAACTATTTATTGGACGATCTGTCCTTGTCATTTGACATGAAGTGATTCGAAGTAAGGTAGTATCAGAACTTATTTAGGATAAAAAATGATGCTCATAAGAGAGTATTGTAGTAGTAATAGCGTATTGAAGTAATTTTGTTATTATGACCAAGGTTTCTTTAATTTTCAATAAAGCATACCGATGAGGCGGTATCTATTGTTATTTTGAAATTAGCAATGAGAGACGTTGCATTATATCATTACTTCCATCATTCGTTTGAAAGCTCTTCAGCACTCTTTCCGAGCGAATATCAATCACTTTCGCAATACTATCTGAAGAAGCAGTCGCAAGCATGTATCCACAGTGGCTCCAGCGTACAGAGTTTATTCCGACTAAAAACCAGCTTTAGCCTATGAAATAAGCTTGAGAAATTACACATATGGAAACCATTATAGTCCTTCACGACATTTCCCCTACGAAAGTCAACAATGCTTACCGCGCAATCGTCAGAGCAGCACGCAAGGATGTTAGAATCCGCTCTCCAAGATATCCAGTTTATCCCTATAAAAAGCACATTCTCTCATAATGCTAACGTTATTCGTCCGATTACATCGGAGATGAGGCTTCAAATTTTCTTTAAGCGTCATCACGTCTTTGTTAGGATCGAGGAAGTTAAGCTTGTAATCGCTAAAGCTAAGCGCAATAAGCGAATTGGTCGAATTCCAACGACATTTATTCTTTTCTAATAAGAAATGTAGCCGAATTTCTCAGTCTCACCATACTGTAGGAATTTCCACCAAGCTCTCTTACTAACAGAACATCATCATGAATACGATCGGCGATAACTAGCACACCATCTTGACTCACCGTGGCAATTTTTTCCCCATCTGACTCGAAATCGAGCCCCGTGATGGCCTCTTGGATATTTCGGTTTAGATTAGCCGAATTTCAAAAACAGTGTCAGGTTACTTTGTTGAAATTGATTCCAAGGCGCTTTATGAAGAAGTTGCCAATCTACCGTGCTATACACATGATAAGCGGCCTTTCGCTCCAGCGAGAGCAGAGCCATTACTTTAGTCCTTGAATTCGAGGCTATATCGTAGATAACTGAACAGAAATGAAAGGTTAATTTGCGAAGGTAGGATTACAAATACCTCCTGGAGTCTTTCCGGCGCGAAAGCTGCTCTTACATCCTGCACTGATATCGTAGATTTCGAAATTGCAATATGGGGTGTTTGTTACAGAGGAGATTATGAATTCTGTGTCTGGGATATGCTCAATAAGAGTCAATTGGCCTTGATTCATATCAGTTTAGCTAGAAACTTGATTATTTTCGATGACCTGGAAGATTTCCGAGCTGTGCTCCAGCAAAAAATTTATCTGTCCCTATGTTTTCCTTTGTAATGTTGGAGGAAATACCAATGCTGTTGTTTTGCCATGAGCACCAAGCAATACCTAAGTTTTTCGATGTGGAGTTTATTGGTGTAGGCTCTTCTGCTGACAATTCGTTTTGAAATATCATTTTTCGTTTTGTGTCACTCTATCAGTTTTGATTTTTTCAGGAATCCAAAAGAAATAAGTTTAAACCGCTGTCTTTTTAAAAAATCAATCAAATTTGTCTTACCAACTTACGAATGATTTATTCGAATCGAATCATATCCCTTGAATCCCTTCATGACCTCAGGAAAAATTAGCAGATCCGTTCAAAACAAACCGAACCAAAAGGACAAAGAATCCTGTGATTATTTGAAAAAAAATTATTTGTAAAGGGCCTGCGGATCGTGGCTTAAGAGGCTTCATTCAATCAACAAAGTAGTCACAAATGCTTTAGCAAGAATTATTACAAAGATATTTTAATTCTCAAGTCCAATAAGAACTCAATAGCAATTGCAATGGCTCTGAATACTTATTCTAGCAACTGACTGCTTGATAATTTTACCTACGTTTGCTCTGCTTGTTGTGATATAATATGGTTAATCTGCTAGTCTCACATTGTTGATTCATGATCTTCAATCACTGAAGCCGGTTGCAAAGAAGTTCCTGTTAGAATCCTATAGCAGATACAGAAATTTCCCCGATCCCATTTGCCGACATAATTTACTCCCATCACTTTGCAATAACTGTCTGCTCCAAACTCATCTGAATAGCATACACTCGTGTGCTTCATTATTCAGTTCATTTATTACAGAAAAATAGTCCGAGGTTAGCTTGGTCAGTGCTGCGGTGATTCTTGGTTTAATTATTGATTTCAATAAAAACGCAGATAATATCTCAAAATACATTTTCCAATTTCCCTCTCACAAGTCAAAAATCCTCATGCAGACATTAGAGCTCCCCGAAGACCTTCGGATTACAACCAAAAAGAGCCCCGAAGCTAAATTTGGTCATATTTATATCTTCTCGAACCTCAAAGAAGGAAAAGCTATGAAATTTAAAGATCACGGAAAGTGCGGCAGTGGAATCCCTATCACCAACGCTTTTGACCCTCGCACCAAGCTGGTCGTATGCCTTTTCCGAGAAGGACCCAATCTTCTCAACTTAACCTTGTCTAGTATGATGACTTTGCGATTTCTTAAGCGTGCTGTTATTCATATTCCAAAGAACTCCTTCAATTCCTTATGTATCCTACGCGTTTGCTCAAAAACTCAAAGGATATTTTTCTACAACGAATGCCTAGCAGCAATTCAAATCAGAAGCTTACAATCGCTTAATATTATCAAGACCTACGCTCTGGCTGATATATGCCAAAGACTACAATTTGCAGACCTATTCTCAGAGGTGAGATCCTCAGTGGATTTGGAGTACATCCCTCATCTTTCAAGTATGGTGCTATTACTTGGCTGCAAAATCGTGCTAATGCCAGAGAAAAAAGCAAAAGAAGATCCGGTGATTCTTTTCAATGGAAAAGACGTTGATAATTTCAGAAAGATTATGTATAACGTTGAAAAGAGAGTGCTATTGGCAGTTGGGGTGTCAGCTATCTTGTTGGTGCAGTTCGATAATTCTGGGGTCAGCGGCTTGAGGCTTCTGACGTCAGAAATGCTTGGAAAATCGAGTATGTTTCTCTATTGGGACCCGAAAGGAGAAATGGTTATCTTCTCCCAAAGAGGTGGTGGTGTTTGCAAAGCTGCAAATTACCATGTGTTGAGTTATAAATCGCTGAATTTGACTCTGGTTGGGTCTCTAATGCATGCAACGATGTATGGTCATCAATTCGATGAAGCATCTCAGACGCTTTTCTTGGTGGAGAATGGACTTGGACTGCAGAAGAGATTGAGCTCAATCTCTCTTAAAGACTTGAACGATGATTTTGAAAAAAGCGAGGAACCTGTTGAATTAGAGAGCGAGTGTTTGACCTATTTGGATTTGATCGAGCCAGAGACTCATCAATACAAAATCAACTATATTAGAGACACCTTGGTCTTGAAACCATGTCCATGTGTAGTCGATGTATTCGCTAGATGAATTGGTTGAAAAGTTATTCGTTTAATTGAGAGGTGAGCTGCTCTATAGTTTATTTCTCGTTACTGTGTTTTGATTTATATTTGTTAGAATAAAGTTACTTGAATGTAATTATGGTGCATAAATAAATTAGAGTAATAGTCGGGGAACTAACTAAACTTGGTGTTTCATGAAAATTGGATTTATAGAAAGAAGGTTCAATTGCCTTTCTCATAATTGAAAGAAAACTTTCTTCCTTTACTCATTTAAGGAAATTAAATAGAGGAAAACACAACTTCAAATGAATATTTAAATTAATAGATTTGAATTGTCTGCTATTACCTGTAAAGCAAGTATCGCTTTTGATGATTTATTAGGTAATCACATATTTAGGAAGAGGTGGCGTTTCCATCCTCTCTATCTGATTATATACTAGTGAATCGTCGACTTTGCTTTCTCTTTGATTTTCCTTCTCTTTTGTTCTATCACGACGGCACAGCTTTGTATATTCGCTAATGACTCGGTTTGAAAGTCCGAATGCTAACGCATTAAAAAAATTTCTTGGCTTCGTAATAATACTGTGCACAGGTGGAAAAGAAAGGTATCGGTCGTTGGGTTCTCCTCAGTTGCTGTGAAATAAAGACCGCGGATTGCTGTAGGAAAATCACAGACAACTAAGATCAACGGATAGATCAACAGCTCTATAAATAGCTCGCTTCGATAATGGTAGAGCTGCTTGATGATCGTTATGTAGCTAATACAGCAAAATAAGCAGCTGAGGAGTGCAGGAATCAAAAAGATGATCAAGCCAGGCCAATCTACTGGGTATTTAATGGTTGCGTGGACACAAATATTTGATTCAGCTTTGAAGATCCAAAATTGCAAGCAAATTGCTATGGCTCCACTGATGAGGCCTAAGGCGATCGATATCGCCCAATACCATCTCAGAAATGACCGCGGAGTCTGGTTGTTACTGCAGCAAAACAGCAGCTCCATGATAACGAGCCGACAAAACCAAAAGCCCAAAGGAATGACCTGACGTGGCAGATGATTGGGTCATAACCTTAGATTAAAAGAATCATGTAGCTCGAACTGAAGATAAAATCCATGAGTGAGAGGGCGATAACCATTTTTCCCATGGCAGTTTTTGATATTTTGAGTACAATGGTGGTGAAGACGTTGTAAATGCAGCCGATTATGGAGAGTCCTGAAAAAATGGTGTAGAGTGGAATGGTCTCATAGTTCACTTTCGAGAAACCTTCATAGAGTTCGAAGGATGCTGAATTTGGCTCGAATAAATCTTTTGTTGTCAGCATCTGTATCAGAAGGAACAGATTTTATAAATTACGAATTGGGATGATACATCCAAGATTGCTGCACCTGCTCAAATTTTTAAATATTTGAAAAAAATTTCTTAAAACGCATGGTCAAGCTGATGAACGAAAAAGAAGAAGACCTCCAATTTGGCGATGGGAACATCTTGAAATTTCAGAAATGGAATAAATTTATTATTGAATGATCATGCATCGAGACTTTCATAATGCTATTTTCTTACTCCCTCATTAAAACCGATTTTCTTTCATCATCGCAATGGAAAACGAAATACAAAAATGATGAGAGTCATATCATTTCTATAATAATAGGGTCAGTCAATCCCAAATTTAATCGAATAGACCCACTTTATCCTTAATCTATTACTCATAACAGAAAAACATAAATCTCTATGTTTCTTCCTGAATTAATGAGTTGGTTGTAGGAATCACTTTTAATTATGCATCAAATCACAACAAAGTTTGGAATCGAAGTTGTCTCCACTCCTTCTCCCTTCGAATTCTCAACAAAAGAATCCCCTAGCTTGCTCTCTTTTGCTTCATTCTTAGGAGCCTTTCTGCGGCACAGTTTTTTATATTTATTCACGATCCTCTTAGAAAGCCCAAAAGCTAACGCATTGAAAAACCCTTTGCTTCTCAGCAGGATTGCACTCACATGAAAGAGCCACGACTCGGCATTTGAACCTGTTCTCGCACTCGCCACTGTGAGATAAATCGCTGTAGGAAAATCGCAGATAATCAGAATCAACGGATAAATGAGGAGCCCAATAAACAATTCCTTTTTGTATTGGTAAAGCTTTCTGACAATTCCCATGTAACTCAGGCAGCAGAAGATGCTGCTAAGAGAAGCAGGCGTTACAAAGAGTATAAAAGCGTCTACATCCTCATTTCCTCGGGCAGCATGGACACATCGATTCGCGTCATCAGCGAGCGTCCAAAGTTGCAACAAGGCTGCAAGAACAGCGAGAATGAAGCCACAGGCGCCTGATATCATGAAATACCATTTAAGAAATAGGTTCGGGGTCTGATCATTGTCGCTTTTCAGAGAACGGTAGAGACAATGAGCGAAACAGCAGCACCATGATAATGAAGCGGCAAAGCCGAATCCCCAGAGAAATGACCCTATACGACAGATCAAGGGGCTCTCAACGTGGAATATAAGGAACGAATAACTCGCATTGAAGATAAAATCCGTGATTGAGAGAGCGATAACCATTTTTCCTACGGCAGTTTCTGATATTTTGAACATTATCGTCGTAACTGTGTTGAAAATGCAGCCCAGTATGGAGAGTGCCGAAAATACAGCATATATGGGAACTGGGAAGTAGTAAGTCGCTGAATTGTCCTCATAGAGTTCGGATGTAGGCAAGCTTTTGTCGAGAAAAGGATTGGATATATTCATGATTATTTTGGAAATTAAATTAGATAAATTGCTGGGTTTTGATTGGCAAAAGAGCAGTGGTTGAATATTACAATTTCTATCATTAAAGCAAATTGGAGTTGGAGAGCAACTGGTGAAAATGTTATTAGATCTGTTTATTCTCAGGTTAAGGATGCTTATGATAAGTAATACAAGGCGTAAAGATCCTTTCGGTTGAATTAAACAAAAGCATTTCGAGGTTCATTTTTCTGAGTGACTAGACATTCACTTCAAAAATTTAGCAAAGTTAACGATTCGCTCTGTCTCAAACTTGAAAGCTGACAAAGGTGTGTCTTCTAAGAGGAATATTTTCTCTAAAACTATGTCTATCTTTTTAGTGATTGTAGTTTCGTTCAAAGTTAATTCTTCTGACTATATTACTTGCTGAAAAGAAAGCAAAGAAAACGAGGTATGATGATCATGATGATGATATGAATTATGATTGGCGAATCCATATCAACAATAAACTCAGAGTTGGAAAAACCATAAATATCAAACAAAGAATATCATGGAATCTAATGGTTACTTTCCTAACTCACAACAAATTTTGGGAGCGAAGTAGTTTCTAATCCCTGTTTCTGGGAATATAATAAAGAATCTTCAAGTTTGTCTTGATTGTATCTGTTTTGACGACACATTCTTTTATATTGATGTACAATCCTTTTAGAAAGTCCAAAAGCCAACGCATTGAAAAACCCTTGACTTCGCAATAGGATCGGACAAATATAGTAGAGCCACGAACTTGCGATTCTCTCACCAGTTATTGTGAAGTAAAGAGCGCGGATTGCGATTGGAAAATCACAAATGATTAAGATCAACGGATAAATCAACAGCTCGATAAACAATTCGCTTCGATAATGATAGAGCTCCTTGACAACAGCGATATAGCTTATACAACAGAATGCGCTGCTTAGAAGCGCAGGAATCAAAAAGATAATCACACCGGACCAATCAAAATTAGGATCGGTACTTACGTGGTGGATACATGTGTGTGATTCAATTTTTAAAGTCCAAAATTCCATGCAAATTGCTAGCACGGCGAAAACAAGGCCAAGTGTGATGGATATCACCCAATACTGTCGAAGGAATGAGTCTGCTGTGTGATCATCGACCCTTTTGATAGAACGGTAGAGACAGTGCGCGAAACTGCAGCTCCATGAGAGTGAACCGAGAAAACCGAAGGTCCAAAAGAATGATAAGATCTGGCAGATGAATGAATGCGAAATCTGGAACAGAATGATCAAATAACTCAGACTGAAAATGAAATCCATGATTGAAAGTGCGATTACCATTTTTCCCATCGCAGTTTTCGATATTTTGAACATGATCGTAGTTGCTGTGTTGAAAATACAGCCGATGATAGAAAGCACTGAAAAAACAGTGCTTAAAGGGATTGCATCGTTTGTATTCATGTGCGTACGAGAGAATAAATTTTATGAATTGTTACTCTTGGAGTGGCACATGAGTCGTAATTCTGAGATTACAAGCTCTGATTAAATAAGAAAAGAGAGTTCTAATAGAAAATATAAGATACCGCTTATTCTCATAGATTCACTCTTTATCACTAATACTAACCTCCTTTATATTAATAGTTATTAATAAAGGCCAGGTTTGTTTGGTTAAAAACTTTTATTGCATAGAAAAAACACGATATTAAAGTAGAAGTCAAATGTTTTTTAGTTCACAACACAAATTTTGGCAGATTCTCTGTGCTCTGTGTTTGATATTTCATCAGGGACTCTGTGCTCTCTGTTTTATATTTCATAAGAGATTGCATCAACAACTTTTGTTGATCTTCTTTGTTTTTAAGTTCTTTGCGACGACAGAGTTCTTTATAACTTTGCAGTATTCTTTTCGAAAGACCATACGCTAATGCGTTTAAAAATCCTTGGCTCCGTAGCATGATTGAGCAATAACGTTCGAAACCAGAATTACGAGAAGGCATCTCACGAGTTGCAGCAAAATAGAAACCGCTGGCCGCTGTTGGAAGGTCGCAAATAAGCAAAATCAGCGGATAAAATATCAACTCAAGAAATAGTTCTGTTCGATATTGGTAGATCTTGCTGATAACCCTCATATAGGTCACACAGGTGAACAAGCAGCTGAGGAGTACAGGAACGAAAAATACTATCAAGCCGGACCAATCAAACTGGGACGCGATAGTTGGGTGGACACAACGCTGCACTTCTACCTCCAAGATCCAAAACTCCATGGAAACAGCTGTAATCGCACCAGCAAGGCCAAGAATGATAGAAGCAATCCGATACCGCCAGAGAAATGCATTCGGTGCTTGGTTGTCGCCGTACTTTACAGAATGATAAAGACAATGAGCGAAGCAGCAACTCCATGATAATGAACCGACGAACCCGAACACCCAGAGAAAAGACCCGAGTTGGCAGATGAACTCATTTTCAATTCGTACTGTGAGGAACATATAGCTCGAACTAAATATGAAATCCATGATTGAGAGAGCGATTACCATTTTTCCAAGAGCAGTTTTTGATATTTTGAAAAAGAAGGTAGTAAATGTGTTGAAAATGCAGCCAAGTACGGCCAGTGTCGAAATAACTATGAATGCAGGGAACGGCTCATAGTTCACCTTCGAGTTGCCGTCAAGGAGTTCTGTGAATGTCCAAGTTGGCTCAGAGAAAGTTATCGAAGTTTTCATGATTCAATTTGTGAGAAAATTAAATAAAATTATTTGTGTTAACTCATTCGAAGGATCTCATTCAAAAGCAACAATAAGCCTTACTTTAATGAAATCACCAGCTTCTGGCCATAAATTTCCTTATTTGTTAAATATACTTACCGATGATTGACCCCGAGCAAGTGAATTGTTCAATTCAAAGTTACCCTCCCTAATTTTTCCGTCATTTAAACATTCCTTGGTTCAGCTACATCAGCAAGCCTTCCCAACTGAAGATTGTTCCGTCATTTTACCTCATGATTTAGACGAGAGCTTCTATATTTTAATGTAATGCAATTTTTTTGATGATGTGATTAACAATTATAAGAAAGATTATTCTTTCATCACAGAAATTTGTAGTTTAGCAATATATCAATAGCTCGTTTATGATTTAGCTCTAATCGCATGAAGAACTAATCGATCGCTTATTATCTAAATCACTCTACGTGGTTTCCGCGAACATCAACGACTCTGGAAGGGCAGTATCAATAACCCCTTTGACCGATTCTATTTCGAGAAGTATCTCGATATGGACCTAAATAACAGCTTAAAAAAAAATAAACTGATTCAAGTTGTTTTGTATTACCTTAATATGCACCCTAACAGTTGTATAGATATAGAAATGCAACTTAGGTAGTGCATAGCTTTACACACCCTAACAATCTGGGTTTTACTAAATAATTTCTTATCGATTCTTATGAAGAGACAATAATAAGTAGAAAATGGAATGCATAAGTTCTATCGATCACTCCATTAAAACTCACAATAATATTTTAAATTGCAGTACGATGCATATAGGTAATACTCAAACAGATCAAATGAACCTCAAAAAAATGAATCGGTGAAAACAAATTGGAGGTTATCGGAGCAGTAAAAATGTTTTTATCTTGAGGTTAGGCTTGCTTTTATGATAGGTAGCGAGAGCATACAGGACTTGCCAGTTAAATTAAAGATAACAATCATTTTCTTATTCGTAAACTCTGACGTGGTTGTATATTTTCTAAGAAAATGCTTCTGATTACAATGAATTCTCAGAGAATTATCAAAAATATCAGAAAATCTAAAGATTTAACTTCACAAATTCTGGGAGGGAAGTGGTGGTGTCCTTTAGTTTATTCTGGGAATACATCAAAGAATCCTTGAGTTTATCTGAACTTTTTCCTTTGTATCCTTTTCGACGACACAGCTCTCTGTACTGTTGCACGATTCTTTTCGAGAGTCCAAATGCTAGCGCATTTAAAAACCCTTGGCTCCGTAACAGGATCTGGCATATATAAGTGGACGCATCAGCTGGCCTCTCACCAGTTATTTTGATGTAAAGACAGTGGAATTCTGTTGGAATATCACAGATAATTAAGATCAACGGATAAATCAATAGCTCGAGATATAGTTCGCTTCGATCCCGATAGAGCTCCATAACAACGCTCATGTAGCCCACGCAACAGAATATGCTGCTGAGGAGTGCAGGAATCAAAAAAATAATCAAACATGGCAAATCAAAATGGGAGGCGGCAGTTGCGAAGACACATCGCTGCGCTTCGACCTCCAAGACCCAAAATTTCATGCAAACTGCTGTAATCGCGATGATAGAGCTAAAAATGATAGAAACGGTCCGATACCACCCGATAAATTCACTTTGTGTTTGGCTGTCGCCGCTCTTGACAGTACGATAAAGACAATGAGCAAAGCAGCAACTCCATGATAACGAACCGACGAACCCGAACACCCAGAGAAAAGACCCGACTTGGCAGATCAACTCATTTTCAACTATTAATTCAAGAAACAAAAAGCTCGAGCTAAAAATGAGATCCATGATTGAGAGAGCGATTACCATTTTTCCAAGGCCAGTTTTTGATATTTTGAAAATGATCGTGGTGACTATGTTGAAAATGCATCCAAGTACAGAGAGTATCGAAACAATTGTGTTCGCTTTCAAGTTGTTATCAAAGAGTTCTGAGAATGTCCAAGTTTGCTCAGAAAAAGTAATCGAGGTCTTCATGGTGAGATTAATGAGAAAATCAAACAAATTATTTATTTTTGGCTCAAGAGTTCATTCAAAAGCATCCAAAAACCTTAGTTTAATTAAATTACAACAAACTCCTAATTTTTAAATTGTTAAAATGCATTTCCCTGTCTCAAAGCAAGTAAATTGTTCAGTCCTTCATGCATTTAATGAAGCGCATCGGTATTTGAAGCGTTGGACTATCATCATAACTTAACTTGATTCGGCTTCTACAACAAGCTTCTCTAATCGAAGATTACTCCGTCGTTTTACCACATGATTTAGACGAGAGTTTCTAATGAGTATATTTTAATATAATGTGAGTTTTTTCTATGATGTGACAAACAACTGAAAGTAAAGCTTTTCTTCACAATCTCAAACTACTAAGGAATAAATCAATTGAGGATACGAATTTGCTTGAATTGGATGAAGAACTAATTGATCGCCCACAGAAATTAAAATTGGTAGTCAACGTAATTACATCAAAGAATTAATAGAAATTTCACATTACATCCAAACAGGATCATAAACTGGACTAAGACGGTTCAAATTCGGAGGCTTAAGCAGCCAAAGAAGACCTCCTTTAGCCGTCGCATACCCTGAATAGCTCAGTATATGAAGATTACAGATAACCCAATACTCATTTTCCACATCTTCATCGAGATTGGAAGCAATTTTGAGTTCTACATAGAAAACTGTATCATTCACACCAAACTTGACAGCGATCATCGCATCGTTCCAGTATGAGTGGCATAGATTGGCGGCACATGCGATCTCGTTATGGCTATATTCATAGACTTTAATATGATTAATCTAGATTGAACTGAGTATACTAACTCGTCTAAAACCGATCATTGGCATTTCTGTAAAATATATAAATTCGATAATTGTATTGACGACTGTAGCCCAACTTCCCCCAGCTTTCTTGCTAAACTCTTCCACTATAAAGAGCATGTTCTTGTCTATTGAAATTTCCATTAAGTTACAAAACTTTAGCAAATAGCACTCATCAACGAAAAAATACAAGCATCATGAGCATAATAGTCATCATTATGAGAAAAAAATTAGTTAAAAATTAGGTGATCGTTGGCCTTCTCTCCTCTTCCTTGAAGGTATTGGTAGATCGATCTGGTTATTCAACAGAAGACGACTCAGATCCACTCTGTGAGTTTTGAACGTTTGATTCCCGCTCAGTCTCCTGCGAATTCATCGGTAGGCTGCGCTTCTGGGAGTTAATATCCTTTTCCAAATTCACAGTCGAAGGAGTGTTAGAATTCCTCAGCACTATCTCATTTCCCTGAGTTTCCAAGGTAGCCAGCTCAAAATTATCAACCTCAAACATCACGGGCACAGGGAAGCGATTTGTTTCTTCCGGATGCTTGAGCCAAAATTCGCCGCCTTCCACAACTTCTAACAAATCATTCGCTTCTGTCTCCAGGTTCTGCTTCTCCTTCTCTTCAGTAAATTTACGCGATGCGAAACCTGAGACCGAAGAGTGCTTTGTCCTAGTTTTACCGGCCCTTGGACTTACTTTAAAGTTCATTACAGAGGCCGATCTCTGATTCAGCTTCGGCTGATGAATCGGCGTCTCATCCCAATACAATGTCTGAGCTTTTTTCTGAAAATGCGTCTCACGATCCTCGAAATCATTCATCGAATTCATCGACGGACCGATTCGACCGCTTCCGAGCTTCTCCACGTCATCTCGAAGCTCGTCGTCCTCGTGGGAGTTTGCTTCGTGCCTTGGAGTCCCAACAGAAGACTTGGAATTTCGCTGCAGGTCAAGCCTCGTTTGGAAACCGTTTTTCGATCCGGTTTCAGAACCTACAGCGGCAATTTCCGGAAGTTCCGATTTGCTTGCTTTTTTATAAGGCACTTTAACAGTCTGCCTTCTCTTCAAGCGCGAAAATTTATTTGTTCCAGGCTTGATACCGAGCTCTGAAGTATCGGTAATCTTTTCCAGTTCGACGATATGCGCGTGGTAAGCCAGCTTGGATTGCTTGAGTTTCCTGTCTTCTTTGTAGCTGTGGGATTTGGTTTTGGATTAGAGGTGGCTAGAAGGAGATAACTTTACTTTCTCCACATTTTAATAATTAAATTCGCTGCAAAGAAATCGCTTAGGCGAAGCGATGGGAGCATATCGGGATTGGCTTGTCGGGCTTCTCTTGCTAATTTCCTTAATACTTGAAATATCGATGAGTTTGATGCAATTTGAGGGAGATTTTACATGGGAACTTGTTGCCCCAGGCTCTGGCCAGTGTTTTGTAGACATATTCAGAGTGTATTCTTTCGTAGAGTGTTATAAATTAATTTTCAAGATGAAGCGTATAAAGGTTACTCGAGGCGTGGGATCTTTTCTCTTCGTTTAACAGCATTGTTAGAAATAATCACGCAGGCGTCAGCGTAATGGATTTTGTTGTTGTAGATAGGAATGTTAAAATCTTTTGCCGTGGCGTACACTTGGTCTCTTGATAGTATTATTTTGCGGTTTCGGCTGACCAAGCAGTTTTGCAATTTTTTTGCTAGATGTAATGGTTTAGTCCTATAGGGGTTTGATAGTCAGAGCTTACAATCGAGGCTGTATGTGTATTTCAAAGTGGTTTCTTCTTTGACTCCGACAGGAGGAAAAAGTTCATGCAAAATGAACAAGAACTCCTCTGGCCTGATCAATCCTGTGCCACGAGGGTCATATTCCGCCCATCTATCCAAAAACTCGTCCAATTGAGTGGGATTTATCACAGCTTCGTCTTCTTTCTGCGACTCGCTGAACCCTTCGACTGCGACGGCAAGCAAGAGGTTCAGAAGCGTCAGTCTGATGAGGATAATGTAGGTGATAAAGTAGGGGTATGCTACTCCCCACCCGCACCCCAGCACGCCTTCGCTCTCGTACTCGCTGAAAGATTGATTGTTTTTGCACCCTGAAATATCTGTATTTGCTAGCTCGAGCATATAGTCAGGCCAATTTTGTTTGAAACAAGCTCTAATAGAGAACAGGGATCAGGCTTCAATATCATAAGGCATGCATTACTTAAAAAGTAGTGCGCAAGCGGAGATAAAGTCTCTGAAATTCGTAGTTTCGTTGATGTAAGTCTGGTACTTCACCGCCGGAAAGAGATTCATTCCGATGATGGCGTAGATAAACACGACCAAGAACAGCAGGATAATGATTTGGATTATCGAGGGGATGATATAAGTCACCGTTTTATACAAAACCCGAAGAGTTTTTGAGAATTTAAACTGTTGGATAAGCAACAATTCAGCCGGAATAATCAAAGCACACTTACTAATTTGGCGATCCTTGCTAGCCTCAATGCTCTCGCCACAGTTGGAAGATTAGACAAACCGGCAGTGCTGAACTGCGTTGATATGATCACGATATCTGCGACGATTATTACACCGAAATCGAACCTATATTAATAGTAAATACAAACTCAAATCCTGAGGAGAATGATACCTGTTCCATTTATCTTTGAAATAGACCATTCCCCACGCGCAGATTTTGATTAAAGCTTCAATATGGAAAAAACCCAAGAATACATCGTTCAGGATGGTAAATGCGATGGAAACTTGCTGAGACATTGATGCGGAATTCGCTCCGAGGATGATTGTGTTGAATAATATAACAAAAATGATGAAAGGCTGGAAGTATGGACTCTGCGCGATACGATAGCAGTAGCTACGGATACGGTTCTCTGGCTCAAAAAACTTGACTTTTAAATCGCGTCTCTGCATAAACAGTTGCATATCCACCCAGTCTTTCTGGTTTTGGCTCAGGTTCCTGAACTGGCTCTGTTCTTCTTTTGTCTCTTTGAAGTTGTCGATCACCACGCCCACAAACAGATTGGAAATCAGAATGTTAGTTACAAGCGCGAATCCGAACATTGCAAGGGACGACCATGGATTTGCCCATGATTGTGGCTGCATATCGATACCGACGGCATTGACTGCAGATTGGAACACTGTGTCCCAGGCCTCGCCGGTAACCAGCATAAAAAATACTAAAAATGATTGGAAGAAGTCATCTAAGTTATATGGGCTGTTCACCCATCTCATTCCAGCTTCAAGGCAATCCTGAGGGTAAAATTAATAAATACAATTGACCTATTGTTATATACTTGTTTGGTAATTATTTGAGTGATGTTCAGTGATGGTGAAGTCCCAATGTCACAGTAGTAGAATTTTCCAGCAAATAAATTAATGCCGACTATCGCCAAGGTAGCAAGGATCAATCCAGCTACTGTTAGAAGAGGGAAAAGCGATGGAATTGATCGAACCAATGACCGCACCATCAGCTAAAATCATAAATTTCATTAACTTTGACGAGGAGGAAATTATTTACTCTCATGCTTTGAGCCATCGCAACTACTTCTAAAATTCTCAGAGCCCTCAGAGCTTGTAGGAATCGAAGCGATCTTACACTTGGAAAGTTGTCTGCGCCGAAGGAAGCGAGAGCCGACCCCTGGATTAACCAAAAATACATCACACAAATTGTTTTTCTGGTGTTTTTTACTATTATCACGCAGAAATCTAAGAGATTCCATCGATATCTGAGATAGGCACGGCTATTGTCTTTAGCATTAAAGAGAAAACCCATCGAAATGATCTTCATAGCAAATCTCAATTGAAATGCTGAGCTGCGAAATTACCTTAAGAGCTCCTTCGACAATAAAGCAGATTGTGAAGGCTGTGTTCAAACCGCGTAATATAGTTTCCTTTTTTGAGTCTGGGTCCAGGAGAGGCTCATCCAAAGCTAGTACAACTGTACTACCCACCACTAATACTGTATTGAAGCAATAAATGAGAGAAAGCAACCTCAACCAAAGTTACTTAGGACAAAAATATCGAAAACAGGTTTCGAAATTATCATGGTTATTTTCTCTCGAATGAATGACTTCTGATGGAAAATGAAGCAAGAGGATTGCGCCGTATAGAGTTTCTATTGCAATTCCCTTTTGTTAACCTCACAAACTGAAAGAAAATTTACGAATCGCGCCCATCTGCTATGTGGGGTGAGGTTTGAAACCGTATAGCCCGACAAACTCGCCCGACCGTGAAAACTTTTGAGGAGTTCCTCAGGATATGTCTTGTTAGATCCGATAAACTGATGCTCTGTGTGTCTCGGTGGCTGGTGATCCGGTTGATGCTCCATGAATTTCGAAACAGAAATATCGATAGGTCCTCGAGGAGCAATGCCAGGCGCTCTTCTCTTAAATGTCGATACTCTTCGGAAAGCGCCACCTCCATAGCCCATCGTCTCTTCTCGTGTAAGAGTTGTTGCATTCGTCCTGCCAGTCTCGGCTTTAAACAGCGGTCGACCTGTCTCAGGGAACTTGGCCTCTTCTAAGGCAAAAACCAATTGACTACTGATATTTTTTCATAAAAAGGATTACCATCTTGCAAACCAGCCTCAGTGTCTTTCTTCTGATACTCAGAAAATTGCGTTTTCATTGTTGTCATCGTACTAGGTCTATTCTCATGAAGTTTGCTACGTGCGTCCTCGAAAATGTTGATAATGATAGCAATGTAGAGCTGGATGAACAAAATTCTCCCGACCCATATCACAATGACAAAATAGAAGAAAGTGCCCCAACCTTGGCTCTTCTGGCATGAATAAAATACCTAAAAAGTCATCAGATATCAGAAAAATTCAAGAAAAGCGGTCGGGTTACATTTAGCCAGTTTTGTCCAAAAAGCAATGAAAAAGTGGTGCTAAAAGCATCTCTTAAAGTATCAAAATTTTGCGGAGGCGACGTGCTAAGCGTAAAAAGAGATTTTCAAGTCCTGAGACGTGTGTAAGTAAGCTTACCCGTTGACATCATAATGGCCTTGAGCATTGAACGTGAGCTTTCCAGCGAAGAATTTCATTCCAATGATTGCGAAAATGTAGAGAAAAACGCCCTGAAATTCGAGTTAAAGCCTGTGTTAAAAGCCCACTGTTACCAATATAAGTAAATAATCTATCATGCAAGAATATCCTTCAAAAACGGCGTCTACTAACAGTCGGAATTTTTCTGCATGTTGGATTTTTTCATTCGTTTTCTTATGCTTTGTCTTCGCTGGGCGTAGTAGCTGCAGGATACGGAACATCCTAAAAGCGCTGACTGCACTAAAACTTTGGCGCGCATTCATCTCAATCTAGCAAGAAAATATAAGTCAGTTGAAATTCACTTCCTTTTATGCTACTATTGAAACTATAGCGATGACGGCCTCGAAAACGTTCACTCTTTTGCTCGCAAATTGAAATATTCCAATCGCAAAAAGCTTCGTTGTCATCTCTGCCAGATGGATATAACATAGCACATGATTTACGATAACTTTTGCTGGATTAGTCGCTTAATTTCCTGAATAAGTTACCAAACGCATGCAATTCACCGTCGGATTCTGCTGGATATCTATTCAAACAGAGCACTACAGTATTCACAACGATAAGCGCGATATTGATGTCTTGAGTCAGCTTATGGAAAATAAAGCGGTAGAGGTAGCGAACAATAGGGTTGTTATAGTAGTCTGAAACCGGAATCTATCGTTAAGGGTGAGTTAAAGCAGTTTTCTTGAGACTTACGGTTTTTGAATGTTTATAGCGTTTTTGAATGTAATGCACGATCTCCCTGAAGCTAATAAAACCCGAACTACTACCCGGGACCACCATTGTTGACGTTAGACTCTTCACAGAAAAAGTTCGACTCATGGATTTCGTAAAGTCTTTAGGTTTGTGCCGAGAGATCTGGTCGACGATAATCGCAACGACCAAGTTTATCGTAATCGCGAGGATAATCAGCATAGTCATGACGAAAAATAACAGTGCCGTGATTTTGTCAGT
>ENA-UOTZ01000482-UOTZ01000482.1-compost-metagenome-genome-assembly--contig:-NODE-482-length-33391-cov-12.186948_pt1 | contig 33391 bp, 16 predicted proteins | sample MGYA00238144_ERZ746983 | MGnify/ENA primary metagenome ERZ746983 (study PRJEB28759, sample SAMN06268863) | compost metagenome | isolation source: single cell | place: USA: California, Emeryville, Joint...
CTCTTCTCAACATACTGTCCAAACTTCCCCCAGTCATTCAGATGCAAGGCCGCATCTGCAGCCATGCTCACAAGCTGTTTTTTCTTATCTATATCAATAAGCTTAAAGCTCAGTTCCAACAATTCCCATTAATTATTTTGATTCTCCTGATATCTACATACACAACAGGATATATCAATGAATATGAATAAAAATATTCAAATTACCATGATAGGCAACTATGGCTCAATTTCAAATGACACAAAGCTTACTTTATCATAATTAGTAAACAGGTCCACAAACGGATAATAATCAAAGTTTTCCGTAATACTCGTATCAAGCTCGGATGCATAGATCCATACGCCATCATAATAGAAGGTCACAGTGTTATCGATCAGATCCGTGGTAATTTTGATCACTGTTCCTGGTATTCCGGGGTATGCCATCAGTTTGAATGGGATTCCCCCTTTGTAAATTTGACCATTACCACCTCCGAAGTAAGCAAAGCCACCATTGTAGCCATATGCATATTGAGTGGTCTTCAAAGAGCTTGGGCAAATACCTATCATAATATTACGGTGATTATCCGCGACGTAATCGATTCGCACTGAGAATGAGCTCTTCTGATGTTTAGGCAATGGAGTTTTTCCAAACATAACCCTCCATGTGCCGCCAGCCTTTGACATTATCGTTCTTCCTGAATTCAGAATATTGAACCAAGCGCTTTGAGGACCATTGGGATCGAATTCCATTGGTATGTTGCCCTCGACTTTTGATAGCTTTTCTTCTAATTCATGGATTCGCTTTTCCTGTTCGACGACTTTTCGAGTTAGCTTTGCGATTTGTTTTAGGAGTCGCTGTTCCTCGGTGATTTTTTCCTCGTTCAGTTCGAGCTCAAAATTGAAAGGGATTTTCTGTGAGCCAGCGGAGACCTCGATTTTGTAGTTGATAGTGGCGTCATTGTCTATAGAGATAGAGGCTGATTTTTCTTTTTTGTCTATTGCGTCGATCAAGCCTTGATAAAACGATTCTATCGTGTGGAATAACCCATTGCTGACAGATGAAACTTCACTTAGTGAAATTTTTGTGTAGTATGATTTGGAAGTGAAGTTGTCTTCGGCTTGTATGTAAAGATCGTTCTCTGTTGCTTTCAAGTTGATGAGATAGTTATTGAGTGTGCCTTTATAGCTGCTATTTGGTGTGATTTGGCTGTTCATAGTGTAAGTCGTATTAAAGGGGAAAGCAGATTTCGCTTGGGGTTTATGATTTTCTCTATTAAGATTCCTGATGAATGAGAGATGTTGCTAATATTAATAAATTTATCGAATTTCGAAGTATTCGAATCGAAAGATATTCATTCCAAAGAATTAAAACATAGGAAAAGGAGATTGTGTGACTTAATAATTTGTAATGTTAGCACTCAGCTAAATAAATCTACATTCTAAAACAAAGATTGAGATTGTGTCTCTTACACTACAAATGAAAAAGAGTGGCAGAGAGGTTGCTTATAGCTAATTAGAGGTTTGGATCGTTGTTTTTTGGAGGTATGAATTGTCAGTATATCAGTCTTTGGAAGAATGAAGTTAGAATTATTCTATATTCCAATACAGTTAATCTGATAATATTCCCTCGTTGATTTGATTAGTACGTCTCATAAGCAATCTACTTTTTACTACATGGGATCTACAAACTAGCATACGAGACTGGCAACTTTTTCTGAAAGAAAAACTCGTTCAAAAGTTAATTTGATTACAAATAAATGCAAATTTGCTATGATATGATTCGTTGGTTAATTAAATCCTTTTGGCGATTAGCAAAGGTGAACTAAATCTGTTGAGGCACGTAGCATAAAAATAATTATATCTATCATATAATCTATCATATATACTGAGTGCTGAGTATGAATAGTTCATCAGGATGTCGCTAGGAACTCTGTGAAATGGTTAAAATGATACCATTAGGCATGGGAAAATAAAAATCTAGAAATTTCATATAAAATCAAAACAATTCTAGAGCTATACCGGTCTCTTAACTCGCTTTATTTCTATTGTCGCGATCCAAACTTCATTTTATTCACCAGAGAATTAGATTATAATAATTATATTATTCATTTAAGGAATACCAAAAGCCATGTAAACTGAAAAAGTGTCATGCTATGTAGAGATTGACTAGACAATAATTTTCAAAAGAAATACAACAAAGAGAGTGCAAAAAACTCTTGTTATTACTCCCCAGCAGGTTTTAATAATAAGGACACCAACCTATATAAGACTGCGCAAGATTCTCCTCAGACCTCGCCTGACGGATCAGCCTTCTAACTTGATCAACCACGCTTAAACTCTCAGCTTCAGTAAAATCTCTTCCATTGAGCTTCTTCTTGATTCTCTCAATGACTTCCAGAGCTTTTCTATTCAGAATTTCAGGTCTGATTTTCGCATCTTCTGCCATTCTAGCCTTCTTCGCCTTCATCTGATCAAACGCGTGGCGTTCCTCGTCAAGTATCTTCTTCTCCTTCTCTATTTCCTCCTTCTTTTCTTCCCCATTCTCTTCAACAACCTCCAATTTAGCATCTTTTGCCAAATCTTTTGTCGCTCTTCGTCCGCTTTTCCTCAAGAAATGAACATCTGGATCCGTCTCTTTCGTTTCTTCAACCATCATCCCTCGTTCAATCGCCTTTATTGGCATCTGGAGCCCTCCAGGCACATAGGTGGAAGACTGCTGATCGCCCTGTGCCGCGACTGTACCATGCGCGCTTTCGTCTGCGTCGGTCAAAAGCCTCCAGTTCAAAAGCGGATCATAAACAAACGCCTGTAAAATCGCAATCAAAGACTCTTTATTTGCTCGAAGCACACTCATAACCGAGTCGCAGGTGTTAGTAAAAGTACCTTCAATAGAGGCGGCTTCCATTGAATTAACGAGCATTCTTGTGAGTCTGAATGGTACTCTTTCTGGGAACTTTTCTCTCTTCATCGCGGTTTCGAAACAATCACCAAAATCGATGTGCACAATCTGTCCGGTCTGCCTCTGCATCATAATATTTCCAGGATGTCTGTCTCCGAGACCGAGTATGTACCCAACCATTGACATCGTAGCCAGCGATTTTGTGAACGTTGTTCGCCGCTCAAGCCAAGTCTCGGAGTTAGGACTTTTCAGCCATAGAATCTTCTTTAAGTCCTCTCCTCGAGTGTTATCCAGGACATTACGGAAGATTTCGAGCTTGTTTGCTACTGGCACCGAGTCGAATTTATCACAAAAACTCGAAAAGAGCTGTCTCTCGACCCTCATAGAGATTTTCGCGCCTTCTCGGTATTCTTGCACCAGCGCTTGGAGCGTATCGCAGTTCTGGACCCAGCCGCAGAGACCGGCGCCTTGAGAAAGTGGAATGATTGAATATCTTGTCAGCGAAAGGTCCTTTTTGGATGTTTCTGGTTCAGAGGTCAGGAGTTTATTGCATAGAGAGAACAACTGCATGACTCTCTCGTCTTGTCGCAAATCTTCTTTGCCCTTAAGTAAGAAAGTGTACTCTTTCCCGTCACTTCCGTACACAAATAGTTTTCTAGGATGCTGCTTTGAGGCTAGGACTGGAAGCTTCGGCGCGAAACCGGAGATCGTAATGAGCGGCTTATTTGGACGGTACATGCCAGGAACTGAAATTTCACCGTCTTTAAACTGCAAAAGCTTCGGAGACACGTTTTCGAGGTAAACCGTCGTGATGTTCATAAGTTTTTCTTTAATTTTATAGAACATCGTTACGTAGATCTCCCATGCCTGGTTCATGCAGGTCAGGTCCTTGTTTCTCTTGTATTTCCTCACCCATTGTCTGGCCTCATCGATTTCAAGGCGGAAAGATTGGTGGAAGGAAATTTCGCTCAACGTTTCTAACTTTTTCATCATGAGATCATGCAGCTCGTCCAGCGTCTTTATCGCCTGCTCCACGTTTTGCTCTTGGATATAATACTGATTCGCTCTGTCTATACCGTCGCACCATTGCTCTTTGAGAATAATCGCGGTTCTATTCAACTCCTCCGCCAGAAGCAACGCCTGGTCGATAAGACTCTTCGAATGCTTCTCAATTTCCTTGAGAATCTTTCTCGCAGCGCTTCTTCTTCCCATGCTTTTGTCGTTATTCGCGACTGTGAGGGGATAGACCAATGCTTGTGGATGGTGCTTGCCAATACGAATCAGGAGATCGTGTATCGAGTCCTGAATTTTGATTTTAGGGATATCGAAACGCGCCATTAACTGAGGAACGACCTCGATCCACGAAATGACTTCGATTGTGTTGAAACCTTCCTGAAGCTCCAGTTGCACTTCATCGTTATCACCGTGATTGAACCAGAGAGTTAGAAGACGAAGAAGGTCCTGAAGCGTGCGTGAGGTAGACGATTGCGTTCCACCCAATGAAATTGCTTTAATGAATCCTTTGAGTGCTGCTTTGACGTTCTGAATTAGGTTTTCGTTCTTTAGGCTCTTTGACTCGAAATATTCAATCGCCTCGAAATGAATGTACCCAAATGAATGCTAAGTTTTGTAGTTCTTATCGTTATACTCGATCGATTTGTTGTAAAATTCTAGCTCTGAAGGCATTGAGTCGAACACCCTGTCGTTGTAAAGCACTCTGCTTAATTTACCGAGCTTGTAATAATACTTGCTCTTGAGAGTGTTATCTTTCCAGGTGTCTAATTGGAGGTAGGATTTTATTCTCTCGATTGTCTCGGAGAGAGGGCGCTTATCGCAGAGATACTCGCACTCTAAAGAAGTTAGCACGAGTTTAGGAGGGAACTTCGTCCCATCGATTCCTCTGGCAGCTACGTCGGCTTCTATCAATTTGAGAGTTCGCTTAGCTAGTTTAAGTGAATGTTCCTGGTTGGTTTTTCGGCAGAGGTGGATGAATCGGACCCAACAGTCCAGGTTCTCGGCTTTGTCCAAGAGAATTGATCTGACGCTGAGTATCTTCTGCCAGACGTCCACGGTTCGTTGACATCCATTGATACGGTCATTCCATTTATTGATCAGGTTTTGCTTGAGGTTTGAAAGTTTGACATGCAATCCCTCACTTGGATGTTCTTCTTCGGAGTTGAAAATAATTGATGGATTCGTACTCGTATCACTGTCGTCATCTCCAACTCGTTTCGTTTGTCTCATGATACTATTATATTCGCTCAAGATCTTGCGCTCTGTTTCCTTAAACTCTATTATTTCCTCCATCTCCAATAACTGCTGCAGTTTCAACACAGTATCATAGCCTCTATTATAACTCTCAAGCAGCAGTCCCATAACACGCGAATCCAGCACCTCTCTCGATTTATTTATCGCAATCCTCGCCTCATCAATTTTCCCATTCTTCAAATTCACGAGCGCAGATAAGAAATTCTTATCATCCACAGACTGATCGCTCTTCTCAACATACTGTCCAAACTTCCCCCAGTCATTCAGATGCAAGGCCGCATCTGCAGCCATGCTCACAAGCTGCTTTTTCTTATCTATATCAGTAAATTCAGGGTCAACTAACGTTTTTTCACAATCATCTAGCAGCAGCTCCCAGTCACTCAAATTATAGAGACATTTCATTTTATTTATAAGCATCTCATCGTCAAGCTCTGAATCATGCTTTCTCTTCTCAAACTCCTGTAGCGCCTCCTCCCATTGCTGTAGATCCACGTACCAGGACATCTTAGGTTCCATATTCAAGTGCTTCTTGGCGTAAACGAGCATACCTTTCGCGGCGTCTGTCTGTCCAAGGCTCGAATACAACGAAATCAGAGTGTTGATCGAGTTCACAGGGTCTTCATCGAATTCTTGCTCTCTATAGTACAGAGCTTTCGCGTAGGCCTGGCATTTCTCGGCTAGATCTCCCAGGTCGTTGATTTCGATTTGAATTCTCATCCTATCATGCTCCATGAATTCAAAAAGCGAGAGAATTCTCTGCAAAATATTGACCGGAATCCTTCTCGAGCTGATTGCCACGCTTAGAAATCTAGTCATTGTTTCTCGTTTGTCAGAAGGAAGGATCGACCAGCAGCTCACAAAAGCCACGTTATATAGCTCCTTGGCGATGAAATCAAAAACCCCAGCAAAAGAGCTGCAGCCGAAAAGAACTGGATACGGACTCTGTTTCAAAAGCTCCAAACTTGATTTTCTATACCACTCTTGCCAATCCTCCTTCAACTCTCTTTCTGTCGTTTTGAACTCTTTCAACAGACAATTAAAATCAACATCCTTTCGGATTGTCAGAGCTGGCGGAGGTCGAAAGCTGAATTCGGAATATGTGTTTCCTTTTGCAAGGGAGTCGCGGATATTTCGACTAACTTTGACCGAAAAGGTGCTGTCTGAACTGTAGCGGTTCTCTTGGTTTTCGTAGTCAAGGTTCTGGAAGCAGGTATCGAGATTCCCGTCGTTTAACAGCACAGATAAGCACTCCTTGTATTTGTCATTGACGATGCGGTGCTTGCTGACTCTGAGGTTAATTAGCGGAAGATACACGAGGAAAATATCCCGGTACTTATAAATCATAAAGATGAATGTATCGATCGCGACTTGATGCGAGTCTGGGTAATGATCGATGATGAAGAAGAGCGACTGGACGATTTTTGAGCAGAATTTGATCGCTGAGCTACAAGTATTGATAACGACGTTAAAAAACGTAATCACTTGGATGATTACTTCCTTCTCTTGGAAAGTCGGATTCTGCTGGATCATCCTTGAGAGTAGGGAGATAATATTGTTCAGGTGCGAATCGATCAAATCTCCAGAGTTATTAAAGAGCTTTATCACCGAGACGATGATCGTTCGGTGCGCCTCGAGCTCGATCAAGATCTGATTCAGTTTCGTCACGATGACTTCCATTTTGTGTTTCAAATGGTTTCGGCAGTTAATCAGCAACGCGTTCAAAATTTCGAAGCATTTCATTATCAGTTTCAGCTCAGTGGCGTCGATATTCATCAAGACAATCTGAATGACGTTATCAACATATTCTTCTTGGAATTTGTCTCCGCAGAGACTGAGTATCTTCTCGATGTTCAACAGAATGTTTTCTCGCAGGTTATTATCCGGAATCTGGATAAGCTGTGTAAAAACTGGCATTATCAGGTACATGAAGTTAGCTGAGCGGCTTCTGAGCGAATTGAGAATAAAGCCCAGCGCCCCGAGCGCCAAATCGTGGTATTGTTGCAGGTAGAGTACCTTGAGAATCGTCTTGATAGCTACAATAGAGTAATAATCAATGTTTCCAAGGTTAATTTGATCAGGAGCGTTTAATAGCTGCTCAATATCTTCAGTTTGCTTTGTATTGCTCAGAAGATTTTGACTCAAGAACTTATCGGCTGTTTCGCTGAAATAATTAAGCGATTTTTCTTTGTTGAGCTCTGTGCCGAGCTTTCTGCGGTTCAGGTTATACATTACAAGGATCTCGTCGTAAAAATTATGGAGTTCACCGAGCGGCTTATCGAGGATTTGTTTCGTGTCTTTCAAGTATTTAAGGATCGAAAACGAGGCTTTAAAGTGACTAACGATATTCTCCTCTGAAGAGCGTCCAAGTCCTTCATGTAGTTTGCTTTTCACTTTTTTGTAGTAAAAAGCGTCGAGTGCGCCCAACGCGCCGAGTAATCTCAGCATTTCCCGCCGAATATTCGCGTTGGATTCAATACGCATGAACTGGAGTAGCACTTCCATTAGGTAAGGGTATTTGTAGTAAGGCGCGATGACAAAACCAGTAGATTTGATGATTTGAATCATTGTTTTCACCGCCATTTCTCGTTTTGCGGAATAAGATGTGTCTTGCATGCATTGTAAGATTATCGGGAAGAAATCGTTGAGGTAAGGGATGAATTTTAGTTGGACTTTGGAGGCGAGAACTTGCGTCGCTTCAAGCAAATGAGGAACCAACGTGTTTGAAGTTGTGGGGTCGTTTAAAATGCGCAATAGAGAAACGCAGATAGTGTCTGTGTGAGGCAGGATTACTGACTCAGCATGGTCGATGAAAGCTGTTAGGAAACAAATTTGTTGGATCTATGTGAATTTCAAAGAGAAATAAATTTAACCATAGAAAAAAGCGTTGTTAATCACCTTTTCTTTCTCTTTGAACATGAAGTCTATTTTCAAGTCATTTAAGATTTGAAGGATCTGTTCCTTAAGGAAAGGCACAATATCGGAGGGATTTCTCTGTGTTAGGCGTGCTAGTAATCAAAAGGAGATGTGTTAGAGAGCAGAAAATCCAAAAGGTGCTATATGGTTTACCGATGATAGTCAATGCTTTCTCCTTGACACTGTACACAGAGTCATTGATGCACATAAACAGCATCTGTAAGTGCTTTTCGTGATTTAGAAACTCATCGAAATTTTCATTCAAAGCATTCAGCATCGTTTCTCGAATATCGTCTTCGGAGTCATTGAACGCAATGCATAAGAATTTATCTAAAATTTCAGAAACTGTGTTTTTCGGGATCGAGTCTTGATTAGACAGCGAATTCGCACGATTATACAGCAAGCAACCAGCCTTAGCTGCAGCTTTTCTTATCGCTGGGTTACTATGGTCAAGATATTCCAGCACAACATCCTTGAAGAACATTGGCAGCACCTTCGCTACGTCACTAAAATCGTAATTCGTCAGCGCCTGCAACGCCTGAGCAATCGCTGCCTCTTTCTTATCGATACTCGGCTCATCAGAGATTCTCTTCTGAAACTCCAACACGTTTTTCATTGGGATATGTTCTAGATGCTTTTCCTTGAACTGATAGATTTCCCCTTGTAACACATAGCCAATCATGTACAACAGCTTGAGTTGCGTTTCAACAGAACGAGTGTCATTCGATTCCATCTTACTGATTTCTGTGAGGACCTCAAGACTCTGCGGATGGAGCCCATTGATCAGAATGGTGTCAATATAACGATTCAAATTCGCGGTTTCTAAAATTTTCTTTTTGAACTTGCTGCTGAGACTCTGGAAGCACTTGATCACCTCGATGCATGTAGGCTTGTTGAATCTCTCGAGCTCGTATGATAGAGCGCTCATTATATCAGACAGGTAGTCCTGGAGATATTTAATATCAACGAGATCAATGAGTTTGGCGAGGTTGAAATAGCAGCTTGACTTGATTTTGGAGTCCTTAGCCGTTTTCGCAATATCAAGCAGAAAAAGCACACTCGTTCTGAGATGCTTGGTCACAAAAACGCTCGGATTGAATGCTGCAAGCACCGGAATGGTCTGTATGACTGAAAGCTGCACAGGGTGCTTGTCATTACGATGAGCCATGATATAGTCTCCCACATCAAGAGTCTTATTCTCCTCGAATAATTCCTTTCTGAAGTGTTTCAGGAGACTCCGCAACGAGGTTATATTTCCAATAATAATGTCTGGATCCGACGAGTTTTTGAACTTTTCGATTTCTATGAGGATCTGCTGCGTCCATTCTCTCTGTAAATTCACTAAAAAAAATATTATGAAAATTCAATGCATTGAATATGGAGACAACAAAAAATTACGTTGTCTCTGTGCGAGCTGTTTAATACAAACTTCAATGAACGATAAGGCCGCATCTCTAAGATAAGTCTTTTTGTCTCTAAGTATCTCAGAAGTTAGTCGTTGAATATAGGATCAAGTAGAGACCTGACGAGACTCCAGATCGACTGAAAGAATTTATCTACGAAGATTTTACTAGAGGAGAGGTACGGAGCCTCTACTAGGAGTTCTTTGAGCGCAAGCAAAGCAGAATATTTTTTTATTTCTTTTGGCGAGTCCGCTTTGATCCATTTCAGCACCTCATCAAGGTCATCTATCACGACCTGATCGATTTTTGAACCTTTTCAAGATTACATCAGCTCTAAGAGCTTTCAAAGCTGTTGATTACCGCCAACTTTCACAAGTTTGCCAAAAACATCTGCTGTCTTTTGGATAATTTTCTGATCTGTGTTGCTGCTGAATTGCTGGAAAATGACTGAAAGGAATTTGTTAACGAAGGTAATTTGTTGGGTCTCTTGGATGACAGGAATGAGGGCCTCTACAGCAATGAGTCCACCTAGAACGTCATAAATAAATTAGATATGTTATCGCCTTCTGTGCTCAATAGAGAGTCATTTACCCATTTTCTCGCTGAGGTCTGCACTGTTGATGTATTTCTGAAGTCTTGTAAATATCTAAAGGGTAATTGGTCTGGATCAAGGAAGAAAGGCGTAGTTTTACCTCTTCTGATTGCTCTGTGTATTTGGAGTATATAGAACGAAGATCGAGGCTGGCTTTTTCTTTGCCGTCGTCGGATTTAGATTTAATATCCTCGAAAATTCGAGATATTTCAGGGAGATTCATCAGAGAGTTCTTCTTGGTACTGCTTCCTCCACTCATTGCAGTATTGTCAGATAGATATTTTTAATAAATAAATTATTGAATTCAAGAAGATCTTTTTCATGTTATATATATTTAGTTCAACAAAGTTGGACAAGGAGCTCTTTATTGATTGAATTTCGCTGCTTATGCTGTAATGTTGAAATATTAAACCTGTAAAAACTTAGAAAATGACTTAGCCGCAAAATTTATCTCGTTGCAAATGTTTACGGTCATTTGGATGTTGAGAACCTTGACAAACTAGCACCAAACGAGCGCCACGATTTCCAATCAGTTTGTCGCTTTTCCTTTGCTGTCTGTCTAGAATGTACCTATAGAAGGTAGACTGGTATTCACATGATAATCAGATATACCAATATATGCAATAGTTCGAGAATCTCAATTACTCTTGGGGCAAACATAAAGCATTTCCAAGCAAAACCATGTGAAATGGAAATAATGTTATTAGGTAAGGATTGAGAGTAAAAACAGTTGAAAGTTGAAAATTATTCTCAGGTTCTCAAGTTTGTGGAAACTGCTCTTAGGGATCTCGAGGAAAACTCAACCGATCAAAAAGTTTGGCTTTCGCGTCCAAGGAGCAAGTAATATTCTCTTTCGAAGATTGCAGATTAGTACAAACAACAATAATTTGCTTACTTGGTAATTTATTTTTTTAGTTACAATCTCAATTTTTCTTCCATTACAAAATTTGTGAATCTGCCGTTTCAATAGAACTCCTTAAGAAGGTGAAAATTCAACAGTGAGTATTGATCAGATCATTTTATTCTTCTTTCAGCTAGTAACTCTCATAAAATGCTAATTCTTTTCGGATTTTCATTTGCATAGCTATAGGTTATAGAATCGTTTGATACTTGCTAAATGAGCTGCTACATATTTATTGTCACTATAATTTTTCTCAATCAACGCAATTAGATATTAAATCCATAAACTATGAATACAACTCATTTGCATATTTGCTTTACGAGTCACTTAGACAGGGACAGTTCCGTTAGTTGCGTTTGGCTTGATTGGTTCATATGTGGCAGGATATTCTTGAGGAGCTTCAGGAACACCCCAGCTGCAGCTAGTTTCAACACCGAGGTTATTCTTGCCCATTTTAAGTCTGAAGAAACCGTTCTCTCCCCAGTTGAGTCCATAGGAGTTTCTTCCAATCCAGTACTCAGAACCATCTTTATCAACACCCCAACCGATAATCGCAACAACATGGTTGATGGTGGTGCTGAGTTGCCATTCGGAGTAGACTCCGCCTTTGTAGTTCTCGAATCCTGGGGTAGATTCAATACCGCAACTGATTGGTCCTCTGGCGAATATTTCAGCCTTCATGGCGTTCACTCCTTGAACAGGGCCGTATTCAGTGACCTTGAAAGCGGCATACTTTTGAACAGCCCAGCAATTCTCAGGAATATGCTTTCCTTCATCAGGAGCAGGTCCGATACATGTTCTGCAGACATCGAAAGCGTCGCAGCTGCTGGTAGAATTAGCGTTTCTGCCTTCATAGAGCATGCAGGAGTCTTCAGGGATTCCCTTCTCGTGAGCGTATTTGTAAACACCCATTGGGTCTCCTCCATTGCAGTCTCCTCCGGCGTTGCAGTTGATCACGACCTGAGGGCTGAGAACGACGACTGGCCAGGCGTTCTTTCTCAAAATGTTGATACGGTCAGAGAGGACAGAAGTAGCAGCGTAGGACCAGCAAGCACCGCAGTAGTTAGGGGCTCTTTCGTCTCTGGCGGCAGTGATGAAGTTCTTTCCGCTGATATTTCTCCAATCCCAGAATCTTGGAAGGTCGTTGGCAGAGAGATAGGTCCATGGTTGAGGGGACTTGATAAGTGGCTTAATGTCCTTCTTGATGGCACAAGAGGTCTTCTTTGGAAGGAAAGTAGCAGAAGAAGCTGAGCTACCATAGAACAAGGAGGCCGAGCTTCTGTTTTTCACTGGCTCAATGTTAGCTGGAGTTGCCCAAGAGCAGCGACTTTCAACACCGAAGTTGTTGATTCCTCTAATAACTTTGAAGAAACCGGCATTACCGTAGTATGTGCCCCAGCTGTTTCTGATTAACCAATATTTGGTTCCATTTTCGACGCCCCATCCGACAATAGAGATAGCGTGGTTGGTTTTGTAATCAGTTTCATTGAAGAATAAGATGCCTCCTTCGTAGTTATCAAGTGGGATGTTAGCCATGATCGAGCAGGCGATTGGTCCACGTAGGTAGATTTCGCTCATCATATCTTGTTCTCCGCTTAATGCGCCGTAGTCTTGGACATAGTAGACGTCCCATTCATCAGGGACGTAGCATTCACCATCAGCGTTGCATGTTTGGCAGTAGATGCCCTCAGAGCACTTAAGACCATTGGTATGGCCTCGAGATTGGTAAGGAGAGCAAGTTTCTTCGGAAATACCGTATTGGTAGATGTAATCATAGGCAGCGAGATGGCTGCCTCCTCTGCAACCGTTACCTGGGCCGCATGAAGCGAGGACTTGAGGTGCAAGGTTGACATCTGGGAAAGCAGCTTTGCGAGCAATTTTTATTCTGTCAGAGAGAGCTGAAGCAGCTGCGTGAGCCCAGCAAGACCCGCAGTACTCAGGAATGTGTTGATTTCTCATTTGAGTGAGGTAGTTGGTGCCGTTGACGTTTGCCCAGCTGAAGTTTTCAGGGAGCGCGTCCATGTCGAGTGTTGGAGATTCATTTCCGGTGCCCCACATATGGAAATTTTGAATTTCATCAGAAGTATCGAATGCAGCACTCAAGGTGAGTAAGAGTGCGAAGCCAAGAACCAGACTTGTTCTCATCATGAGGAAATTATGTTCGATTATTATAAATTTTTTGAACAGGAGTTCAGCTTATCTATTGGAATGGGAATAAACGCCTCAGGAGCGTTTCTATTCAGTGCAAAAATATGGGCTTATCGAATTTTTCGAAATTAATGATCAAGGGTACATTCGAATTTTCTAATCGCAACGGTTCAGTATCGGCAATGAACACTAGGAGGTAGATAAAGGGGATGTAAGGGTAATGCCAGAGAGTGTCGGAATCTTATTTCGAGGAACAAATTCAATTGAAAAAGTCAAATCTATGACGAAATTGGATACGGTTTTGAAAGTAGGTGCATTTATTTCATTGAGAAATTGCAATGGGAGCCCTTATATCAAAAAAAAAAAAGGAAACAAGCCGTGAAATAAAGATTATCTTTAAATTTGGGGTTAAACTTTTTCAAGTAAAACGACTTGATCATGCAAGTTTGAAGGCAAATCTTTCTTTAAATTCAACGCATTAATCCTTTAGCAAAAGCATCTCTCTGAAAAAATGTCAGGTAATTTTTTTGGTCAGCTGTTGCGATATTGATTTTTTTTTTTCTCAGCGCAAACAAAGAGCTTGCTACAAGTTGTTGCGAGAGAAAAAAGAAACGGCTTTCAGGAGATATTACGACCTATTATTGGAATAGATAAACACAATGCTGTGTGCATTTACGTCTACTTGAATGAGAATACTTACGATTTAAAAAGAGGCTTATAAAAATGAAGAGCTGCGCTATGGCGCTCTCTGAGAGCAAAACCCTGCATCTTATAAATTGCTGGAGAAGTAATTCTTTTGGAGGAAGAGAGTGAGAGAGGAAACAACCCAAAAAAAAAACCATTTGAACTCAATTTTCAGTGTTTTGTTTCATAAGTTAGAAACAGTCAGTTTTCAGGCGTAATTTGGCTATCGAAATATCGGTCTCCATGAAATTATTACTTGTGAGAAATAGTTTATTCCAAAATCTGACATTAAACAATAGCGCAAAATTAGTTGAATTTCATACGAATGTGGTCTAATAGTTTCTTGTTCTGAAGTGAGTGAAAACTTATTTTTCGAACAATCAAAGGTCCGATTATATATGTACTAAATAATTCAGACTCCTTAATATAGTCCTTTAGGAATCCAGCCCAATATTGTTTACCAATGAAAAGTCATACTTGAAGCTAATCAGCAATAAATGGATAATTGACTCAAAATAAACTCTTTTAGACCAGTCTAAGTATTGCTATTGCTTTAAACACCTCAGATATTTGATATCATGAGAGCCATTTATGATATTTCTTAATGACTCCTTAAAGCTTCAAATTTTTAGGTTACCGACAGCTTTGTATAAAAACTCCTTAGAGGACAGAAATCACATTGCCTTTAACAAGAAAATCTTCAGACGACGTAGATTAACAACTATTTCAGTCAGTATCGCCATTAAGCAAGAAATTGATGAGATGAGATTCTGGACAATGAATGCGTTAAACAAGAAAATTCGCATCTTCCAAAGATATTAATCAAACTCGTGGTTTTTTGCTTTTTTTAACTTTTAATGACATCAACCCTTCAACAAATAAATTATATTTGAACTACCTTTTGGTTTTTCTCTTTTCGTCAGAACTTTTCATAGTCTTACTTCTTCTTCCACACTTCCCACGATGAAACGATGATCAATCTCCTACCAAATTCGATAGGCACCCTCAGAGATCGCAACAGTCCTTGCTTATCTCGTGGGCTTCTCTAGGCTGCGGATCTCCAATCTATCAGATATCGCCTGCTAAATGAAAAAACCCGACCGCCGTTTGTCCTGAGCTATCGTAAGAAACTTGTTAAAAAATCAGACTCATAGTTGCGTATTAAATTCTTATTACTTTTAAACAAGTTTATTGGATTTATTGAATAAAAATAAATCAAAATACCCGATGAAAATGAATCCTTTGAGATTAGACCTGGCCAAAGACAATGTCCTAAAAGCAAAGAAGCCTTCGGCTCTCCTACCAAAGTAACGATTCTAAGCCTTGACCACTAGCTAATCCCTACCAAAGCCAAATTCCGCCTGAAAACTTTGTCGCAATTTGCGCAGAGTTAGACCGCTTGACCATGATTAACAGAGAGTTGATGAAAGAAAACAATGAGATCATCCAAAAGGAGCGTGTCTTGCCCTTTAAAAAGGTCGAAGAGCTCCTCTCAGTTAACGCTAAGCTAAGAGCTCTACTCACACTAAGGTCTCCGAAGAACACAAAGCAAGAATCTATTCTTGTGACTGAAGCATTTCCGACATCCACTACAAAAGACCCCTCATTTGTCCAAGTGACCCAAACTAGTCGAGACCCTGTGGCAGAGTCACAGCAGCCATCTACTCGCAATGAATACACTGAAGAGATCGAGGCACTCAAGCTAAAAATCGCTGGTCTTGAGCACCAGAATGAAGACTTGAAGAAGAAGGTTCAAGCCGCACAGGCATCAAATTTCCTATTAAAATCCCTGGAAACCAAACTGAAAAAATCTGAGGAACAAAACGCTCAGCTCCGGAGCCAAGCTGAGCAATCTGCTGCAGAGCTGGCCAAACTGAAGGCTGAGCTCGCAGAAAATAAAGAGATTGAGAAAGAAGTGAGTCTTCTAAAAGCAGAGTTCGCTAAGAAAGACGAGGAAATTAAAAGTTTTAAGGAATATATCCACAAAACACAAGCGTTATTATCACAAATGGAAGAGTTGCAAAGAGATCGAGATATTTTCGAAAAAGTGATCGATGAAAGGGATGAAGAGATCCAAGCGTTAAAGCAGAAGATCGACTCGCTTGAGCCGCTGACTAAAGAAAACAAGCTGCTAAAACAGCGTTATTTCTTGGTGAGGACAGCGAGCGAACTCCTCAGGAACAGAATCGAAGAGCAGCATGTTATGATGGATAAAATGCAGAAGCTGGTTAACACCGACGAGTTGCTTGATGTAGAAATCGACTACAGGAAGCTTGCTGCCGAGCGAGACGTCCTCGCCGCCCAAAATGAAAGGATGAAGAAGCCAATCAAAGAAAAAGTCCTGAAGCTTGACCTATTGAAGCTGAAACTCTCAGCAGAGCTCGAAGAGGTCGAAAACTTGAAAAATTCGATCAGACATCTTGATGAGTCTCAGGTAATTTCAAAGTTCGGACACTCTCCTCTCAAGACCCCGATGGGCCAAGAATCTGGAAGAAGCCGTGATGAGCTAGTAAAAACGTTAGAGCAGAGATCCAGCACGATGAGGAATCTTCATAATAGATGGAAAGATGTTGAAACCATCAAGATTCAGCTTGACGACATGAATCGTGAGCTCGAAAGAGTTAAAAGTGAGGAAAACTTAGACACGAACCCTGTAGGCTCGGATAGCTTCTCCGCGAGAGTCATGCAGGCCAGACTTGTATGATCATAGCAACCTTATTATTCTCTCTTTTTTTTTATCAAAAAAAAATTTCTAATAATGTTAGTATGAATTCCTTCCTCTCTTTATTTTAAATGAAACCGATTCCAATAGACAATATGAATCGGGTTCATTGGATTTTGAATTGAGTAGGCTTTCCCGAAATTTTTGTTCGTGATCTGACCTAGTATCAAATTTATTATTCGTAAATGAGGAAGTTGCTTTGGCTATTATCAAATTTCTCAATGCTTCGTATTAAAATTCTTAAAAATGCTATTACATTAACAAAACCTGACTTTACGTTTGATTAATAATAAGGGGTAGTTATCAACTAAAAACCTAAATTGGAGGTCGCTTCAATCCCTCTCATTAAAATCACTTCGAAAAAGATAAGCATTATGGAAATTTCTGGCGTTAGCGCTTTTATTTCTCATCAGATTTAGAACGGATACGCGCTGGAGCAATTTTTGGCGAAATAACTCAGATCAAAATTAAGTTTGAGAAATACGATAACAATTTATTTAAATCGGTCAGGTAATTAGACTCTTAATAAATACTACAGTTAACTCTGATGGACTCGATCGACCTGAAACTTTACTCGACCGAAGAGCTCGCAAAAACCGGCTATCCTCTCGAAGTCTTTGTTGAAAATAGAGATTTTATGGAGCAATTCGTTTGCGTCATTTGCTTAGGAGTGTACAGAGATCCAACTACATTATTTCCCTGTGGACATACGCTTTGCAAGTCTTGCGCCGGCGAGCTGATTACTAAAAACCGTACCAGACCGAGCTGTCCGAGATGCCGAAAAGTGATCATGGCGACATTGGAAGTCTTTGACTTGAAATGCTATTTAAAACAGCAGCAGGCCGTCTGTCCGATGCGCGGAATACTGGAAAAGCCCTGCGTTTGGACTGGAACGCTTGAAACTATTGATGTGCATGTAGCAAAAGACTGCCAGTTCAGAGTAGCGCGTTGCCGCTGTGGAAAGCATCTGCACAAATGCGATTTTTTGAAGAATGAGGTACCGTGCAATTGCCCTGAGGCGAATTGTCGTTACTGTAATTTTAAATTTTTCACGCGAATTGACCACGAGTCTGCTTGCGGAGACATCAGTGATCCGCATGCGTGTGGAGAGTTTATAAAGAGGAAAGAAAGGATTCATCATGAAAAATTCTGTCCGGATATTGAGGTTGAGTGTAAATTCTGTTCTGTGGTTTGTTTGAGAAAGAATAAAAAAAAACACAACGAGTATGAGTGCACTGAAGCGCTGATTCTGTGCAAAAAGTGCGTGCAGTATGTGAAGAGAAGGGAATTTGTTGAGCACGAGAAGAAGCTATGTAAGCCTTCGAGTATTCCGGGAATGGCGTGGTTCATGCGACAAGGCATGAAGAGCAAAATCACGGATACCGATTTCTAAGGGAGTGGCTGCTGAATGGTTTGGAAAAATTTCTTAATTTGTTGTTGAGGGTCTGAAATAGGCCATCTGGGAATTTATTAGTAATATTGGGTAGTTTGATGCCTTTTAAGGGCAGTTCTCATTTCAGAGAATTTAATCTTCTTGGGTTCACTTCTTCAAATTGTATGGTTCAATGATTGTAAAATATTTGCTCTAACCGAACCGTCTTCTAAAAGCGTTTTTTTATTCGTGTTATACATGAAAATTCTATGAAAAAGCTATTTAGAAATGTTATGTATATAAGTGTCAATGCTGTCTAAGTAGCATTTCAAACTTGGACACCAATAGAATAATATGCAATTTCCTAAACGGCAATCATACTTGACAGTGGAGCTGTTGCCAATGTAATCATCATAAGATTAAGGATTGAATATCTTTGTTGAGGAGTTATTGATTTATTCGAGCTGCTGTCTCTACCAATTGGAATCAAGATTGATAGTTTATTAAATTTATTTTATAGAGTATCATGAACTAGTCGCATTTGTTGTGAAAAAAACACTCTGTTATATACATTACCTACATGATATTTGAAACTTCCGAAGGATTAGATTTCCAGCGATCAATCAGAATGAAATTTTGACGAAATCAAGGACTATTAAATCCAAGTTGACGGAGCAATCCAGCCTTTATAATAAGTTATACGATGATTTTCTGAGTTTATCCATGGAGATGTTCTCAATGCTACTTGTTTGCATGACGAGGAGTTGCCATATAGCTAACCTGCAAAAGTTTCTAGAGAAACCAAGTTCAATAGATTTGTTAAACCAAGAACTCCACACATATTTTGTCTGTCAAGATGCTAATCTTATCAACCTTCTTTTAAAACGAAACTTATGCGATTCATCTATTGAAACTTTTAAGATATTGTTCAATACCTATTCATTACAATCCTTTGCTTTAATCTTATTTACAACTAAATAACAAATTGCTTCAAAAATAATAATATCTTAAACTTTTGATGAGCATTCCAAAAGTGACCCAGGCAAATTTAAAAAAAGTTCACAGCTTGAAATCCCTCATTTATTGGCCTTCTTCTTGTTCTTCATTCTCTTCGTGTTCTTCTTCTCCTCTTCATCATTTACAGGTTGATTTTCTTCCTCAACAGGCTGCTCTTCTTCTTTCTTTGGCTCCTCCACTTGTTGATAAGACTCATCTAATTTTTTTTGTGGCTCTTCTTGCTCCTTAGATTGTTCCTCAACTTGAGGTTGTTCCTCAACTTTAGGTTGTGATTCTTCCTGTGTCTTTGGCTGTTCCTCAACTATCTTTGGTGACTCTTCTATTGTTTTAGGTTCCTCTGGTTTCAATGGTTGCTCCTCAGTCTGTTGAGGTTGTTTTTCGATCTTTTCAGGTTGCTTTTCTTCCTCAACAGGCTGCTTTTCAGCAGTAGCTTCAGTTCCACGGCACGTGAGGGACTTAACTCCGCTCTTAACGACATCAACGGCTCTTTGGTAAGCCTTTCCGCCCAATACTTTAAGCTTATCGTAGTTAAGACCTCTGACTTCAGCGTAAATCAACGCAACTTGCTCTTTCGCGTCAGCTGAGAGCTTATCGAAAGTTTCCTTAGTTAACTTAATCTCAAGGATATTATCTCTGAGCTTCAGCGTCGCGTCTTTCAAGCAAGAATATTTATTCTTAAGTCTCGCATAGTTTGCTTTGACCAATTCACGGCTGATATCATAAAGAGCGAACACGTACTCTCTAGTCACCTTGTTGTATGTGAGAGTAATTGCGTTCCATGCAGGAGTCACTCTCGCCGCAGCCATATCGTAAATATATTTAGAGACTCTGGCCAACTCGTTGTATCTGTCTTCGAAATGAACTCTCTTATCGACGAATTGGTAGGTCTTTGTGCCTTGGATCGCGAGTCTTGTCTTATTGTAAGAAGTTGATGAAACCATAACCAATTTATCAACGATAACATGGTATCTGTCTAGCAAGGTAACTGGATCTTCCTTCTGTTGGTACTCGTACCCGAGCTTCTTAATCACCACGTTAAGTACACCATCGACTCTATTCAAAAAAAGTTCAGCGAGAATATCGAGCTTTTCCTGAGCGAATTTGACAAGGACTTTGAGAATGTCTTGGTTTGCGTAAGTCAATGGGAATTCTAAGAAAGCGAATCTCTTGGCGAAGGTATAGAACGTGTCTGTTGCTCTTCGGAAGTCAACTTCATTTGGAAGTTTCGTTGCGATTCTCTTGCGAATTTGGATGTAAAAAGCCTCATTTGAGATTACTTCAGTTCTTTTATTGTCGAGAGTGTTGAAAAGTTCAACCAACGCGGCTGGGAAGCCTTCAACTTCGATCTTATAGTCAATGGCGATGCTGCGAGCAGTGATGTTGAGGCAGCATTGCTTAATATCATTAAGTTGTGGCTCCTTCATGTTTTCCCAGAGGTCGCGAGCTTGCTTGTAGAAAGTTCTAGCTAAATCTTCTGCTTCTTGAGTAGAGTCCTTTGAAAGCGTTTGGAAAGAGGACAAGAAATCATCGAAGCTCACGATATTTTCTTCGCCGTAAGGAAGATTCTTAATGAGCCAGAGGCTAGTGAAGTGATTGTAAATCGTGATGCTGTAGGCCCAGGCTTTGACTCTTTCTCGGGTGCTATTGTAAACACTCTCGCCTTTTCTTTTAATACCGTCGATTTGGTGACGACTTTCCTCGAGGACGTCGTGGTACTTGGTTTTTATCTTCAGAACTCCCTTTTTAACAGCGTCTCTGGACAGGACTGCACCGTAAATTTTGTGAATGAGACCTGCTGGAGATCCTTGGTTGGAGGAGCTGTTGCTCAAGGACTCGTCAGTGTGAGTGGATTCCTTAAGTGGTTTGTCGTCAACTTGGACTTGTTCTTTGGCTGGCATGGTATTGGTGTGTGTGTTTTGCTAAGTTCTGTTTGGTTTTTTTTTATATTTTCCAAAAAGTGGATCTTGGTTTAAATAGAACCAATATCCCGTTAGTGACGTCAATGCGATTCTTGGAATTCTCATCGTGTTTAAAAAATCAAATTGCGTATGTGACGTATTAACCCAGAACAATGAAGAGACGCTCTTAAGATGCTTCTAATTGCGTACTTTGAGTCCAAAATACTTATTAAGACTTCCAAGGAGGTCCAGAGAACCGATTCTGATGCATTGACGTGGACGTTCATGAGTTCAGTACTAAGTTGATAAGAAATGATGTGTTTGAAAATAATTTCAGTCAAGGTAGGTTGAAAATAGTCTTAAATAAAAACGGATTTTCGATATTTGCGTAGGAAAACTTTGTTAGACTTGACCAAGCTACTGTGTACGAGGAGAAAAATTTGGCTATAATGCAAAAATTTGAAAAAACCCAAAAATAGTCATTTGATTTAAAATTCATTTACAGAAGTTCGAGCTTTTGAGCTGATGAATGGAAGATTGGGGATGTATTTGACTAAAATATATGTTGGGTATATTCAAACAACAAGAATGTATTGGAGAGACTGAAAGGAAACCTGGAGAGAGATATTGTTCTTAGGAAATAAATTTTTAATTCGGATATTTGAATACTGCGTCTTTTGCAGGCGATTTACGTAATTTTGATTTAACTTCCAAACGAGCCATGACGATACAAGTGCTCAAGTGCTGATTCGACTTACGCGAACAACACGCTCCCATTTTGAATAACTTGATAATGATATGATTGCAGTAGGAAAAATGGGTCATATCGCGGTATGGCACTTGCATGGTTAACATCTACTTTGTTTGTTTGATCAGATTCTCCACTAAAAATTTCAGGCTTCTTTCTGAAATTCTTCCTTATGTTTCCTTTTGTCGGAAGAACGGAACATCTTGGTCAAGAAGAACTCTGCGAGAAGGAAAATTTCATTGACTTGAATCAGAATTGGGTAACACTGCGAGAAAAAAAAAATCCTTTTTCAGTTTTTTTGGACGATAGTTAAACCGCTTTTTGACTGGATTGGAATAGACATTAGCAATGCAGCTTGTATTCTTCACAATTTCAACAATATCTATGGATTGCCCAGGAATAGCTTTCTCTTTTCATTTTTCCTTATCTTTGAGCTCAGCTGCGGATCGATTTCTATTATATTCGCTCACGTTATCAGCAATGGGAAGCTAAAGAGGTCCTTTTTATGACTGTTTGAATTTCCGTTGAAGCGGGGTATTTGATTGAGGGTATTTGCTCGATATTAATCAAGGCTGTAATAAGTGGCTCAGTTGCATCATGCATAAATTTTATAGAGTCATACCCATATTGGAATTTTAATACGTAACTTGCGTAAGACTAATTGTTACGAATCCTAAGTAGTTATGCAACGATTTTCCCTAAACCGCTAAAATAGGTTCTGAATTCGAAGCTCTTGAATTAACATATGAGGTTCCTTCATTGCATTTACTTGGTCTCTACTTATTCCTGAAATAAACGTATTTTCCAAAGAATGAGATTTATTCGCTGAGAAGTAAGGTCCTTTATCCTTGATAACTACTTTTGTTTTCTACGACAAATTCATTCAATCAGATGTTGAAAAAAGAACATCATAACATAACCTCGTATCTAAACTTAATCGCATCGTTGATCGACAACAGATGTTACTAATAATCGTTGGATATTCCTCTTCCTTTATAAAATGAGTTAAGATCTTCTCTCCCATTCGATTCCGTTTTCATAGCAAGTGAGTACAAGCCAATTTAATTCTAATCCGTAGTTCTATTGCTACCTTACCGATGCTTTTTCTCTCTGAAGGAGAAGTTGTTTTATTTGAAGCCACTTTTTCTTCTGGTTTCAACGATGTTAGTGTGCCGAACACTACCAGTAAGATAATACGAAATTAGCTTAAAAGAGTAGAGAAGCAAAAATTATATTGGTAATTTCTTATAGGTAGCTTCTTCTCGCCCTTTGAAAGAAAAGGCAAAAAGTTATTAACAAGTATAGTCGACAAGCAAATATGACTAAACACTCAAAAACTCTAGTTCTTTTTCACTTTCTTTTCGGGGTTTTCTCCATTAGCCTGACCTCTACTGCCATCATCAAATGCCTCATCAAAAGTAAAAGCTTGGAAACGAGAAGACCCCATATTCGAATCAAGCGGCCCTGGTATAAACCCTCGACTAGAAAGCAACAGACCTGGTGAGGTCAATGGAAGACCCAGATTAGCTAGATTAAAATCGAAATGCCCTCCTGTAAGCCCAACGCTTTTCGCGGGATCTTCGTAGTCTTTTTGTCCGGCTTGACTCTGCATGGGCAGAGATTTCTTCATTGCGCTCAACAACAGCTCGAAATTGGGGTTCGGAGTCAATGGATTCAGCATCTTGAAAGGAGAAGCGAGGTCATCCCTTGGTAAATTCAAGTTTTGCGGTGGCATTTTGTCCTTGAAAGCCGGCGGCTTAAACATTGGCGAAATATCCTCTAGTTTATGATGTCCCCATGGGTTACCTGACGGCGATTGTGGCGGCTGCTCTTGTCTATTAGGTTCATGAGACTCTCGACGAGGCTCTGTGGGCGAGAAGTTTTGAAGCATACTCAGAAGACTAGCATCGAATGGTCCTTGGAATGGAAACGCGCCAGGATTCATTGATATTGGAGTCTTGCTCTGTAAGAAACCGTTTCCAGGAGTGTCGAGTCCGTTGCCTCCAAACGCATGTGGAAAGGCGAAACTCGGTTTGGCTCCCGGCGATGGCGACGGGAACATCGCCTGCATAAATTTATTCAAATTTTTGTCCATAGCCATAGAGGCTTCCTTTGATTCAGATTTCTTTTCAGCTGCATGCTCAGTCATGTTCTAGCAATAGCAATTAAAACAAGAAATTGCAATAGCGTCAATACATTTGCTTGAGGTAGCGCTTGTGGTCTATTCTGCTGACTGGCCGCGATATTGAGCTTCAGGTTTTTCTTTTTGGGCGGTGCTTGCGCAGGCTCTTCTTTAGGATGTTCTAGCTTCATCGCAGCGATTTTCGATACTTTTTCTTTAAATTTTGGGACATCTGGTTCCGATTTAGCTTTTTCCTTCATTGAAAGTTGTCTCCTTCTAATTAAGAGCAATGGTAACACTCAATAACTGCATACACAGAAATTTGGTTACGTTGTAATAGTTTTTACCACTTCGACACGCTCTTCATCTTCATCTTCATCGTTGTTATCGTCATCCTCGTCCTCATCTTCATCGAAATCAGAGGCTAGCTCCATTTTCTCTGAAGAATGCACCTCGCCCTGTCGAAAGATTATTAAAAAACCGATGCTTCGCATGAGAATTACAAGTTTCATACGTTCTCGCGTTTTTTTGTAATGATTCACCTTGAAAAAATTTGGGTACTAAATCATGACAAACGTTAGAGGTCCTTGTGCTGAGTGGAGAGGATTGAATTACGTCTTTGCAGGTAAATTCTTCGCAATTCTCAGGTGTTAACTGCGATAATTGGGAGAAGTACTCTTCAGGCTTGTAAATTCCGTGTGTTGAGTACTGGATAAGTTTTCCGCTGACATCCTCGAAGATTAGGAGCAGGCGGATGTCACAAAGCATGGAGATTTCTGCGGCTTTTTTGATAAGACCATTTTTTCGTTTATTAAAAGTGCTCTGGGCAAGGTAAGTAACAATTGGCTAAGAAGTGAGTACGTGGCGAAGCTTTGGATCCTTTATGCATTTTATCGCGATCTTGCGCCGTCCCATGTGTGTAAAATAGCGTGTTTAGGCAACAGAAAAATACGCAATTCTAAATTTAGAAATTAGCTCGAATTAATTGATCTTGAGTAAAATGGAAATTAAAAAGAATACCTTCTGTCGTAAATATCTACACAACGCGCTGAAAAATTCCCTCATGGGTATTTAGTTTAGTATTTTGATTGACTTGGATGATCGGATTATTAGGTAAACTGATCGCCCAGAGAGATTTTGAAAAGGATCTTGCTGGACTTCCAGTTCGTTTGGTCTGAGTGGGATTTATGTTACGGTTTCATTTGACCTTGAAATCAAGATTAATTTTTGAAATAATAATTTTTTCAAAACACTGAATAATTTTGAGTAGTTAAAAAGTCTTATCGCGAATGATGAGGGTATTGGTATTGAAGAATTGTTGTTGTGGAATACTTTAAGAAAACTACGAAATAAGAATATTGTAAAAGAGTTGCTTCTCTTGATTAAGCTTATTTAAGTCTAAGAATGAATAGAATGGGTATTAAATTGAGTAAAATGAAGAATGAACTACTACAAGTATAAATTCATATGAGAGAACGCATTGAAACATTATCATTGTGCAATTTGAGGATGATAGTCAATAATAGCTAATAAGTTAACGCTGCAAAGTTAATATGGAAAAAATATACAAAGCAACTGTAATTTTTCCACAATCAATATCTGATGCTTAAATACTGAAATAGAGTAAAAGTAGAACATTTATTAGCCTATAATTCATTTGATTATAGGCGTACAAAGTGATTTGTCTATTAATTAGATGGTTCGTTGCAGTATTAGTGGATAAATTATTCAAGGTAAATTTTGATTTCTCACTGAAAAGTGTGTTTTGAAAACATATGCATTAATACACGGGAGTTTAATATTACTGTTCTAAACCTCAAGGGATGGACGAATGCTACTCGAGCTAATCAACCTTATGACTGGTCTATTTTCTAAATAAGAATGAAACGAAACCCTGGGTCAAAAAAAGTTTTCATCTGAGCAATTCCCTTCAGCTGACAACATCGGAAATTGAATATGTACATTTGGAGTAGGTCTCATACAGCATAAACAATTTCAAAGGTTACTAGAGATGTTGTTGAAATTTTTTTATTGTGACCATACAGAAATCATCCTTACTGTTCAATTGCTTCATGTTTGGCTATCCAAACATTTATATATTGTTTGATCTCGTTAAGCAAGGATTCTTATTTTCCTACCTCTATTTTTCAATTCCTTCGATGAGTATTTATTCAGCCATCTAGCCTCTCTTAAAATTCCTTATCAACCTAACTACAGAGACACGATTCATTCGAAAGTTGCATGTAAATCTTTTCAAAGATATATAATTATCACGTGAAGATGCCCTATCTCATAAAATAAGTTGGGCCATGATAATGTTCAACTCGCAAAAATAAACCACTGATAGATATAGAAAAACCTAAAAGCACATAAACATGTTACATATGAATGTTGTGAGCACAGTATATTTTTTGGTCACCGGAATTTGCCTTCTCCACTTGAAGTGTAGAATGATAGATTCCGTGCTTTCTGGCATAAGAAGTAGCCTTCTTCAAAGTCTTTTGAGGATTAGTGGAAGTCAAATGAGCAGACATGGCAGTTTTGCCAACACTAATAGACCAAATGTGGAGATCGTGGACATCGACAACACCAGGGAGTTGTGCAAGGTCTCTTTCGAAAGTTTCGTGGTCAAGTTCTGGAGGAGCACCTTCCATGAGTGTTCTAATGCACTCCTTAGCGACTTTTGTAGTTGTGAAAATAACCAAAATAGAAAACAAGAATGTGCAGAGAGGATCCGCAATACGCCAGTCTGGTCTGATCCAAATGATGGCGCCAGCGATGATAACACCGATAGATTGAACAATATCACCTAAAATACATGAATTGTAAGCGTGTTATTAATTGTATGTTGTGATTACCAATGACGTGGATAAGAGCTGCTTGAACATTAAGATTATGGTGGCTGTGTCCGTGTCCATCATCATCATGAAGGTGTTCGTGGCTATGGCTGTGGGTGTGACCTGATTTTTTTGGTGTTTCTTTTTTCTCAATGAGTTTATCACTTTCCTATTTCATTGAAAATTAGAAAAAAGTAAGCAAATATGAACGTTACCTCTTTATGCTCATGATCGTGCTCGTGTTCATGGTCGTGATCATGATCGTGTTTATGATCGTGATCGTGGTCGTGGTCATGGTCGTGTTTATGCTCATGTTCATGTTCATGAGAGTGATCATGCTTGTGCTCTTCTCCTTCATGTTCGTGCTTGTGTTCATGATCGTGCTTGTGTTCATGGTCGTGCTCGTGTTTGTGATCGTGCTCATGCTCGTGCTTGTGATCGTGCTCATGATCGTGTTCATGATCATGTTTGTGTTCGTGATGCTCTTCAGTTTTAATGGTAATCACTTCATCGCCTTCGATCTTCTTTTCAGTGTGAGTGATAGCTTTTGTCTCCTTTTTCTCCTTGACAGGATGGCCACGTCCATGAGAATGGCTGTGGCTGTGGGAGTGACCGTGAGAGTGGCCATGGGAGTGCCCATGAGAGTGCCCATGAGAGTGTCCATGTCCGTGATCATGGTCGTGTGAGTGACCATGGCCTGAATGCAACACCTGCATCATGACTAAGTTGCAGCCGAGTCCCAAAACAGCGATCCAGAACATCATCTTTCCATCGACTTCTGGTGGAGAAATAAGTCTCACAACAGCTTCGTACACCAACCAAATCGTCAGGACCCAAATGATCGTAATGCTAGCAAGAGCACCAATAACTTCGGCTCTAGCGTAACCATATGACAAGGCTTTTGTTGCAGGTCTTTGACCGATGATCAACGAGATGATCGACAGCGCAAATCCAGAAAAATCAGAGAAAAGGTGAGCCGCATCGGTCATGATCGCCAATGAGTTAGCGAGATAACCTCCGATAACTTCCAAGGTCATAAAGAAGATACACACGATCGAAACCAAGAAAAGTTTGGTAAGTGCTGATCTTCCAGACCTTTGACTCTCTTCGATGATACCTTGTACGTTATAAAGTCCGATGTCTTCGACGGACCAAGTGTCTGATGAGATAGATGCGGAGTCTTTCTCAACGAAATCAGTAGACGTTGTTATTTTGCTTGATCTTGCATCAACAGTCGTTCTTAATGACTCAATATTGTGTTCTTTGCCTTTGGTTGCCATTGTATAGTAATTTTTTCTTCGCTTAAAATTTGATAATTATCGTGAATGAGGGCCTCGGCAATTATAGCCCAAAATCTTAACTTTTTCATTCGTTTTGGTAACGAGTCCGCTTTTGAAAAGAAATTTTGTCAGTTTATTCATAAATAAAAAACGATTAAAAACTGGTAATTCGAAGGAAAACACAGGAAATTGTTTCTATCGTGAACACTTGACTTGATTTTCTGTTGAAATAGGCCTTGATATGTGGGTTTACATTGCAATAATTGCAGGCAGAGATCGCCTTCCAAAAAAAAAAGGTAAAACAGTTTTAAAGGAAACTTCTTGAAAAATTAAATAACGACTCTCGCGTTGATAAAAAAAACGCCTTCGAAATTGCCGAATAAACTTTAATGTTGATTTAGCATTTCACAACTTGTATTTTGCTTGTATCTTCATGGTTCTAACAAAAATTCTCTGCAAATCGTTGCTCCGAAGGTTTGGATGGTAATTCTCAGTACCAATCCCATACTTTTCTTTCCAACAACATGGACACTGTGATATTGACCTTCTTTGAAAACTTTCGTTTTTCAGACAGCAGATAGATTTAGTGTGTGATCAATGACAATTATTATGCATCTACCTTCATTTCTGTTGCTTTTATTATAAAATCGGATACAAAAATGTGCATCGGCCTATCAACACACTACCAACTTTATCAGCTGGCTATCGTTGGGCTGTTAAGCAAGTCAAGCGAGGGGATGATGATGAAATTTGGTATATTTACTACTTGGGATTGATTGGGCATGAAAGCAGAAAAGTTTTGACTAACAAATAAGCTGCAGGTTCGATCGAACTTCGAGCAAAAAGTAAACAAATTTTGATTCTCGTGGAGTAGGACAAGCGATAGATTCCTATTTGGGTTCAGATTACAAGTTCATCAAAAAAGTATGAATAAAAAACTATTGTGCAGTTTACTCTCCATGAGAATGCTAGATCACCTAAGGATTTCTGCATTGATAGTGCCTCATTCATTTCAATACTTCAGGTGTTTCTAGAGAGTATCTTTCAAAGGAGATATATATAGCTCTTTCGAAAAACAGAGGAAATTTGTTTATAATTTTCAATTTTTGAGGGCAAAATTCAACAAGAAATTGCCAATATCATGACTCTCACTCATAATTTCTAGTGACTATATCTTACAAATTTCGTAGAGAAGCAAAATACATATACTTCAGATGATTGCACTCCAATTTTCTGCGGTACTTTGATTAAAGGAACTACGAAATAGAATTATTGTGCGAATTAAAATTTATTCTACATCTGAGAACACAGCAGTCCAGGTTCTTGCTACGTCCATAGTCAAAACAATTTAAGAAATGTGCTTCATTTAATTTCGCTCATTCATTAAGCATTAATACTCATCATAGGATTCTTTTCTGAAGTACCTGATTTCTTATATTTTGATAGCGATAAGATGGTATATATTGGTATTGAAAAAATTGACCTGTAGATTTGATAAATCCTTTCTCAAATCCCACTTAATGAAGACAAATACATCATCTTGCTTGCTCCAACCAACCCGTTTTGGCCAAAAAATTATGCGTTTGGGTAGTTAGAATTTATTATCAATGATTGCTTTTGTGTAGATGACAATGTTTCTTTTTTTTCTTATTTTAATGAAAGGGAATTTTCAATGATACTCATATTGAAGATTTTTTCTTTTCTCTAGCTAAAACCTGCTATTTAGCTCAAAATAGTAAAGTTATAATCAACTCCCAATATAAAACTGTCTCTCTGCTATTCATCGCAGTAGATTTTACTTAATGGGTTTGCAAAATCGCGGTTTTTCAGAGTATCGAAGTTACCTTTATAGGAAGCGTTTGGAACGATTCCATCCTGATAAAAAAAAGAGAGAAGTTAAATAAACTTCACTAAAAAGCAGTGTTTACCTGAACATGCTTTCTCTGTGCTATCAATTCTGAAGCAGCAATCTTAAACGGTTGGAATGACGAGCTGTAGCAAGTCTGTCCCAAAAATGGAATGGAAGATGACATAACTGACCTATACGGTTAGGAAGAACGTTTAAAAATAAGTTAACTTCAAAAGACATTATTACTCCTTTTTAGCGGTAGGCAACAACGAAACGTCGAGTGAAGGTGCCATTTCTTTCTTCTTTCCTCCAAAATCGCTTTTGTAAACCGTTCGGTCATCGAAAGGAAGATCCTTGATAACTGTTCCTGGTTTAGCAGGCATCAACAATCTCGCCGCATTTGGTCCCCAATTGACAAATTGAGTCTATTGAATAAAAAAAAAGGTTTTCATAAACAATTGTAAATAACTATTCATACTCTATATGAAGTTCCAGTGTTTAATGGGATATCTTTAGTGAGGAGACGGAAAGGGTCTTTTCCTCGTTCTGGAGCAGGCATCTTCCAGTCAATGTAGTCTTGCTGCAAGAGGATAATTTTTAGAATAATTTATAATAAGAATAATGAAACTTACCTTGTTAATAGTCAACGCTTCCATTGGGAATTGACTACGGTAAGTAGTCCAGAGGTCAGGCTTGTTGATTGGTCCGATGTTTTTCGGGTCATAAGCTGGGAAGTCTCTTTGATACAGCGAAGTTTTATTTCCTTGGAAATCAAGCGTGGAGAGGTTGGTCCTCTTCTTTTCTATTTCGAATCTTGGTTTCCAGTTATCAACGCTGAATTTCTTCTGAGATTCGCCGTGAGTTCGCTGGAACTGGTCAAGTGAGTCTGGCTTGTTCTCGTGAGTTATCGTTTCGTACTAATAAATAGTTTCATTAAGTTGAGGAAGAAAGAGGAATTCCTACGTTAGCAGGTTGAACTACCACGCTGGAGCTAACTTTTCCATTGTTGATGTTGTTGTTGCTTGCACTGATGCTCACGTTGTCGTTTTGAGTAGCACCATTCTTCGTTTGACCCTCAAAAGCTCCGTGATGAGCAGATTGGGCGACTTTTTGGGCTTGGTAGTCTTGAGTGTAGATGGAGGTTTTGTCTAGAGGGTCTGTCTTCATTGCGAGTTCAGTCATCTTGTCGATTTTCTTTCCAAGGTAGTTGTTGTCCACCACGCGATTTTTCTGCTCGTTCACGCTGACTGATCTGTCGTCGCGAGCGTTTTTGTTGAACTTTCTGGCGCCGAGCTTTTTGGGTGAGACGGACTTTTGAGGGGAAGTAAGAGAGGTCATCGGGAAAAGCCGTATGGAATCCTTAAATATTTAGACCGGTTTTATTTTTTTTATTCCTTGTAATTATTTGTTAGAGGTTTATGCACATAGCATATGAGCTGGTGGATTCGCGTGTTTATTAAATAAAACAGGCAGAAATAAAACATTTGAGAACAAAAGATGAGAATAGTGAAGAAAAAAACTAAAATACAAAGAATATTCTTTCTCCAATTAAAGTATTTGTGTCTCCCTCCCGGCCAACATAGAAGGAACTAATGAAAATGCTAACAAAATGCAGAACTGTTTAGTTGATGGCTTGGAAACGGGTAACTTAGCGAAAACACTCAAATGTAAGGAAAATTGATTTAAGTGCCCACTAGCAATAGCATTAATTTTTTCCCCCTCTCTTCTCTTAATACTAGTATTGCAGATACTAGGATTTAGTCTAATCATTAGGCTGTTCTATGGCATTAATCATCTACAATGAAAAGTTTCCTCGAGCAAGTTAATTACTAAATAGTTTTCTATTGTTTTAGAAAACTGCGATGCTTCTCACACCTGTGTTTATTACATTTTTTTTCGGTAATAAAAAATTGATCCCTGCCTATGTGAAATATATGGCTACTTTTCTACCAACGATAAATGACTAAAGTTAACAACAACAACTTATAACATAGCCAGTATCATGAGATAGAAGGAAGATTTTTTCATTTTTTGATAAATTCAGAGTGATTTTTGATCTATGTAAGATGAGGTGCTGTTATATTCTTCATTCTTTTTTCTCATGCTAGATAGAAAAATGCATTATTTCTGGGCTATCCAAGAAAAACAAAGAAATTTTGTCCTCTAAATAAACCCCTCCTTTACATTGAATCATATATAATGCAGGTTTTCAGTTGAAGAATTATTATTTAAATTTTCAACAGCTTCAAACATTGTTATTTGTTAATACTCTGGCTCATTTATCAAACAAACAATCATTATATTAACCCACTTCACTGAGAACAAAAATTTAGAAAATCTGGGACTTTTTTTCAGACCTTGGGCTTATACGAAAAGGATTTACTCCCTCAGCTTGAGAGTTTTGCAGCCAGCTCTCCGTTCGCTTCGTAGCACTCACACCCTTCAATTTCTGATTCTCCAGGCTGAGCAGAGCAATCTTCTTTTCAAGTTCTTTGATTTTATTTCTCGATTCTTCAAGCAATCCAACGTTTTCTTGCAGAAGGCCATAGGTCCGTTCGTTTTCAAACACCAGCAGCCTTATTTTCTCTTCAATGTCGGGACTTACATTCACACTACCTCCAGACACTTGCCGCTTTATCACTTCGATTTCTCTGTCGCGATCTCTAATCATTGCTTTAAGCTTCTCGTTCTCTGCGGCCAAAGTAGCCGAGGTATTATTTTCCGTTGTTTTGCTTGGTGAAAAATATGCTATTTTGAGTTGATCAAGCTCATTTTGTTTTCCATGTAGCAGCTTTCGAAGGTTCTCGTTTTCAGTACTCATCGCTTTAAATTTCTCTTGCAGAAGAAGCAGCTCTCGGCTATCAACCGCTTCCTGCTGGCTCTTGGCGAGTAGTTTTTCATTTTCTGAAACCAGCCAAGTAAGCTTTGATTTTAGCTCAGGAATGCCTTCGTTAGCTTCCTCGAGATTTCTAACTAGTTTCCTTAGCTCTTCGAGCTCTCTGAGCCTATCTTCGGCAGTTTTAGCTAATCTCTCGTTTTCAACACTCAACACAAATATCCTGTTATCTTTTTCGCTCGAAGCAGAATTCAACTGCTCTAACTCGACGCTTCTGTTGAGATATTCGTTTGAGCGGGTGTCCACAGCTTCATTTAATCTCAGATTTTCATTTATCAAAAACTCGATTTTCTCCTCGTATTGACCGAGCAATTTCAATTTCTGCTCGTTTTCAAGTCGCTCTTTCCCCAGCTGCCCAAGCTGAAGCGTGAGTCTCTCATTTTCACCTCGCAGATGCTTAATAATAGCCTCAGATCCATTTGATGCTCGAACCTTCTCTTCGAGCTCTGCTACTCGAGCGGTTAGATCATGGATGCTATTAACCTTCTGTCCAATAATATCATTCAAGTATTCGTTTTCTTTTGCTATCTTGTGAAGATTACCATCTAAACTTTCCAGCTGGAGAATTCGCTGTTCATGCTCCTGAATTTGCTTCAAGTACCCAGCAATGGCTTCTTCTTTCGCTTGAACAGTCAATGTCAGCTTATGGTTCTCTTGAATAACCGTTTGAACTCGCAATTCAAGATCCTTTTGGCTCAAACGCTCTTTTTCTAATTCATTGATTTTCTGGTGCAAGGCAAGGACAGTCTCCTCGCTTTTTTTCAGTTTGTCGCGGAAAATTTCCGACTCTTTCTGGAAATATTGAGTTTTCGAGTTGAGCTCAAGGATTTGGCTAATTTCTTTTTCAAGGTCCAGTTTTAT